>VOFJ01002208.1_pt1 | contig 38556 bp, 31 predicted proteins | sample 5384081 | NCBI WGS metagenome assembly VOFJ01 (sample SAMN12384729, study PRJNA508395) | human gut metagenome | isolation source: healthy gut I | host: Homo sapiens
CCGGCAGACTGAAGGTCGTGAAGCCAAGCGTCTCCAGCCCCTGACGGTACTTCGGGAAAAGCGTCATATCGTTCCAGACCAGGTCGCCCAGGCTGACTCCGTACACCTCCGTCGGAAGTCCCTGCACGGTTTTCAGCACGTCGGGAACGACATGATCGAGATAGGAACCCACCGACGTGTTATCGGCAGCCAACTGAATGTCGGCCATAACGATCAGCGAATGACGGTCGGCCGGGGTCTTGCGCCGAGTCAGCGTGAAGTCGGCCCGGTTGACGGCCTGTTTGCGATCTATTTTGCGGTAGAACCGCGGACAGCCCTGCGTGGCGGGAATCTCGCAATCGGCTGGCACGGAGACAAAAACGAAATTGCGCCGCGCAAGGTCGGAGGCTAAATAGTAGATCCCCCGTTCGTCGGTCGCCGTCACCTCCAGTCCGTCGCTCACCACAACCCCGGCAATGGCATTTCCGGCGTTGTCCTTCACCATTCCCTTCACCGTCATTCCGGCCTTATCGGGGATCTGCCCGGCAGCCGGGCCGTCGCCGCCGCCACCCTCCGAGGAGGAGCAGGCCGCAAGGACAAGGACGACAAGACACACCGGCAGAATCCGTATGTAGAATTTCGACATGTTTTTTTGCATTGAGGGATGCGGAGGGGGGTTGGGCCTCCTCCGCATCACGGTTATTTCATTACGACCCGGATGATCACGCTGTTCTTTTCGGGACGCACCTTGCCCTGATCATCCGCCCTGACGGAAAGCGGCAGCACATAGGAGGAACCGATGCCGTCGGCAAGCATCGAAGCGGCGTCGAAGCGGATTTCGGTGCGGTTCATGATCCTGTCCCCCGACAAGCGCACTTCGGGATCGAAGGCGAAATACCGGTCGGGTATCACCTTCAGTTCGAGTCCGTTTTCCACGTTATAGACGTCGAGCACGGAAGGGTCGACCACCAGTTTCACGGTGATCCCCTCGTCATTGTAACCTCCCTTGTAAAGATAGAGATCGTAAACGCACGCCTGGCCGGAAACGGCATCGTATTCGAGGACCTGGAAATCGTTTTTCGGGATGCAGACCATGGTGTCCACCGTCTCGTAGACGACGTAATCGTCGCCGCACCCTACGGCTCCCAGCAGAAGCAGGAGGCATATCGCAAGATTCTTCATCGCAATCGGATTTTTAAGGTTAGTAACCGGGATTCTGCACGAGGTTGTAGTTGATGTTGATTTCGCTCAACGGAATGGCCATCCAGTAGGTCTTGGGGGATTCGAACGTGCGCACGCCGCTCTCCTTCATCGTGGAGACCGTGTAGAAATCCTCGGCCGTCCTGCCGTCGAGTTCCACGCCTTGGGACGCCGGGACATCGCTTCGCCCGCCTCTTTCCAGCGGCGCAGGTCGTGGTAGCGCATGCCCTCCATCAGCAGTTCGACCGAACGTTCCTGATGCAGCACCTTGCGCAGTTCGTCGCCGGCAGGAATACCCCCGGCCAAGGCCCACGAATCCTTGAAATCGGGCAGCCCCGAGCGGCGGCGGACCAGATTCAGGTAATTGAGGCTCGCATCGCTCAACGACCCGTTGTACTCGAAATCGGCCTCGGCATAGCTCAGGTAGAGTTCCGCAAGGCGGATGTAAGGATAGGCGTACTTGCGGTAGGTCCACGACTTGGTGTCGTAGTTGAAGGCCGACTGGCGGTGAATCCACTTCTTGAGGATGTAGCCCGTACAGCTCTGGTACTCCTTCGAGGCGTCGAGCACGCTGCCCTGCATCTCGCCGGCGCGGCATTTGAGAATGAACTCCTCGCCGTTGATGGCGTATTTGCCGCGGTCGTAGCCCACCGACGCATAGAAGCGCGGCTCCTTGTAGACATGGAGGTTGGCGGTCTCCTTTTCGGCATTGTAGGCATAGGGGTCGAGGTGCATGGTCTCGGGGTCCCTGTCCCACGGCAGGCCGTTGTGCGTGTAGTACATCTCCACGCACTCGAACGTCGGAACGATGTTGATGCAGAAGCCGTCGGTGCTGTACGGCAGTTTCAGACGCGCACCGCCGTAACGCTGCAACTGCTCGATGCCGGTCTGGTCGCCCATCGCCCAAAGGTACTCGGTCGTGTTCCAGAGCGGTTCGACGAAGCAGTCGTGGTAGTTGATCTCGCCGCGCTCGGCTGCGGTTGCAGCCGCAGTCGCGTTCGGGCTTTCGTAGAGCCTGTGTCCGTTGTCCTCGGCCAGCGCGATCGCTTCCCCGGCAGGCGTCGAGCGCCCACTTCCACTTTTCGGGATTGTAGGTCCGGCTCATCAGCGGCGTGCCGTCGTTGTTGCGGAAACGCGCGTAGAACTCCGCATTGCCGTTGAAGAGCGGACTGGCGGCATAGAGCATCAGCCGGGCCTTCATCGCCTTGGCCGCCACCGAGGTGGCACGTCCGAGGTCGGCATCGGGACGCGTCGGATACTCGTGCAGCAATTCGGCCGCGCGGTCGTAGGTCTCGGCGATGAACGTCACGCATTCGTCGAACGGGCTGCGGGCCACGTAGACCTCCTCCTCGGGAAGCCCCATGTCCAGCTGCCCCCTGACGAGGATGACCGGGCCGTAGTGGGTCAGCAGCACCCAGTGGTAATAGGCGATCAGAAAATAGGCTTCGCCCTTGAACTCGTCGGCCACGGAGGGCGAGATGCCCGGGACTGCGTCGATGTTGTCGATCATGATGTAGCAGTAGCGGATGCCCTTGTACATGTCGTAGTTCGTGCGCCCGGACGGGGAAGAGGTCGTCGCGTCCCACAGTCCGTAATAGGTCTGGCTGGCGTTCTCCTCATTGTAGAGCATGCTCTTGTAGGGGAAATAGCGGGTCTGGCCGTTGGTGGCGGTGATGATGTCGTCGCCGGCGCAGAAGTCGGGCATATACCGGTAGGCCGCGATGTTGGGGGCGTAGGTATAGAGCGTGTTGAGGTATTTGCGGGCCTCCTTGGAGGTTTTGAATATGTCGTCCTGTGTCGCCTGCCCCTCGGGAACCACATCGAGGAAATCGCACGAGGCGAGCGCTCCGGCACAGGCAAACAGCAAAATGTAGATGATTTTTTTCATGTCGCTCGAATTTTAGAAATTATACTGAAGGCCGAGTTTCACCACGCGCTGCAACGGGTATTTCAAACCGTTGCCGCTGCCCATTTCGGGGTCCCAGTACTTGAAGGGCGAAATGATGAACAGATTCGTGCCGGCCAGATAGGCGCGCAGGCTTTTGTAAGTGAAACCCAGTTCGACGCTCTTCAGGCGCAGGTAACTGCCGTTCCTGATCCAGAACGACGAGGTCTGCGTGTTGTTGGCGTTGTAGCGGTAATCCAGGCGCGGATAGGCGGCATTGGGATTGGGATCGGCTTCCGACCAGTGGTCGTCGGCGACGTATTGCGTCATGTTGAAACCCGAATACTGATTGTCGCGGAACGGATGCATGTCGTACATGCGCAGCGAAACACGCGCCGTGCCCTGGAAGAAGAACGAGAAATCCCAGCGCTTGTAGTTGACCGAGGCGCCGAAACCGTACATGATTTCGGGCACCGTGGGATAGCCCAGCGACGTGCGGTCGTTGGCGTCGATCACGCCGTCGCCGTTCAGGTCGCGGTATTTGATGTCGCCAGGCAGATAATCGGGCATGAAGGTCTGCCGGGGCGAGTTGTCGATCTCCTCCTGCGAGGCGAAAAGGCCGTCGGCGACCAGTCCGTAGACCGAATTGACGGGCTTGCCCAGCACGGAGTTGTAGGCGTTGGGCAGGTACTTCGCCTCGTCGCGGGCCTTCACCTCGTTGTGCGCATAGGTGAACGTTCCGCGCACGGAGACCAGCAGGTCCTTGCTGAACGCCTTGTTGTATTCGAGCGAAACGTCGACGCCGCGATTCTCCACCTCGCCGAGGTTGCCGTAGGGCGTGACGCCCGAAAGGCCCATCGTCGAAGGCAGCGAACGACGCTGCATGAAGATCCCGGTGCGGTCCTCTTTGTATACGTCGACATTCAGCGTCAGGGCGTCGAACAGCCCCAGTTCGAGACCGATGTTGAGCTTGGTGCTCTCCTCCCACGTGGCCAGGGGATTGCCCACGGTCTTGATCTCGTGTCCGGTCTGCTTGACGAAGTTGGGCGAAAACCACACGTAGAGCGCCTTGTTCATGTTGACCGTCGTGAGGTAGGGAAAACGGACGATGTTATTGCTGCTGTCGGCCAGGTAGTCGTTGCCCGAAAGACCGTACGAAGCACGGATTTTCAGCAGATTCACCTTGCTGCGGATGCCCTCCCAGAAGGGTTCGCTCGACACGACCCACGCTCCGGCGATCGACGGAAAGAATCCGAAACGATGGCCCGATATGAAGTTTTCCGAACCGTTGTAGCCGAAGTTGAACTCCATCAGGTAGCGGTTGTCATACCCATAGGTAAAACGTCCGGCGAGGCCCTGCTCGCGGTAAGGAAGCACCTTGTACTCATCGTTGGTGGGCTGGTTGTCGACCTTCTCTTTCTGGTGGTAGACGAACAGGGCGTTGATGTCGTGGCGGCCGAACGTGCGCGAATATTCGACCTGCCCCTGCAACGAGATCTCACGGTAACCGTTACGCCCCGTGGAAGTTCCCAGATAGGACGATCCGGCCGCGCCGATGTTTTGCAGGTTGTAGTCGAAAGTCCCGTCGCCGTTGTCGGTATAGTCGGTCATTTCGTAGTAATAGGGCGAAAACGAACGGTAAGTCGCCGCATAGGTCTTGTTGTAGAACGAGACCATGCCCCGGACCTTCAGTCCTTTGGTGACGAAATCGAGGTCCTGGTCCACCGAGAAGGTCGTGGTGATGTACTGCGTGTGGCGCTGTCCGTATCCGCGGCTCAGCAGGGCGTAAGGATTGATGTCCGTGGAACTGCCGTCCCATGAGGGCGCGTTACCGAAAATCGGATCGTCGAGATCGTCCACGGAACCTTTGGGATAGATGGCCGGGAAAGCGACCGGATTGGCGCGCATCGTATAGTAGAACAGGTCTTTCACCTCTTCGACGGGACGGTGCCAGAAAAGCAGCTGCGTGTTCATCTTCAGGCTCACGCGGGTCGTCCGGGTGAGCTGTGCGCCGACGTTGGCCTGGAAGAGGTATTTCTGCGAATTGATGTTGGTGTTGAATTTCGACTCCGCGGGTTTCTTCAGGATACCGTTCTCGTTGAAGATCGAAGCATTGAGGAAATAGTCGACCACCTTGCCGCCGCCCCGCACGTTGAGATTCATGTTCTCGTTGACCGTAAAATCCTTGAAAAGCATCGAATACCAGTCGTTGTCGGGATAGACGTAGGGATTGAGCCGGTTGCGCGTGCCCGCGATCTTCTCGTCGGAAAAGCGCGGCACATAGGTTTCGCCCGCCGGGGTGCGGGTGCGCAGCGCCTCGTTGTAGTTCTCCATGTAGGTCACGCCGCCGGCGATGTCCTGCACGCGCGTAGGCATCGAAATGCCCGATTCGAGACGAACGTTGATCGCCATCTTCTCCGACTGGCGGCCGTTTTTGGTGGTGATGATCATCACGCCGTTGGCTCCGCGCGAACCGTAGAGGGCCGTGGCCGTGGCGTCCTTGAGCACCGAGAACGACTCGATGGTCTCGGGCGGGATGTTGTTGAGCATCTCCGAGGTGATTTCCACGCCGTCGAGGATCAGCAGCGGCGACTGTCCCGATCCGAAGGTCGAGATTCCGCGTATCCAGAAATTGGCGCCGTCGGCGCCGGGTTCGCCCGACGACTGGGTGGAGATGACGCCGGCGATCTTGCCCGCGAACGAGGTCGAGAGATTGCTCGACGTAACCTTGAGCGTACTGGGACGCACGACCTGCACGGCTCCCACCAGGCTCTCCTTCTTCTGCGTGCCGAAAGCCACGACCACCACGTCGTCCATGACGTTCGACGCCTCGATCAGCGTCACGAGCTTGAACAGTTCGACATCGGCGACGGCGATCTTCTTGGTGTCGTAGCCCAGGAAAGCGAAGGTGACGTGTTTCGTCCCCGCCGGCACCTTGAGGGTGTAGTTGCCGTTGATGTCCGAGGTGGCGCCGATGGTCGTCCCCTCGACATAGACCGAAACACCGACGATGGGCTTGTTGTCGGCCGAAGAGATTACCGTACCCTGCAGGACGATTTCCCTACCGGAACTGGCGGCCGGGAGGGGGGGGGAAACGGCGGCGTTCTTACGGGCGGGCGCTTTCGAGATGATCACCTGGTTTTCGCGCACCCGTCCGGTCAGTTCCGTCCCCTTCAGGACGGCGGAGAGCAGTTCGTCGATAGTCGCCGACCTGACCGAAACCGAAACCCGGCGGTCGAGCAGCGGCCGCACGTCGTCGGTGTAGATGAAGGCGTAACGGCTGGTCCGCTCGACCTCCGCAAAGACGCTCGACAGCGTTGCGTCCTTCATCTTCACGGTCAGCGACGACTTGGCCCCGGCATCCTGCCGGGAGGCCCGGACGGGCTGGAGATTCACCGGAAGCAACAGCAGCGCCGCCGCGAGAATCCGCAGCATACGGCATGTCGAGCCACTCCTCACAAAGAAAAGTTTCTTCATAAGTAACAGAATTAAGGTTAGTATTTAAGACAGGAAATTGGTTGTCAGCGATATACGACATCGGGGCAATCGTCGGGGGCAGGTCTCACCGCCACCGAGCCGTCGGGTCCCCGGACGTAGGCGATCCGGAAGATGTCGGAGAGCACGTCGAGCGTACCGTCCAGGTCGTCGAACAGGATCAGCTTGCCGGTACACTTCCGGCTCCCGATCTCCCCGGAGCAGGTTATTTCGATCTTGTAGAAGGCAGCCACCTTTTGCAGGACTTCGAACAGCGTGTTCGAGGCGAAGAACAACAGTCCGTCCTTCCAGCTGATGTATTTATAGGGATCGACCTCGTAGACCGAGTAGCTGCCGTCCTTCATCGAGAAGCGTTCCGAGGGATTCAGCGTCACCGATTCGCCGTTGGCCACGTCGATGGCCACCGAGCCTTCGACCAGCACCACGGCCGACGAACCGTCGGCACGGGGCGCGGTCGTCACGTCGAACGACGTGCCCAGCACGCGGGTCGCAAAATGGTCGGTATGCACGATGAAGGGACGGTTCGCATCCTTCGCCACCTCGAAATAGGCCTCGCCCTCGACGAAGACGTCGCGCGTGTCACCGAATGCGGACGGAAAACGGAGCACCGACGCCGAATTGATCCACACCCGCGTGCCGTCGGAGAGTTGCAGATGGGCGCGCTTGCCCTTGGGGACCACCAGTTCGCTCGTATGCACGCGCACCTCCTGCCGGGGCGTTCTGCGATCGGCCTTCATCCCCTCGTTCTCCTTGCCGTCGATCAGGATTTTACCCTTGGGCGTAAGGCTGATACGGGCGATGTCGTCGTACACCTCGCGGCTGCCTTCGCGGGTCACGAGCGTGATGTTCTCATAGGCCTCGGCCGAAGGCAGTCCGGAGTCCGTGAAATCCGCACTCCAGAACAGGGCCGCCACGATGCCGGCGACCAGTACCGCGGCGGCGGCGAAGAGCGCCGTCCGGTTGCGGCGGCGGGGAGGAGTTGCAAAACGGCGCCGGGCGTAATAGTCGGTCAGGATGCGGTCGAGCAGCAACTGTTTCTCCACGGACGGCAGCGCGGGATGGGTCTTGCCCACACGGCGCACCAGGCTCACGGCGCGCTCGAACTCGACCAGGTCCTGCGGATGGCGTTCGGTATAATCGCACCAATAGCCGTCCTGCGCCCGTTCGGGGTCGAGACACCACAAAACGAAGTCCGGATCGGAGGTGAAGAACTCCGCCGTGTGCTTCTGAATATCGTCCGGTTTTATCATCGATTCCAACGTAATCTTCGTAATCTTCAAATTGCATGCTGCGGCACCGCGCTTTTCCCTATGACGGCGAATCCGCCGTTTTGTCCCCCTCGAACCGCGAAAAACAGCGCCCGCCGCATCAAGTGGCTATTTTCATCGTCTTGCCGCACTCCCTGCTCTTCCGCAGTTTGCCCAGCCCCTTCGACACAAACTTGCGGACGGCGTGGGGCGTGGCGTCGAGTATGACGGCGATGTCGTCATACTCCATCTCGTAGACGAAGCGCAGCAGCAGCGCCTCGCGCTGCTTGGGCGAGAGCTGGTTGAGCAGCGACTCGATCGTTTGGCGGATGCGCAGCACGTGCTCCGATTCGATCATCGCGTCGAGCGAGGTCAGCGACACCCGCAATCCCGGTTCCCGGTCCGAAAGGTCGCACTTGTCCACCCGCGAACGGTGCAGGTCGACCAAACGGTTGTGAACGATCCGGAAAAGATAGGCCTTGATGTTGACGATGCGGCCCAGGTCGACCTGGCGGGTCATGATGTCGAGGAATATGTCGTGGATGACATCCTTGACCGTTTCGTTGTCGAGACCGAACCCCATGCCGTAGGCATAGAGCGCATCGGCGTAACTGTTATACAACATAACATATACGTCGGTCTCTTCGGCATACTGCCGGTCGATTCGTCGGGTGTCGTACTTGCGTTGCCGAAACATTCGGGTCATTAGTTTGGTCGGTCATTCGATATAACGGAAAACCGTCCGGTTTGTCCCCCTGCAAGCGGCAAAAATCGAATAAAAAATGCGAAATAGCAAATTTTCGCTCCCCCAGGGGACAAAACCGGAAACTGTCCGTCTTATAGTCCGAAACCAATCCCTTTCGGAAAAATGATACGAAAACCGTTTTTCAGTCTGTTCCTGCTCTGCCTGCCGCTTCTCTCGCTGTGCAGCTCGGGAAACGATGACCCGGCCCCCGAACCGGCCCCGGGCAAAACATGGCTCGACCCGATCCGTGTCGCCACCTACAACATCCAGTACGACAACGCCGCCGATCAGGACAACAAATGGACGACCCGCCGGGATTTGCTCCGCCAACTGCTTCAGAGCGAGAAGTTCGACATCTTCGGGGCGCAGGAACCCTATCTGACCCAGATCGAGGACATCGAGCCGTTCCTCGACGGATACGCCTGGGTCGGAGAGAACGTCATCGGCGACGAAACGGCCCGGCGACGCCACTACAACCCCGTTTTCTACCGCAAGGACAAATTCGAAGTATTGGACCGGGGAGCGTTCTGGTACTCCGAAACGCCCTCCGCGCCCGGGTCCAAAGGCTGGGACTCCTATTCGCCCCGCATGTGCAACTGGGTGCATTTCCGCATCCGCGCGAACGGACGGGAGTTCTACCATTTCAATTCGCACTTCGACCACATAGGGACTACGGCCCGCGCCGAGAGCGCCAAACTGCTGGTGGCCAAAGTGCGGGAGATCGCAGGCGGCAAACCGGCCTTTTGCACGGGCGACTTCAATTCGAACCAGAACACCGAAGCCTACAAAACGATCGCCGGATCAGGCATCCTGGCCGACAGCTACGTCCGCTGTCCGGCCAAGACCAACGGAGACTGGCCCACCTACAACGGCTACAAATACATTTCGACGCCTCCCGCCGCCGCGTCGCGCATCGACCACGTCTTCGTCACGCCGAAGGACACGAAGGTCGTTTCATGGCGCATCGTCAACAACAGCTACAACCGGAAATACCCTTCGGACCACTTCCCGGTCGTGATCGAATGGTCGCTGGCCGAATAGCCAGCCATGCTGCCGGCAAAAAGCCTCTTCGCCTCGTGGCGGGGAGGCTTTTTTCATCCGGAAGGTGTCCCGAAAACACAAAACGGACTCCGGGTCACGTTCCGGCGGAAACGGGAAATAAAAAAAATTCATAAAAAATGCAGGAGATAGCGAAAGATTCCTATTTTTGCAAAATCAGGTTAGGTTAAAAAGGTGGAAATACGCGACAAATCCGACACGGGGGGGGGTAATCCGCCCAACGGTGTTTTTGAAGGTATATACAAGAGTTACTATGTATATATCCTCAATTTCGCGTACTCTTTCGTCATGGACCGTGCGGCGGCCGAAGACATCGCGCAGGACGTCTTCTGGAAACTGTGGCGGAGACCGTCGTGGCTGCCCCAGCCCGACGACGCCCGGCACTACCTGCTGCGGCTGGCAAAAAACGAATGCCTCAACTACCTCAAGCACAAAGGAGTCGAAGACCGCAACAAGCAGAAATTGGTCGAAGCGCTGCTCTTCTCCGAGACTTCCGGCTGGAGCCGCGATGACGAAGAGGCGCAGGCGCGTGTCCGCAAATGCCTCGACATGCTCCCGCCCAAACAGCGCGAGGTGCTCACGCTCCGCTATTTCGAGGGACTGAAATATACCGAAATCGCACTGCGGCTCGGCATCTCGCCCGAGACCGTGGAGACACACATCAAACGCGCCTTTCGCTTCTTCCGCAATAATCTCCCTACGATCATGTCAATCGTATTATTCTACGATATGACCGATTTTTAACACTTTTTCAGACTTTCTGTACCGGATTCGGCGCGGCTTGTTGTTCTTTAATAAAAGATTTTAGCAATCCCGCCATGATCATCAACTGGGACATACTCAAAAAATCGGTTCTCGGAACCCTGAACCTTCGGGAACGACAAATGCTGGAGCGGTGGCTCGACGAAAGCGAACGCCACCGGGATTTCTACGAAACGGTCCGGAAACACTACGCCGAACCCGTCGGAAAACTGGAATTCAGCGACGGAGAGCTGGACGCCTCGTGGCAGCGGTTCACGCAGCGCGCCAAACGCAAAAGCGGCCGGTTGATACGACTCCGCGCGGCGGCGGCCTGCGCGGCCGCAGTCGCCGTAACCCTCGGCATCTGGACGCTGAACCGCCCGGCATCCACGACCCCGGAAGAACGGTCGGCCCTGCACATCACGGCCGGAACCACGCAGGCGATACTCTGCGTCGGCGACGGGGAGCGAATCCTGTTAAGCGACAGGGAGCAGGACAGCGAATGGCAGAAATTCGTCGCCGAAGAGGCAGCACCCGCCCGGGAAGAGGCCGCAGACAGCATTCCGCCCGCCCCCGAACAGATCCGGATCGAGATCCCCAAAGGCGGCGAATACCGCCTGCGGCTGCCGGACGGAACGACGGCATGGCTCAACGCGGAAACCGTGATCGTCTATCCGTCGGAGTTCGTGGGCGAAGGCCGCGCCGTAACTCTCAGCGGAGAGGCTTTTTTCGACGTGGCGCACGATCCTTCGAAACCCTTCACGATCACCACTGCGGACCGGCTCGAAATCACGGTGCTCGGAACCCGTTTCAACGTGAGCAGCTACCTCGACGTCGACCGCGCGCAGGTGACGCTGGTCGAAGGATCGCTCTCGGTGGCCGACGGGGAGCGGAAAGTGACGCTGCAACCCTCGCAACAGGCCGTGTTCGACCGAACAGACCGGACGCTCTCGCTGCACGACGTGGAGGACCCGTCGGGTTGCTGCGCCTGGACCAACGGCATGTTCGACTTCAAGCTGCAACCGCTGGAGACGATCCTCGACGCCATCTCCAAATGGTACGACATCCGTATCGTCTACGACCCCGCCGCCGTGGCCCGGTTCAGGGCCATCACTCTGCAATGCGACCGCCGGAGCGACTTCACCCACGTCATGGAAATCCTCCAGGAGGTTACAGACCTGCATTACTGCGCGGAAGGCAAAACCGTCCGGATCACATTCTGAAACAATCCCATTATTAACCCTTAAAATCAGCAAGCATGAAGAAAACTCTACTCTTTCTCATCTTATGTCTGACCGTTTCCGGCGTCCTGCCGGCACAGGTTCCGCAGCAACGGATCACCCTGAACATGAAACAGGTCCCGGCAGAAGAGGTAATCGACCGGATCATGGCGGCCACACGCTACAAATTCTCGTTTTCGAAAGAGGATCTCCAGCAGGTGCCCATCCGGGATTACACGTTCGAAAACGCCCCGATCGAGGAGGTGATGGACCGCCTGACGGAGGATGCGCCACTGGGCTGGTCGTTCGTCAACGGAACCATCGTGATCGCCCGGAAAAAGGTTCCGGCCAAAAGTCCGGCGCCGATCGTCACGATCAGCGGCATCGTGCGCGACGCCGACGGAAGGCCCCTAGCAGGCGCCACGGTGCTGGTAAAGGGCCAAAGCAAAGGCACGACGACCAACGGGCAGGGACAGTTCCAGCTGCGCGTGCAGCAGGGTTCGGTGCTGGCCGTATCGTTCCTGGGCCTCGAAACCCGGGAACTGGCGGTCCACAACCAGGACAAGTTCGATATTCAGCTCGAACCCGGCTCGGTGGCCGTCGAAGAGGTGATCGTCCGCACGGGTTACCAGACCATCGTCAAGGAGAAGATGACCGGATCGGCCATCTCGCTCAACGCCAAGGACCTCGCGGTGAGTTACAGTCCCAACGTCACGGACAACCTCGAAGGCCGCATCGCCGGTCTGGTGACCTACAAGGGCAACACGACCATCCGCGGACTGAGCAGCCTGCACGCTTCGACCTCGCCGCTGCTGGTGATCGACGGACTTCCCGTGGAGAGCAAACTCGAAGACCTCAACCCCTATGACATCGAGAACATCACCGTGCTGAAAGATGCCGCCGCAACGGCCATCTACGGCGTGCGCGCATCGAACGGCATCATCGTCGTCACGACCAAACAGGCCCGGGAACAAGGCTCGCTGACAGTGGACGTATCGGCCAACCTGACCGTTTACGAGAAGAAGAACATGGACTATGCGGACAACTTCTACCTCACGCCCGCCGAGCAGGTGAACCTCGAGGCGGGCTACTCCGACTGGTACTTCTTCCACAGCAACGGCGAAATAGACAACCCGACGCAAACGTTCTCCAACAACATCCAGAACGGCTACGGCATCTCGCCCGTACAGTATGCCTATTACCAGAAGGCAACCGGAGCGATCGACCAGTCGCAGCTCGACAAACAACTGGACCAGCTGCGCAGCAACGATTTCGCCCGGCAGTTCGGCGAAAAAGCGCTGAAACACCGGTTGCTGCAACAATACAACATCGCCCTGCGCAGCCGCGGCGAGAAATTCCAGTCGAACCTCGTGTTCAACTTCAAACACGACAACTCGGGGCTTATCGAGGCCTACGACCGCGAATTCAACATCTTCTACAAGGGAACCTATCAGGTGGCTTCGTGGATGAAGATGGACTTCGGCGTCAACAACATCGTCAACGCCGCCAACAGCAGCAACAGCAAATACGCTTCGGACCCGTTCAACGTACCGGCCTACATGCGTCTCGTCAACGACGACGGTTCGCTGAACTACTACACCACAGCCGAATACAATCCCTACGACACGCTGATCGAGGAGACCCCCGAACTGCAAAGCATGCTCTTCAACCATGTGGAAGAGCTTGGCAAGGACCGTATCCGGAAGTCGCGCAACTACACCCGCTTCCAGACCAAACTCGATTTCGACTTGGTGAAAGGACTCAAGCTCAGCACCCAGTTCATCTACGAGATCGACCGGAACAACACCTCGGCCTACTCCGAATCGGACAGTTTCATCATGCGCTACATGAAGAACGTCTACACGACCAAGGACGGCGACAACTACTCCTGCCTGCTGCCCAAGAGCGGCGGAAAACTCGCCACGACGCAGAGCAACACCGACAACTGGACTTTCCGCGCACAGGCCAGCTACACGCGCACCTTCGGCAAACACGCCGTGGATGTAATCGGCGGTTTCGAGTTCCGCGAAACCCGCATCAAGGGAACGCGCAACCTGATGCTCGGTTACGACGACCAGAACCAGGCCCAGGCAACCACCAGCGTAAGCTACGTCGACCTCGCCAACTTCGAGCGGACCCCGTTCTTCTGTAAAAACCTGCTGGCCAGAGAGCAGATCTACAAACCCTATATCGAATCGGCCATCGGTCTGCTCAACGAGGAGCGCCACCGCTACGCTTCCGGGTATTTCAACGCCACTTACACATACGATGAGCGTTACAACGCCTTCGCATCGTTCCGCAAGGACTACGCCGACATGTTCGGACTGGCCACCGAATTCCGCGGCAAACCCCTTTGGTCGGTGGGCGCGGGCTGGAACATACACAACGAATCGTTCCTGGAAAACAGCCGGCAGGTCAACTTCCTGAAACTGCGCGTCAGCTACGGCGTAACGGGCAACATCTACCAGGACGCCACGAGTTTCACCACGGCCAACTCGACCCTCTACAACGAGGTGACCAAGCTCCCGATGGCCGTCATCGAGGCCCCGGGCAATGAAAAACTCAAGTGGGAGAAAAACGCCACGATCAATGCGGGCGTGGACTTCACCCTGTTCAACAACCGCCTGAGCGGCTCGCTCGACTGGTTCCGCAAACGCGGTAAGGACATCTTCCACACCATGCGCATCGACTGTACGAAGGGCTACGAATCGGTCGTGATGAACTATGCCGACCTGCTGAACAACGGTTTCGAGGCCAGCCTCTCCTACGACTGGTTCCGCCCCAACGAACAACGCGACTTCAGCTGGAACTCGGCGCTGACCCTGACCTTCGTCAAGAACGAGATCACCCGCGTGGACGAGGCCGCCACAACGCCCAATGCGCTCGTAGCAGGCGGCCTGAAGGTCGGCTATCCCGTGCATGCGCTCTTCTCGCTGCCCTACGCCGGTGTCGAGGAGGTGAACGGCAAAGGCATACCGACGTGGCACAAAGCCGACGGATCGACCACCAACGACTACCTGAAAAGCTCCGACATGAGCGTCGTGGTCTACTCCGGTTCGGAAGACCCCAAAACCAACATCGGCTTCAGCAACACACTGCGATACAAGGGCGTCAGCCTGAGTTTCCTGCTCGTATACTACGGCGGCCACTACCTGCGTGCACTTCAGCCATCCGGTATGCCCGGACTGCAATACAGGGCTTTCCCGTCCTATCTGAAAGACAGCTGGACTCCCGAAAACACCGACACGCTGGTTCCCGGATTCGGGCAGTACTCGACCCAGTCGACCACATCGAACATCTACTATACCGATGCCTTCGTACGCCCGGCGGCATTCCTTAAACTCCGCAACATCGTCGTGGGTTACGACCTGCCGCAGTCGTTCGCCCGGAAACTGGGCATGCGCAGCGCCAGCATCCGGTTCCAGATCGACAACCCCAAGGCGCTGTGGGTGAAGAACGATGTGGGTATCGACCCCGAAACGGGCGGTATCCGGCAGCTGACCTCCTATATCTTCGGCATCAATTTCAACTTCTAAACCAGACCCGACCATGAAAAAACAACATACAGCATCCTGTTCGCGCTACTGGCTTTCGCGTCCGCCTGCAGCGATTTCACCGAGATCGAACCCAAGGGCAAGAACGTGCTCAGCCGGGTAGAGGACCTCGACATGCTGCTCAATTACGAATACCGGCAGCGGGGGTTCGCATTCCGTTCCGTCATGCTGGTGGCCAACGATATCCTTCCCTACGCCGAAAACATCCCCAATCTGCTCAGCGCCAAGGAGAAGTCGCTCAACGGCATCCTCGCGACCTGGGACGGGACCCTCGACCGGGCCATCCTGACCGCCACCGACGATGCCTACTCGGAGTGCTACTCGATCAACGCCAAGGTAGCCAATGCCGTCATCGCCAAGGTCGACGCCGCGGCAGGCGACCGTTACATGGCCGACCGGCTCAAGGCCGAAGCCTACGTGCTGCGCGCCTACATGCACTACATCGTAGTAAACCTCTACGCCAAAGCCTACGACCCCGAAACGGCGGCCGACGACCCGGGCGTACCCTATATCAAAGAGAACGACGCACTCGAAGTGCCGTGCACCAAAAGCACCGTAGCCGAAGTCTACGAAAACATCCTCGCCGACCTCGAAACGGCCCTCGAACTCAACAGCCTGCCCGACAAACCGATCAACACGATGCGTGTGGGCAAGGCGTTCGCCTACGCCGTGAAGGCCAAGGCGCTGATGTCGATGCACAAATTCCCCGAAGCGCTGGAGGCCGCCGAGGCAAGCCTCGCCATCAACGATTTCATCTACGACCAGCGGCAGCTGACCGGAGGCGACTTCGTCCGGCCGCGCATAGACTGCCAGGAGGATCTCTTCACCACGTTCTACGAACGTCCGAACCTGCACGCCTATACCGATGAAATAATGGCGCAGTTCGAACCGGGAAGCATCTCGTTCAACCATTTTCCCAAGATCGACGAATCGGGATTCCCCATCGGACTGATCATCTACGGCGTCCCGGGACTCACGATGTGGGACAACAACGAATACTACATGACCACCGGCGGACTGACCACGATCGACATGTACCTGACCCGGGCCGAGTGCCTGATCCGTTCGAACAAGGGCGACGACCTGCAAGAAGCCATGAACGTCATCAACACCATCCGCGAGAAACGCATCGACCCCTACACCCCGCTGTCGGCCGCCGACCCGGCGCAGGCGTTCGCCTACCTCAAACAGCTTTCCCGTACGGAAAACTGGTTCTCCTACCGCAACTTCGTCAACCTGAAGCGCTGGAACACCGAGGACGCCTACAAGGAAACGCTCCGCAAGAACCTGCTGGGACAGGAGTTCGAACTGCGCCCCGACTCGCCGCTATGGATCTTCCCCTTCCCGCAGAACGCCACCAACTACAACCCCAATCTCACACAAAATTACTGACATGAAAAAGATCCTCCTGGCAATGGTCTGCGGAATGCTCGCGGCCGCCTGTTGCCGAAATGACAAAACCGCCGCCGAATACCTCTCGGAGTACTCCGAATCGGTGCTGGGCTCGAAAGCCGCCGCCGTCCGGTTCAACACCGTCTCCGAACGCGACAGCGGCACGGAAACGCTGGAAATATATGCCGAACCGAACCCCGCGGACACCATTATCGGCATCCGGTTCCAGGCTACGAGCGAGGATTCGCGTGTCATCTACAACGGCAAGGAACTCTTCGTCATCGGCCTGCGAGACAGCTACCGCTACCTGCAGAAGAACGATTACGAGACCTACCCCATCCTCAAACCCTTCATCCCCATCACGGGATACGCCGGAACGCCGTTCTCTTTCGCGCGGGTCTTCCCGAAGATCACGGCCGACTCCACGGCACGGATCGCCCTGCTGGCCGACACCGTGATCGACGGGCACAAATGCCGCCAGATCAGCGTTGTATTGCAGAATAAGAGCATCTACGGCGAGAGCCTCTACAAGTTCCCGGCCGACATGCCGCGGGAATTCGGCTACAAGTTCGTCTTCTCGAAGAAGGACGGCCTGCTGCGCGGCGAAGGCGCGGCCAACGACGCGGGCAGCTACGACATGGTTTACTACACCGACTACGTCTTCGACCGCCCCGAGGCGGAACGCAAATGGATGTTCGCCGACTTCCCCGAAGCAAAGCCCTATGAGCGGATCGAATACACCCTGCTGACCGCCGGAAGTCCGATGCCGGAGTTCTCGGCCGTCGTCGACGGCAAAGGCTCCGTCGACCGGAGCACATTCGAAGGCAAACCGACGCTGATCCTCTTCTGGACGATGGGCTGCGGCGCCTCGCGGGCGGCGATCCCGGTCGTGAACCGGCTGTATGAGAAATATCCCGCCCTCACGGTATTCGGGCTGAACAACGACGACCGGGAAATGAAGCATATCACCCGGTTCGTCGCCAAATACGACATCCGCTACACCGTGGGGCTGGGCAGCCGCGAGGCCGCACTCGCCTTCGGCGTCAACGGCTGGCCCACCTTCATGCTCTTCGGCAGGGACGGCAAACTGCGTTACGTACAGATGGGACTGGGCGCCACGACCGAGAAAACGCTGTGCGAAGAGATCGAAAAAACCATAGCCGAAAAATAAAAAGTTCACAACCATTTCCGGAAAGCACCCGTCGGCTCGGGTGCTTTTTTTGTGTCCGGAGGCGAAAACCAGCCCCTTTCCGGCTTTTATCGCGTGCGCCTCCGATTATTGAAAAGAAATTCCTATCTTTGTGGGCTTGTTTCACGATAAGCGCAATTTGTCTGACAGCAACATAAACGAAACGAATAAATGGCGTTACAATGCGGCATTGTCGGCTTGCCGAACGTGGGTAAATCGACCCTTTTCAACTGCCTGTCCAATGCAAAGGCGCAGGCGGCAAACTTTCCTTTCTGCACCATCGAGCCTAACGTGGGCGTAATCACGGTCCCCGACCGGCGGCTGATCCGCCTCGCCGAGATCGACAACCCCAAGCGCGTGGTCCCGACGACCATCGAGATCGTCGACATCGCGGGTCTGGTGAAGGGCGCCTCGAAGGGCGAAGGCCTGGGCAACAAATTCCTGGGCAACATCCGCAACACGAATGCGATCATCCACGTCCTGCGGTGCTTCGACAACGGCAACATCACCCATGTCGACGGCTCGATAGATCCCGTGCGCGACAAGGGCATCATCGACACCGAATTGCAGCTGAAGGATCTCGAAACCGTCGAGAACCGGCTCTCCAAGACCCAGAAGCAGGCCACCTCGGGCGGCGACAAGCAGGCCAAGCGCGCCGTGGAGCTGCTCTTGCAGTACAAGTCGGTGCTGGAACAGGGGCTTTCGGCCCGCACCGTGGAACTCGACAAGGAGGACCGCAAGCTGGTCGCCGACCTCAACCTGCTGACCGACAAGCCCGTGTTGTACGTCTGCAACGTCGACGAAAAGAGCGCCGCGACGGGCAACGCCTACACCGAGGCCGTCCGGGAGGCCATCGCCGGCGAGCGGGCCGAAATGCTCGTCATCGCCGCCGCCACGGAGGCCGACATCGCCGAACTGGAAGACTTCGACGAGCGGCAGATGTTCCTCGAAGACCTCGGCCTCGAAGAGTCGGGCGTCGAGCGCCTGATCAAATCGGCCTACAAACTGCTCAACCTCGAAACGTTCTTCACCACCGGCGCCGACGAGTCGCGCGCATGGACCTACGTCCGCGGCATGAAAGCCCCGCAGACGGCCGGCATCATCCACACCGATTTCGAAAAGGGGTTCATCCGCGCCGAGGTCATCAAGTACGACGACTACACCGCTCTGGGTTCGGAGAAGGCGTGCCGCGATGCGGGCAAACTGTCGATCGAAGGCAAGGAGTATGTCGTCGAGGACGGCGACATCATGCACTTCCTGTTCAACGTCTGACGCCGCAACCCGGGATCGTAAAAAAATTAAAGAATACAGCTATGGAAAGACCAGTTCGGGTGCGCTTCGCGCCCAGCCCCACCGGGCCGCTGCACATCGGCGGCGTCCGTACGGCACTGTACAACTACCTGTTCGCCCGCCGGCACAAGGGAACGATGATCCTGCGCATCGAGGACACCGATTCGCAGCGGTTCGTCCCCGGAGCGGAGGATTACATTCTGGAATCGCTCAAATGGTGCGGCATCGAGATCGACGAAGGCGTGGGCGTCGGAGGGCCTCACGCCCCCTACCGCCAGAGCGAGCGGCGCGAAATCTACCTCAAATACGCCCTGCAACTCGTCGAGGCGGGCTGGGCCTACTACGCCTTCGACACGGCCGAGGAATTGGACGCCCTGCGCCAGCGAAGCCGAGGAGCGCGGCGAAGCGTTCGCCTACAATTATGCCGTGCGCGAAAAGCTGGCCACGTCGCTGGCGCTGCCGGCCGACGAAGTGAAAGCCCGCATCGAACGCGGCGACCAGTGGGTGATCCGCTTCCGGATGCCCGAAAACCAGACCGTCGAAATGAACGACCTGATCCGCGGCCATGTAGAGGTGAACACCTCGACGCTCGACGACAAGGTGCTTACAAATCGGCCGACGCACTGCCCACCTACCACCTCGCCAACATCGTCGACGACCGGCTGATGGAGGTGTCGCACGTCATCCGCGGCGAAGAGTGGCTGCCGTCGCTGCCGCTGCACTACCTCCTGTACAAAGCCTTCGGGTGGACGGACGTGCAGCCCCGGTTCGCCCACCTGCCCCTGCTGCTCAAACCCACGGGCGGCGGCAAGCTCTCGAAGCGCGACGGCGACAAGATGGGCTTCCCCGTATTCCCGCTCTTCTGGACCTCCCCGACGGGCGAAACCGCCCACGGCTACCGCGAGGACGGCTATTTCCCCGAGGCGTTCATCAACATGCTGGCGCTGCTGGGCTGGAACCCCGGCACGGAGCAGGAGATCTTCTCGATGCAGGAGCTGATCGACAGCTTCTCGCTCGACCGCGTCTCGAAATCGGGCGCCCGATTCCAGCCCGACAAGGCCCGGTGGTTCAACGCCCAGTACATGCACCACAAGACCGACGCCGAACTGGCGGCCCTCTACCAGCCCGTCCTGCGCAGCCACGGCATCGAGGTTTCGGACGCCGTGGCCGGCAAAGCCGCGGGCATTATGAAGGAGCGCGCCACGTTCACGACCGATCTGTGGGACCTCACGTCGTTCTTCTTCGAGGCTCCCCGGGAGTATGAGGAAAAGCAGGTGCGCAAGTACTGGAAGGGGCAGAATCCCGCCATTCTGCGGGAGTTGCGCGACGTGCTGGCGGGAATCGACGATTTCTCGCTGGAGAACACCGAACGCATCGTCCACGCCTGGATCGAGGAGAAGGGCTACGGCATGGGCCAGGTGATGAACACCCTGCGGCTGGCCCTCGTGGGCGCCGGAAAAGGCCCGGGCATGTACGACGTAACGTCGTTCATCGGCAAAGAGGAGTGTCTGAAGCGTATCGACAATCTGCTGACCAATCTAAAACCCGCAATAGAGTAAAGTCGTCCTTTTCAAAGGGAGATTCAGAGGGATTTTCAACATGAGCCCCGGCGTTAAAAACGCCGTAATATAAGTTCGATGGGGGTTCATAGACAAAATCGCTCCGATCTGAAAACAACCTAACCCCGTCGAACTTATATTAAACTATGGTACAAATCGAACAACACGTCTGGGGCATGACCCCGGAGGGCGAGGCAATCATTCGCTACACGCTGCGCAACGACTCGGGAGCCGAAGTGCAGCTCACGAACTACGGCGCGGCGATCGTCTCGGTGAAGATGCCCGACCGCGAGGGCCGCATGGCCGACGTGGCGCTGGGATACAAACACCCCGAAGGCTACTTCTTCGACGGAGCCGCCTCGGGAAAAAGCGTGGGACGCTGCGCCAACCGCATCGCTTTCGGACGCATGACCGTCGAGGGCAAGGACTACGTGCTGGAGGTCAACAACGGAGCGAACCACCTGCACGGAGGAACGAAGAACTTCGCCAACCGCATCTGGGAGAGCCGTGTGGAGACCAACCGCGTGGTGATGTCGCTCATATCGGAGGACGGCGACCAAGGCTATCCCGGAGAGCTGTGCGTCGAGGCCGCATTCGACTTCGACGACGACAACGCGCTGGAGATCACCTACCTCGCACGGACCGACAAGACGACGGTGGTGAACCTCACCAACCACGTCTACTTCAACCTCGCGGGCGAAGGCAGCGGGTCGGTGCTCGACCACGAATTGCGCCTGAACAGCTCGAAGATTCTGGAAATGAACGAACGCCAGATTCCCACGGGCAAGCTGCTCGACGCGGCCGGAACCCCGCAGGATTTCTCGCAGTTCCGCTCTTTCCGCCCCGGCATCGACTCGGAGTTCAACCACATCCGCGACTTCAAAGGCTATGACCATCCCTTCGTCGTCGACGGCTGGAAGCCCAATATCCTGGGCGAGGTCGGCTGCCTGCGCGAACCCCGGTCGGGCCGCTCGGTGACGGTGCTTTCGTCGCAGCCCAGCGTGATGATCTACACCGGCAACTGGCTCGCAGGCGGATGCCCCGAAACCAAGTCGGGCGGCCGTTACAACGACTACGACGGCGTGGCGATCGAATGTCAGAACTACCCCGACGCCGTGAACCACCCCGAATTCCCGTCGCCGCTGCTCAGACCCGGCGAAACCTACTGCCAGAAGATCGTTTTCCGATTCGGAACGTTTTGACAATCAACTGAAATACGAATAAAGGCGGAAAGTAGTACTACTTTCCGCCTTTTATTTATATCTTTGCACCCGATATTTCAAAGGGGTGCCTTACTGTCAGGCTGAGATTATACCCATTGAACCGGAGACGGGTAATGCCGAGACCGGGACGAAGCGTAATCAACAACTCATACCCCTTTTCAGTCTATTAACTTCAAAAAGTTTGACGATGAAAAGGATTTTTCTGATTCTTGCGGCTGCCGCGCTCTGCCCGGCCGCACAACTCAAAGCCGGAAACGCCGAAACGGCCCCGGACCGAAACAACCGCCCGGCCGACCGACAGAACCGCAACGACGCCCTCCGAAGCGCGCCCGACGAAGCGGCCCGACGATTCGGTGCGCATGTACCGTCTCCAGGAGGTCGAAGTGACCGCCACGCGCGCAACCCCGACCACCCCCGTGGCCTACTCCGACATCCGGCGCGAAGAGATCGCCCGCAACAGCTACGGATTCGACATCCCGTCGGTGCTGGCGCTGACTCCCTCGATGATCGCCACCAACGAAACCGGCATCGGCATCGGCGGCACGTCGATGCGCCTGCGCGGCACGGACCCGACGCGCCTCAACGTCACGATCAACGGCGTGGCGATGAACAACCCCGACTCGCACTCGATGTACTGGTACGACACGCCCGACCTGATCTCGGCCGTGGGGACCATTCAGGTGCAGCGCGGCGCGGGCATCTCGACCAACGGCACGGGAGCCTTCGGCGGAGCGATCAACATGTCGACCGACGCCCTGCAAACCGAGTTCGGCGGCGACGTCTCGCTCTCGTACGGATCGTACAATACGAACAAGCAGGCCGTGCACATCTCCTCGGGACTGATGGGCGGCCATTGGCTCGTGGATGCACGGCTCACCCACATCGGCTCGGACGGCTACATCGACCGCGGAGCCACGGACCTCAAGTCCTACATGTTCCAGGGAGCCTATTACAACGGCAACACGATGCTCAAACTCGTCTCGTTCGGCGGCAAGGCCAAAACGGGACTCACCTACACGGGCGCGACGAAAGAGCAGATGCGCCTCAACGGCCGGAGGTTCCACACCGAAGGCATGTACTACACCTCGAACGGTCCCCATTCCTATTACTATATGAAGGACGACGAACGGCAGCGCGCCACGGTAGACTATTACAACGACCAGACGGACAACTACCTGCAAATCAACAACCAGCTGGTGCTCTCCCACCGTTTCAACGAAAAATGGACTCTGAACGCCACGGCCTTCTACACCTACGGCTACGGCTACTACAAGCAGTATAAGGACGGGCGCACGCTCTCCGAATACCTCAATATCCCGACCGACGTCGCTGCCGGAAAGGAGGCCGACCTGATCCGCGAAAAGATCATGCGCAACCACCTCGGAGGTCTGAACGCTTCGGCGGCCTACTCCGTGAAGAACCTCGATCTGACCCTCGGCGGCTCGTACAGCTACTACTCCTGCCCCCACTGGGGCGAGCTGGACTGGGTCGACGGGCTGGATCGGAGCCAGATCGGCGGACGCTGGTACGACAACGACGTGGACAAGCAGGACGCCAACCTCTTCGCACGCGCCAACTGGCAAGTAACCGACGGACTGCGCCTCTTCGGCGACCTGCAATACCGTTACGTCAGCTACCGGACCTGGGGCGTCAACGACAACTTCGTCTCGGAGGAGGCGGGCATGCAGCCCATCGACGTGGACGAGACATACCACTTCTTCAACCCCCGCGCCGGCGTCAGCTACTCGCCCGGCAAACGCCACAACTTCTACTTCTCGTTCGCCGTGGCGCAGAAGGAGCCGACGCGCAGCGACTTCACGGACCGCTACAAGTTCGCGGCCGACGACAGCTATCCCTCGTCCGAGAAACTCTACGACTGGGAACTGGGCTATGCCTACACCGCGCCGCGCCTCTCGCTGGGTGTGAACCTCTACTACATGAAGTACAAGGATCAGCTGGTGCATACGGGCATGGTCAACGACGGCGACGACGCGCTGAACGTCAACGTGCCGGACAGCTACCGCCGCGGCGTGGAATTGTCGGCTTCGTGGCGCGCAACCGGGTGGTTCACCGTGGGGGCCAATGCCACCTTCGCGCAGAACCGCATCGAGAACTACGTGGACGCACTGAAGGACAGCCCCACCTACGGCAAGGAGCTGGGCGACAGGACCATCGCCTATTCGCCCGATGTCATCGCCAACGCCTTTCTGGATTTCCACTACCGCGGATTCGAAGCCGTGCTGCACACCCAGTACGTCGGCAAGCAGTATTTCACCAACAACGAGAACAACGCCCTGTCGCTCGACGCCTACTGCGTGACCAACCTCAACCTCGCCTATACGTTCCGCACCCGTTCGGCGCGCAGCGTTCGGCTGGGCCTGCTGATCAACAACCTGTTCAATGCGGAATACGAGAGCAACGGCTACGGGTATTCGTACATGGACACGTGGAGCGGCCCCGCGCCTGTACGCATCGACGAGGCCTTCTACTTCCCGCAGGCCCCGCTGAACGTGCTGGCGAACGTCACGGTGAGGTTCTGACAGCACGGGGTGTAACTACCTTTCGGTGGCAAAAGGCAGCAACATCCCGCGGGCGAAGACCGCGGGATGTTGCCGACCGAAAAGTATAAAGAATTCCTGCGGTTACCACGGAAATAAAATGAAATGACAATGGATTGGAAACTCATTCTGCAAATCGCCGGCGTGGCGCTCGGGCTGCTCTACCTGTGGCTCGAATACCGCGCCGACATCCGGCTATGGATCGTGGGGCTTGTCATGCCCCTGATCCACGGGGCGCTCTACTACAAATCGGGACTGTATGCCGACTGCTCGATGCAGGTTTACTACGTGTTGGCGGGGCTGTACGGGTGGCTCGTGTGGCGCAGGAACAACACGAGAACGGATGTCGGACAGACCGGCGCGAAGGATACGAAGGGCGCAAGCGGTGCGAAGCCATCCGCCGCGGCGTTGCACATCGCCCACACGCCCCTGCGGATGATTCCGGTCCTCACGGCGGTCTACGCCGCGGCACACGCGGCGCTCTACCTCCTGCTGACGCACTTCACGGACAGCACCGTGCCCTTCTGGGACGCGGGGACCACGGCGCTGTCGGTCGTGGCGATGTGGATGCTGTCGCGCAAGCTGGTGGAACAATGGCTCGTGTGGCTGGCCGTGGACCTGGTGACCGTCGGGCTTTACCTCTACAAGGACCTGCCCTACACCGCCGGGCTTTACGCCCTCTACTCGGCGCTGGCCGTAGCGGGATACCTCCGCTGGCGGCGGCAGGCCCGGGCTTAACCGGGAGGGCGCGGATGAAGGTGGAGAGTAAGACGAAACCGCCGGCCGCAATTAAAACCCGGTTCTTAACCGGGCGCAGAATTGCGACCGATCTGCAAAACGGTCCTTCCGCCCCCCTAAATCCCGGTTCTTAACCGGGGTGCGGTCAGCCAGATGTTGCGGAACTCCACGGGACCGCCCTCGCTCTGAAGCGCGATATGCCCCCGGCAGCGAAGGCCCGTACACTCGTTCTGCAACTCGCCGTTGATGTAAACCGCCATGTAACCGCCCACGCAGACGATCTCGGCACGGTTCCATTCGCCCGCAGGCCGCTCGCAGTCGCCGCCCGCACGCCGCTTGATCGAGATGCGTCCGCTCTGCTCCGCTCCGTCGATCGCGGCGCCGCCCAGCCCCAGCAGATCGCCCGCGCGCCCGGCCTGCAACTGACATTCGACAGCCTCGGGCCAGAGCCGGTCGCCGGCCTGCACGCGCTGGAAAATGCCGCTGTTCGTCGCCTCGCCGACCCACCGCCACTCGACGTGGAGCCGGTAGTCGCCGTAGGCCTCTTCCGTACGCATGTACCCGAACGGATGGCCCGCGATGCGGATACTCCCGTCCCGCACGGAGAAGGTCTCCCGGACGTCGGCGCCGCTCTCCGGATCGGTGACGCACACCCATCCGGTGAGGTCCCGGCCGTTGAAAAGTTCGGTTTTCGGTTCGCCGCAGCACGAACCGGCAGTCAGCGCAAGGGTCAGCGCCGCAAAAAGGAACAGCGTTCTCATCATCGTATCGTTTTCCGAGGTTGAAGGTTCATTCCGGCAGCCCGTGCTCTTCGACATGACGCAGAATCTCCTCACGCAAGCTCCGGGGCGTGACGCTGCGCCGCAGAACCAGCAGGTAGGAGTTGCGTATCTGCTCGCGGATGAAGGCGTCGGGCAGATCGCCCGCGGTGCGGATGCCGTTCCAGTGGGTCTTGTTGAAATGATAGGCCGGGCCGATCTCCTCGTACTGCTCGCGCAGCCGGATCGCCTCGTCGGGGTCGCACTTCACGGCCACCCACCCGAAATCGATCATATCCGCGCAGGCGTACATCTTTCCGCCGATCTTGTAGACCAGCGTCGTCTCGTCGAACGGCGTCGATTCCTCCGTAAGGGGCAGCGACAGGCAATAGTCGCGGAAACTCAAAACATCCATAACGGGTTCTTTTCTCCAAAGATATGATTTTTTTTGGCACATCTATTGCGTTCCGAAGTGAAGTAAAACCAAAATCAGGGTAAAAATGAAAAAAATTCTCCTCTGTGTACCTCTGCTGGCGATCTTCGCGGCAGGATTTTTCGGCTGCTCGCAGCAGCGGCAATGGAACCACGAACAGCGCAAGGCGATGCGCGAGGCGCTGCGCAGCTACCGCCAGATGGTGTACCTCGACGACCTGAACGACGCCGAGTTTGTACTCTTCACCGACGAGGTGGCGGGGCAGCTCGAAAACAGCTATCCCGTCTACGTGGAATTCGTCCAGATGCAGGGCGTTGACGACACGGTGGACATGGTGGTCGTCTCGACCATCGTCGACGAACTGAACGCCGACGCCCGCAACATGCGGCACATCTATCCCTACAACTACCTCGTAGCACAGGGCGTGCTGCCCGCAGGGCTTGACCACGAGCAGCAGAAAGCCTTTTACAGCTGCTTCGCGGCGAAAGTCAATGCTACGTACGCCACGATGGACCAGTTCTTCAACGCCATCCTGGCCGACACGAGCGACATGTCGCAGATCCGCCGGCTGGAGAGTCAGTGCGCCAACGACCTTTTCAGCTGGGTGGTGACCGAGGTGGACGTGATCGAGACCGTTCCGGCGGGCCAGACGGCCCCGGCGGCACAGAAAGCCGCTGCCGGGCAGAAGACCCCGGCGACCCCGGCCAAGAAATAGCCCCGGAACCCATTCGTACACAAAGCGGTGCGCTCCTCACGAAGCGCACCGCTCTATTATTGCCCGACCAGGATTTCCGGGTGCGGCGCACCCGTCACTGCCGGGAAAGAGGCTTACTTATCCGAAAACAGCGACCGGGCGATGCCCAGTTCCAACCCGCGCAACTCGGCCAGTCCGCGCAGACGGCCCAGGCACGAATAACCCGGATTGGTCTTCTTCTTCAGGTCGTCGATCATCTGGTGGCCGTGGTCCGGACGCATCGGGATCGAAATGCGGCGGCGCTGCTGAATCTCCAGCAGGGCCTTCATCACATCATACATCGGCACGTCGCCTTCGAGGTGGTTGGCCTCGTAGAAGTTGCCCTCGGCATCGCGCTGGGTCGAACGCAGGTGGACGAAATTCACCCGGTCGCCCTGCCGCAGCATCATTCCCGGCAGATCGTTCCGGGCCGACACGCCGAACGAGCCGGTGCAGAGGCACAGTCCGTTCGAAGGGTTAGGGACCGCCTCGACCAACTTCTGAAAGTCGGATTCGGTGGAGAGAATACGGGGCAGGCCGAGGATCGAAAACGGAGGATCGTCGGGATGGATCGCCAGCACCGCGCCCACCTCGTCGGCCACGGGAGCCACTTCGCGCAGGAACGCCACGAGGTTCGCGCACAACGTCTCGGCCGTGACATCCTTGTAGCGGTCCAGCTCCCGCTGGAACTGCTCCAGCGTGAAACTCTCCTCCGAGCCGGGCAGGCCCGCGATCATGTTGCGGGTGATGAGTTCTTTTTCCGCGGCGTCCATCCGCGCGAAACGGGCCTCGGCGGCGGCACGCTCGGCCTCGGAATAGTCCTTCTCCGCGCCGGGGCGCTTCAGGATGAAGAGGTCGAAGGCCACGAACGCCGCACGCTCGAAGCGCAGGGCCCGCGACCCGTCGGGAAGCTCGTAGGCGAGGTTCGTGCGCGTCCAGTCCAGCACGGGCATGAAGTTATAGGTGATGACCCGGATGTCGCACGCCGCGAGGTTGCGGACCGACTGTTTGTAATTCTCGATATAGCGCTGAAAATCGCCCGTACGGGTCTTGATATGCTCATGGACGGGAACGCTCTCCACGACCGACCACCGAAGGCCTGCGTCGGCGACCGTCTTCCGGCGTTTTTCGATCTCCCCGACGGTCCATACCTCGCCGTTGGGAATGTGGTGCAGGGCGGTCACGATGTCCGTGGCTCCGGCCTGACGGATGTCCTGAAGGCTTACGGGGTCGTTCGGACCGTACCAGCGCCAGGATTGTTTGCAAAGATACATGGGTGTCTTGTTTTTAGGTTTTCAAATTTTTCACATACGGCGCTTTTTCCGCTGCAAGTGCCTCTTTCATTCGCAGTCTCCGACTGCGGGGTATTATGTACTTTTTGGCCGCAAAAAGTACCAAAAACTCTCCGACAGATGCCTTCGCCTACTCCGTCCCGTCTAACGTTCGAAACGGGCGCCTATTCGCGGGGGCGCACGCGCCCCGGCCCCGTTTCCTGCCACTTTTAGCCGGGACTTCGTTTAACGGCTCCGGCATCGAGTCGGAATCCTGCGCCGCCAACGGCGGCGTGAGAGAAGACGCAGCAACCGGATCGGAAACGCAGAATCCGGCCATCGCCCCTGGAAGCGGTTTAAACCGCCGCATTATCGCTTGCAGCGGAGAAAGAACAACCGAAAGCCCGCGCGCCCGGAGCGGGAGGCTGGCAAAGGCGTCCGCAGGCGAGGGAAGACAGCTTGCTGTTTGCCGAGCCGCCACAGCCTAAACGGCGCGTGTTTTTGCGCCGTAAAGGCCTGATCTTGCTGCACCCGCTCAACGCGGGCCGGAGGTTGTTCCCGCGAAAGCGACATGCGGATGGTTTTGGTGCTACCTTTTGACACCAAAAGGTAGCTACATCCCGCGGGCAAAGACCGCGGCTTTACTACTTTTTGCGGCCAAAAAGTACAAAAAATCCCAGCCGCCGCAGACTGCGCCTAAATCCCGGCCGATCCCTTTCAATTAAATCGAGAAAGCGTCGAACCCGCCGTCGACGACGGCCAGCGCGCCCGTCACGAACGACGAAGCATCGCTGACGAGGTAATGGATCGTACCCAGCAGCTCCTCCGGCTCGGCGAAGCGTCCGGCGGGCGTGTGCGCGATGATCGTCCGCGCACGGTCGGTGTACGAACCGTCCTCGTTGGTCAGCAGGGCGCGGTTCTGGTTCGTCAGCAGGAAGCCCGGGACAATGGCGTTGACACGCATCTCAGGGCTGAACTTCATGGCCAGTTCGGCGGCCATGTACTTCGTGTAGTTGGCGATGGCGGCCTTGGCGGCCCCGTAGCCCACCACGCGGGTCAGCGGACGCAGCGCCGATTCGGAGCAGAAGTTGACGATCACGCCCTTCCGGCGCTCCGTCATGGCCTCGCCGAAGACCGTCGTGGGCAGCACCGTGCCGAACAGATTGAGGTCCACGACCTTGCGGAAGGCCTCGATCTCCAGGTCGAGGAACGACTTGTCGGGGGCGATCGTCGCACCGCCCATGTTGCCGCCCGCGGCGTTCAGGAGGATGTCGATGGCGCCGTAGGCCTTGAGAATGGCCTCACGGTTCGCGACGAGCACCTCGCGGTCGAGCACGTCGGTTGCAAGGAACAGCGCATCGCCGCCCGCGGCGCGGATTTCACCGACGAGCGCTTCGCCCGCCTTTTCGTCGCGATCGAGCACGGCGACACGTGCGCCCTGCCCGGCGAGGTAAGCGCAGATCGAGCGGCCCAGAATCCCGGCCCCGCCCGTCACGACGACGACGCGGCCCCGGATGTCAAAGAGATTTTTCATGTTTTTCAGATGATGTTGTTTTTATAATACGGTATGTTCTCTTTCAGCAGGATGTCGATGGGCATGTTGTTGACCTTCGACGGGGCGCGGCCCTCGACGAGCCATTCGCACAGGGCCATCACCGCGCGGTAACCCTGCGCTTCGGGACGCTGGGCCACGAGCGCCGTCACCACACCCGCGGAGAGCATCTCCCCGTTGCGGCGGATCACGTCGTAGCCCACCAGCCGCACGCCGGCACGCCGCCGAGCCGCCAGATAGCCCGCAAGGATGTAACACGTCGAATTGAAGGTCACGGCCCCCGCGACAGACGGATTTCGGCCGAAAAGGTCGTCCAGCACACGGCCGTTGTAGGTTTCGTCGTCCAGCCGCAGCGCGGCGTAATGCAGCCGGCCCCGGAAGGCGTGCGCCTCGAGGTAACTGCGGAATCCTGCCTCGCGGTTGCGGCTCTGGTTCGAACCGGCGTCGCCCCGGTGGATGATCCGGCCCACGACGATGTCGGCCCCGGGATCGAGGCGGTCGAACAGCAGCCGTGCGGCGACCGCCCCGGCGTCGAACGACGACGTGCCGAAATAGGCCAGCCGGTTGCAGGCCGGGAGGTCCGAATCGACGAAGACGTAGGGCACGCCCCGTGCGTCGAGTTCGCGGGCGAACGGTTCGACCATCTCCGCGAAGAGCGTGGCGATCACCGCGCCGTCGTACTCCTCGCGGCGCAGCGTCTCCAGCAGGCTTTCGAACGACGAACGGTCGTACTGGTCGAAGCAGACGCGGCGGACCACGACGTTGTAACGCGCGGCCTCGGCCTCGGCGCGGGCGATTCCGGCCTCGAAATCGGCCCAGTACTCGCCCGGCGCGAAACGGGGCATGACCGCGCACAAGGTGTACCTGCGGCCCGACGCCAGCGAACGGGCGATCAGGTTGGGACGGTAGTCGACCCGCCGCAGCACCTCGTTGATGCGCGCGAGGTTCTCCTCCGAGACCTTGCCCCGGTTGTGGATCACGCGGTCAACCGTCGCCACCGACACCCCCGCCATGCGGGCGATGTCGACGATGCGGACCGTGGTATGTTCGTTGTCGGACATGGTTTGCGCAGTTCTTCGGCGTTACGCCGGCAAAGCTATGCAAAATTTTCGAAAATAGCAAGTGTGTGCGCACACACCTGATGATTCGAGGCAAAAAAAACCGGACCCACTTCGGGTCCGGCCCTCTCTTTTTCCGGCTGCGCGCTACCCTGCCGGGGTCTCCGGTCCGGCCGCGGCGCACCGCTGGTAGAAATCGCGGGCCACGACGATGCGGATGGCCCGGTGGAGAATCGAGAATTCGAGCGGCGTATGGCCCAGCGGCTCGCCGTCGATCTCGACCGACACCTCGGGCGAGGATTCGATGCGGATACGGCTTCCGCGCTCCTGGAGGATATGGCGGATGCGGTAGATGCCGCCGTTGAACAGGTAGTGGAAGCGGAACAGCAGGTGCCAGAAGTGCACCGGGCGGATCAGCGACAGGTCGAGCATGCCGTCGTCGGCCACGGCCGCGGGCAGTTGCTGGATGCCTCCGCCGTTGAACTTGCAGATGCCGATGGCGGCCGACAGCAGCAGGTTGTTGTAGACCAGCCGGTCGTCGACCCAGACCTTGACGCCCGTGGACTTGTAGCGGAAGAAATTCTTCACCAGACACCACGTATAGCGCCAGCGGCTCCGGTGCCCCTTCTTCTTCAGGTGCGAGAGTTTGCGCACGACATGCGCGTCGAACCCCGCCCCGGCCACGTTGGCCATGTAGCGGCTCTGGCGGTAGTGAGCCTCCTCGTAGGAGACCACCCCGACGTCCTGCAAAAACGAATAACCCTCGCTGATGGCCTTCACGGCGTCCTGATAGCGGTTCGAGATGCCGAACGTGCGGACCCAGTCGTTGCCCGTGCCCACGGCCACCACGGCTACGAGCACCTCGTCGGGACACACCTCCTGCTGGATGAACAGCCCGTTCACCACCTCGTGCAGCGTCCCGTCACCGCCCACGACGATGATCCGGCGGTAGCCTTCGCGCACGGCCGTGACGGTGAGCTCCGTGGCGTGGAACTTGTGCTCCGTGAAGACCGGCTCGCAGAGGATGCGCTCGTCGCGCAGGTGTTTCGAAATCTGCGGAAAATGGTCAAGCCCGCGGCCGCCTCCGGCCACGGGATTGACGATAACGAACCATTTTCCAGAATCGGTCGCCACGCTGCGGTTATTTTTCAGGAACGTTGCGCAGCGTATCGACCAGGAAGTCGTAGAACTTCCCGACCGAGGCAATCTCCACCTTCTCGTCGGGCGAGTGGGGGTAGCAGATCGTCGGACCGAACGAAATCATGTCCAGTTTGGGGTAGGTGCTGCCGATGATGCCGCACTCCAGTCCGGCGTGGATGGCCGTCACGGCGGGTTTCCGGCCGTACAGCGCCTCGTAGGAGGCGGTCATGGCCTTCAGGATCGGCGACTCCATGTCGGGATTCCAACCGTTATAGGCGCCCGTGAGTTCCGTCTTGGCTCCGGCCAGCGCGAAGACGGCGGCAATGGACTCGCCCAGCGCCTCCTTCTCGCTGTTGACCGAACTGCGCAGCAGGCATTGCAGTTTCACCGTCCGGCCGTCCGACACCACGCGCGCGAGGTTCGTCGAGGTCTGCACCAGCCCGGGCATGGCCACCGACATCTTCTGCACCCCGTCGGGACAGGCGGCCACCGCCTTGATCAGGTTTCCGGAAACCTCTTTCGGCAGCATTTCGGCCGGTTTTCCGACCTCCTTGACCTTGATCGACACGGCGTCCTCGATACCGGCATACTCGGCCTTTACGGTTTTCTCGTAGGCTTTCACCGCCTTGGCGAACGCCTCGTAGTCCTTGGTTTTGACCAGCACCACGGCCTCGGCCTCACGCGGGATGGCATTGCGAAGCCCGCCGCCGTCCACCGACGCCAGCAGCACGTCGCACGGCGCGGCGTTCAAAAAGCGGAACAGCACCTTGTTGGCATTGGCGCGCTGGCAGACGATCTGGATGCCCGAGTGGCCGCCCTTGAGTCCCTTGACGCTGATCTTCGCGGCTGTGCAGTTGCGCGCGGGGGTAGGCTCGGCCTTGTATCTGAAGGTCGTGTTGGCGTCGAGTCCTCCGGCGCAGCCCACGTAGAGTTCGCCCTCCTCCTCGGAATCGAGGTTCAGCAGGATGTCGCCGTGCAGCAGTCCCTTTTTCAGCCCGTTGGCGCCGTCCATGCCGGTCTCCTCGGTAGCCGTGAACAGGGCCTCCAGCGGCCCGTGCTCCAGCGTCCTGTCCTCCAGCACCGCGAGGATCGCCGCCACGCCGATACCGTTGTCGGCGCCCAGCGTCGTGCCGTCGGCCGTCACCCAGCCGCCGTCGACATAGGCGTCGATGGAGTCTTTCGTGAAATCGAATTTCTTGTCGTTGTTCTTCTGCGGCACCATGTCGAGGTGGGCTTGCAGGATCACGCCCTTGCGGCCCTCCATACCCTTCGAGGCGGGTTTGCCGACGTAGACGTTGTGCGCCGCGTCCTCTTTGCATTCGAGGCCCTGCGCGCGGGCGAAATCGAGAATATACCGACGAATCTTCTCCTCGTGGGACGAGGGGCGCGGGATGCGGACGATCTCCGCGAAATGCTTCCAGACAAGCGCCGGTTTCAGCGCCGTTAAATTACGATCCATAATATTGAAGTTTAAGTTATTTGTATATTTTTCAAATCTCTTTTCCTATCCGACCGCCGTTTTCGCAGCCTGTGGCTGCGTTCACAAGTCTGACCCACCCGGCTAAAAGCCGGGATTCAAGGGGCGATGCACGGCCATCGGACTTCGATTTCAACATTGCGTCTCCACCTTCTAAAAGACGTTTCTTAAACGGCCCTCGGCGGGGCTTAAATATAAAGCGTCATTTGACAGGTCCGCCCGGTTCCTCCTTTTCAACATTTCTGTCGAACGCTTCGACGATGTGTTTTTCACGAGCGGGTGGCGGACGATATCGCGTTTGTCGAACTCCACGATGCCGATGCCGTCGACGCCCCGCAGAATCCCCATCGAGCGCACCAGGCCGCTGTCCGACTTGCGCGGCAGGTCGATCTGCGTCACGTCGCCCGTGACGATGAACCGCGCACTGCGGCCCATGCGCGTGAGGAACATCTTGATCTGCGAAAGGGTGGTGTTCTGCGCCTCGTCCAGGATGACGAAGGCGTTGTCCAGCGTGCGGCCGCGCATGTAGGCCAGCGGCGCGATCTGCACGGTCCCCTCTTCGAGAAACTTCTGGAGCTTGACGGGCGGGATCATGTCGTTCAGCGCGTCGTAGAGCGGTTGGAGGTAGGGGTCCAGCTTCTCCTTCATGTCGCCGGGTAGGAAGCCCAGCTTCTCGCCCGCCTCGACGGCTGGACGCGTGAGGATGATGCGCCGCACCTGCCGCTCCTTCAGCGCGCGGACGGCCAGCGCGATGGCCGTATAGGTCTTGCCCGAGCCGGCAGGACCCACGGCGAACAGCAGGTCGTTCTTGTCGTAGAGTTTGACGAGCCGCTGCTGGTTGACGGTCCGGGCGCGGACGATCGTGCCGTTGTTGCCGTAGACGATCACGTCCTTGTCGACCGGGGCGTCGTCGGGCGCGATGCCGCCCGCGAAGCACTGGTCGATGACCTCGGCCGAAACATGCCCGTATTTGATGTAATAGGCCGCAAGCCCCTCCATGCGCCGGGCGAAACGCTGCGTGTCGGCCTCCGGGCCGAGGACCTTGAGCGACTGCCCGCGCGCGACGATCTTCAGCGTGGGATGCAGCGATTTGATCTGTTCGAGGTAGACGTTCTGCGCCCCGTAGAGTTCGCGGGGATCGACGCCTTCGAGTGTGATTTCCTTTCCGACAGTTTCCGTCATAGACCGATCAGAATAAATAGCCGAAGCTCAGCGCCACGTTGTAAGTACGGAGTTTGTCGAGCTGCCGCCCGTCGGGCAGCACCACGTCGTGTTTCGAGCGGAACTGGCCGTTGTAGCGCAGGTCGATCAGCAGGTGGCGCATCAGCACGATGCCCGCCCCCACGGTGTACGACACCGAGGGGCGCACGCGGCCGAAGTCCAGCAGGTCGCCGCCCGACTTCTGCTTGCAGTCGTTCATCACCGTGAAGACCGGACCGGCGTAGATCCGCACGGGGTGCAGCAGCCGCAGCGACGCCAGCACCGGAACGTCGATCGAGTTGGACTTGAGGTTGATCTCGCCCTCGCCCTCGGGACGGATGCGGAGACCCTGGCGGACGTAGAGTATCTGCGGCTCGACGGCGAAAGCCCCGAGGTTGATAGCGGTAACAATACCGGCCTGCCAGCCCAGTTTGTTCTTCACGTCGGTGGCGTCCATGTTGGTCGAGTAATCGGGGATGTTGATACCGCCGACCACACCCCACTCCACCCGGGTGCGGGGGCGTTGTGCGGCGGCGTTCAACACGGCGCCCGCAAACAATAGGGTCAATAGTATTTTGCGCATTACGGCTATTTTTTAAAATTTCCAATTCTTAATTTGAAGGAGGCCCAAAGCATGTAGGCCACGCACGCGGCGACGAACAGCATGCCAAGGTGCGGATTGCCCCAGACGCGGATGATCGCCCCGCAAACGGGTCCCGAGACCGCTCCGGCGGCGATGGCCATGATCATCAGCCCGGCCACCTCGTTGGCGTTCTGCGGAACGGCCTTGGTGGCTACGGCGTAGAACGTGGCGAAGACGCACGCCATGGCGAAGCCCAGCGCTCCCACGGCGGCGTAGATCGCCGCCTCGTTGCGCACGAACAGCAGCGCCGCGCACAGCGCCAGCGCCCCGGCCATGTTCCAGGTCAGGTATTTCACGTCGGAAACCTTCACAGCACCCACGCGCCGACCAACGTCCCGACGATGCGGCAGGCGTAGAAGCCCGTGGTGGTGAGGATCGACGAGGGGTTGTCGATCAGCCGCACCGACAAAGGAACCCGATGCCCACGTCGGCGGCGATAAAGCACGCCACGCCCAGTGTAGAGAGCAGCACGGCGCGGTTTTTCAACAGACGGAAGCAATCGGACAATCCGGCGGCGCGCCCCGCCTGTGCGGGCTCCGGAACCGTGGTCAACTGAAGCCAGACGCCCCCGGCGACCGTGAGGGCCGCATAGATCGGCAGCAGAAGCCGCCACGAACCCGTCGCGGCGACCAGCCCGGTGACGATCGGGGCCAGCAGCAGGAGCGAGGTGTTGCGGAATATCTGCCCGACGGTCAGGTAACTGGTCATCCGCTCGCCGGGAACGATGGTCGCCAGCAGGCGGGTTGACGGCCACCTGAATCGCCGTATTGCCGATGCCCAGCAGGCCGAAGCCCGCGAAATACCACCCCAAGGCACAGTCCGCGCCGGCGGCATAGGGAAGCATCAGCCCCGCGACGGTGAAGCCGTAGCCCAGAAGCGCCGTGGCCTTGCGGCCCCAGCGGTTCATCAGCGCGGCGACCGGGGTCGAGAGCACCAGGAACCAGAGGAAAACCATCGTCGGCAGGGAAGCTCACGGCAGCCTGCTGTCCGGGCGGGAACTCGGCGGCGATGCGGCCCGTGATCGGGGCCACCATGTCGCAGAAACCCATGATGAAGAAGCCCGCAAGCACGGGTCCGAGCAATCGTTTGTCTACTTTGTCTACGCTCATCCGAGACGGAATTTCGGGTTCCAAATTTTTCAAAGTTACATTATTTTCCGCAAAAAACGCGCTTCCGGCGGCGATTATTTCACAATCGCCTCTCTTCGCCGCGCGATAAACACATTCCAATAAACAAAAAACGTGCGAGATACGCAGCGGCGGCGGGACTGGTCACCGTCATGGCCGCGGCGGCCGGACCGCCCGGCGAACAGGAGGCCGTTTTTTCCCGAAACAGCCGTTCGCACGCGAAAAAGCGGCCGCCGTATCGACGGATTAGTCCGCAGCGCGAGAAAACGCCACGCACCGTTTGGACGGGAACGCAGATTTTATTATATTTGGTGTCGTAACGACACCTTTATCCGTCGGAAAGCCCCGCCGAACCGCTTCGGATTCGGTTTTGCGCTCTCCGGCCCTTACGCAGCCCCGGCTGCAAAAACAACCTGCGCCCATGTTGCTGTCTTCGCACACATAAACCTGACGCGCTGCCGCTCGAAGACCCGATCCTGAAGTTTCTGCTGATTCTGATCATCATTCTGACGGCGCCGCTGCTCCTGAACAAGCTGAAGATCCCCTATCTTTTGGGGCTGATAATCGCCGGCGCGGTTATCGGCCCTCACGGACTGAACCTCGTGCTGCGCGACAGCAGCATCATCCTTCGGGGACCGCCGGCCTGCTCTACATCATGTTTCTTTCGGGATTGGACATGGACATGTCCGATTTCCGCCGCAACAGCTGGCGAAGCCTCGTCTTCGGCCTCTACACCTTCTGCGTGCCGCTCGCGCTGGGCATCCTGGCCGGGCATTACGTCATGGGATTCCCGATCTACTCCTCGATCCTGCTTGCCGGGCTCTTCGCCTCCCAGACCCTTATAGCCTATCCCATCGTCAGCAAGCTCGGCATCTCGCGCGACAAGGCCGTCACGATCGCCGTCGGCGGCACGGTCATCACCGACACGCTGGCCCTGCTGCTGCTCACGGTGATCGTCGGCATGGCCACGGGCAACGTGGACGAAAGCTTCTGGTGGCGGCTCAGCGCCTCGGTGCTGTTGTGCATAGGCATCATTCTCTTCCTCTTTCCGCTGCTGGCCCACTGGTTCTTCAAACAGTGCAGCGACAACGTTTCGCAGTATATCTTCGTGCTGGTGATGGTCTTTCTGGGCGCCTACCTCGCGCAGCTCGCGGGATTGGAGCCGATCATCGGCGCATTCCTCTCCGGTCTGGCCCTCAACCGGCTCATACCCCGCACCTCGCCGCTGATGAACCGCATCGAGTTCGTGGGCAACGCCATCTTCATCCCCTTCTTCCTCATAGGTGTGGGCATGCTCATCGACTACCGGGCCTTCTTCCGCGACTGGGAGAGCATCGAAGTGGCGCTGATCATGATCGTCCTGATCACCGCCGCCAAATACATCGCCGCCTATCTCACGCAGAAGACATTCCGTCTCTCACCGGACCAGCGCACCGTGATCTTCGGACTGAGCAGCGCCCATGTCGCGGCGACGCTCGCGGCGGTGATGGTCGGCTACAACGTCATACTGGGCCACACGCCTGACGGCGAGCCGATCCGTCTGTTGAGCGAAAGCGTGCTCAACGGTACGATCCTGATGATTCTGGCCACCTGCACGGTCTCGACCTTCGCCACGCAGCGGGGCGCGCACAACATCGCCATGCGCAATGCGCAGGACGACGACGAACAGCCCCAGCAGGAGGACCACATCCTCATTCCGGTCGCCAACGAGCAGACCGTGAGCGAGTTGGTAAGCCTGAGCACGACCCTCAAGAAAGCCAAATCCCGCAACGGACTCTACGCCCTGAACGCCATCGACAACAAGGTCGAGGACCCCACGGTCGAAAAGCGGGGCCGCAAAATCCTCGACACGGCCGCCAAAGCCGCCGCCGCGTCGGACAACTACCTGCAGGCGCTGCTCCGCTACGACGTAAACATCGCCAACGCCATCGTCAGCGTGGTCAAGGAGCGCAGCATCACCGACATCGTGATGGGCATGCATCACGCCTCGGCCGTGCTGGGGCTGACGGGGTAACTCGCACGGGGTCCCGGCATCGGGAAAATGGGCCGCCGACGTTGGGGCAATACGTACCGAACGAAGTTATTACCGA
>VOFJ01003074.1_pt1 | contig 38537 bp, 53 predicted proteins | sample 5384081 | NCBI WGS metagenome assembly VOFJ01 (sample SAMN12384729, study PRJNA508395) | human gut metagenome | isolation source: healthy gut I | host: Homo sapiens
TCGATACTTCAGTTACGTATTGCTCTTATTCATCTTCAGCTGCGAGAAGGTCAGCTCCGCGCGCTTGCTGATATAGGCGATCACATTGGTCATGATCCGCTTGATCTCACCGATGCTGTCCTGCGCCTGCCGGATCTCACGGTCAAAGTCGGGCGTTTCCGCTGATGTCATGGCATCGAGGGCGGAGAGTTTGGCTTCCACCTGACGGCATTCCTCACGGCATGCGCCGAGACGGTCATACTCCGCCTGTGTGAGATTGCCGTACTCCAGTTCCGCTGTAAGGCTTTGGATCTCCCCCACGCAGCTGCCCGGCCGTCTGAGAGCTGCCGTCGGAATACTCCGCGCTGTGCTGCTCCAGCTCGGCGGCTTCGGCTTCCCACTTGCGCAGGTCCTCTGCCTGAAACTGCTCGAAGGTCGCCTTTGCCTTCTTATCCATTTCCTGAAGCTCGGTGAGCTGGCTTTTCTGTTCCGTTCCGGCAGCGTACAGCTCAGAGATCACTTTTTTAAGTGCCGTCTGCACTTCCGGAAGCGTCTCCTCCGTCACGCTGCGGTGACAGACGGGACAATCCATACCGGCGTGAAATGCTTTGTAAGAGGTCATTTCGCGCTGATACCGTGCGCCCAGATCGTTGACTCTTGCATAGGCTTCCGCCATAGGCTGTGTGAATTTCGACTGGTACTGCTCTGCCTGCCTGCGGATGATCCTTTCCCGCAGCTCCTGAAGGGCTTTCTGCTGCTCCGAAGCGTCGCCGCGCACATCCTGTACCGCCTCATCGTAGAGGCTGCTCAGCTCTACGAGCCGCTCCTGCATACGGGCGGTGTCGAGACCGGCAAACTGCTTTTCCTCCAGCGCGGCGATCTCTGCCTTGAGACTGTCCAGCTGGTCGGCAAGCTCGATCCGCGTCTTTTGCTGCTGCTCCTCCTGCGCGGCGGCAAGGTCCCTTTGTCCGCCAAGGTAGGTGATGCGTTCCTCAAGACCACGAATATCTTCGCGCCGGCGCTTGAGATAGGCGTCCGGCGATAAAAGAAATTCGTCCTTCAAGGATGCGCGCACCGGCTCGGCGAGCTGTGCGAGGATCATCTCCTGCGGAATGAGCGGCAGATACCGCTCCAGCAGGTTCTTGCCGTCCTCACCCAACTCCTCGATGAAGTACAGGGGGTTGAGAATGGAGAGAAACACATCCCGCTCACCAAAAAGGTCGGTGAGATCGAGCTGGCGGATCTCATAGCCGTCGTAGGTGATGGTCATGCGGTTTTTTCTTCTCGTGCGCGTCAGCTCATGGGCCGCGCCTCTCTCATCCACAAAGCGCATCTGAATGGAAACATCAGGGTTGCTCTCGTTGTGGAGCCGGTCGATCCCACGCTCCCCGAAGAAGGGGAGCCCGGTCACGACAAAGGCGATGGCGTCCGCGATGCTGGTCTTGCCGCGCCCATTTCCGCCGGTGATGACGGTGGGATCGCCAAAGGTCAGCTCCGTGGGGCCCTCGTAGGATTTGAAGCCGGAAATCGTCATGCCGGTGATGCGGACTTGTTCGATCTTATTCAACTGTCTGCTCCTTTCTGTTGTTCCAAATAGGTTTCTTTATGCTGCCTGCTGCTCGGACCGGAAGACCTCATAAGTCTCCAGCACATAGAAAATCACGGTGTCCTGCTTGCGGGTCGTGAGCTTCACATGGGAAAGCTGCACCCCTGACACCAGCTCGGGCCGCGCTCCGCGCACATAGGCATAAAGCTGCTTTTTCTCCGGCGTTTCCAGATTGACTAATGTATTGCTGCCGCTCATGCCGCCCTGCACCTTAGCGCCCAGCACCGTGTAGAGCTCGATTGCGGGTGCTATCTGCGTTGCGCCTCCAAAGGAGACGGTCTTGCCCCCCTGTCCATCGCTCCTATCCTGTGCCGGGGGCTGCGTCCGCTGCGTTTGCGCCGGTGCTGCCGGACTCTGCGCAGGGTGCTCCTGTGCCCTTGGCACCGGCTGTGCGCTGCCACTTTTTGCCTGCTGCGGCTCCTGCCCGTGCGTAATCGGCGGGACCTTATCGTTGGCGGTATTCTGTTCCGATGCGGTCTTGGGCGTCAGCAGGGATTGGATGCCGCACGCTTTGGCAGGCTCCAGCCCGAGACTTTCGAGTGTGCTCAGGTAGGCGTTGTCCAGCTTCCGGCGCTCGCTGTCTTTAATGACATAGCTTTTGCCGCGCCGTTCGATGTCCACCCACACGGTATCGAGGCTGTAAAGAACGCGTCCGATGCCCCACTGATATGCCGCGCGCTTCATACTGTCTGAAAGCCCGCCTTTGATGGGCTCAATATCCGAATCTTCGGCGCCGTCCCACTTGGTAATGAAGCCGCGGCCTTCAAAGTGGATGGCGATGCCGCAGAGCTGCGCCTCCTTTTTCCCGTTGGAGTGCCAGGGCTTGAACTCGTTGTACCAGTTTTCCGGCCCGCAGACCTCGTCGAGACGGTTCTGGATGGCGCGGTTGGTCACATAGGGAACGGCCAGGCCGCGCATCTTTTCCTCGTTAGTGTTTTGAAGTCTCCATTCCAGATCCTCCGGTGCAAAGGGCTTTGCGAGAGCCGCCTGCATTTCCCTTGTCGTTTTTGCTTCCATCCTTACCTCCTGCTGATAAAGTCGCTTAGTGTGCGTCCGTTTGGAACAAGAATATCCGTATAGTAATACGCGGGGTCCTTGTCCCTCAAAAGCTCCATAAGCTCCTTGTGCTCCAGCTCTTTGCGGTTGTGCCTGCGGTCAAACATATCATCGTTATCCGGCAGGCCGAGCAGATAGCGGGGAAAGTTTTTCAGCGCCGAAAGCTTTTTATAACGGGGCAGCACATTGTTTCCCGTACACACACGGTCGTCCTCATAGACATTGGAGAAGGGATAAAAAAACATCGGCGTATCCTCGGTGGGCGTTTCATCAGCGACGACGCCCATAGAGCAGTCTGCAACTTTCCCGTTGCCGAGGACCCGGAGACCAAATATCAGCCGCGGGAGCGGGAAGCTCCGGTATTCGGTGTCGCGGTAAATAACATCCGCCTGCAGCTCTGGATTCCAGATGACATAGTGGCGCTCCGACGCGTTCATGGAAATGTGGAGACAGTGCTCCGGCAGGAACCCACTGCGCTGATACACATTGCTGATGCAGCTTCCCGTTGAGTGCAAAGTAGAACTCGATCGGGTCGATCTCTCGATAGCTCATCACGCCGTTTGCGCTGCATTCCTGCACGGTGATCGTATTCCGACCGGGCGAAATGCGGACGATCATATCCTCCGGCATGTCCTTTCTCTTATACTCCGCCATTATGCGGCCTCCTTTCTAATGCTGGTATGAGCTGCCTGCGCCTTTGCTTCAGCAGACTCTATGCGCGCAAGATCTCTCTTGCAGTAAAGGATCATGTTGATGATAGAATTCAGAAAGATACTCGGCTCATAGCAATCGGGCGAGAGCGTAATGTCAAACTTCACGCCGTCACCGGAGAAATGATAACGAATATCAAAGACGGAATAGGAAATCCCCGCTACATAGAAGAGAAAGACATCCTTGATCTTTTCCTGCCATGCGTTGATCTGATAGGGCAGTATTTCACTATGCTTACAGCCCTGCGTGTAGAGGCGGTCGATCCGCTCATCGGAAAAACGCACGGTCATCATATCGTCACCCTCGTCCGGCGCACCTTCATCGAAAACGGTCATCAACAATTCATCGAGGATCATCCAAATATCTTCCTCATCCGCTGTCGGGTAATCCTTGATGATCTGCTCCAATACAAGCGGATGTTCCGTATGCAGAAATTTCATAAGGCGAAGGAACAGGAGGATATCATCCTCGTATTCGTAATCGTACATCCTGCCACCTCAAAAGAAGACGCGTCGTCGGGACTGAAAGATCGGAGCCGTTCGCGTCATTCCGACAAGCCCCTTGATCCAGCTCCTTGAGGTGCCGTCAGCGTTGTCCTGAAAGAAGGGGATGGTAACATCCGCCATCTCAAAGGCTGACCAATCGATCGCGGCAAGGTCAAGGCTCTCTTCCTCCTTTAACCGATCTATCAGCGATTGAATGTAGGGGCTGTACTGCGGCTCGGGAAACAGCGCATCCTTTTCCGGGGCCTCCCGCAAAGAGCTGTGCAAAGCGATCCTTATCAAGCTCAAGCACTCTCCTTCACCCCCTGACTCAGCACGACCATGCACGCCGCGTATTCGTCAGCATGGTCTATGACCTCACGCTGCTCCTCCTCGGTTGCGGATGCACGGTGCAGCGCGGCATAGTAAATGCCGCAGTCCGGAACAGGAGTGCCTTTTTGCATGAGAATATGCCAGACGCCATGTGCCAGCAGCTCGGGATCGCTGCCGTCCACAACCGCAGAATAGACCTGCGTATCGCCGATTTTCTGCGCGCTGCCAAGGTCTGCCTTGCGGAGCATCGCCTCCAGATGAAAGAGCGACTGCCTCATGCTGCGCTTCCTCTCCTGCTTTGAGAAGCTCACGGAACACCTCCGGCTCCTGCCAGCCCAACACAACGCCGAAAGGGCGCGGGTATTTGTGCTCCCAAGCGCTGCCCGATGGGTTAAATTGGCGGTACAGCTTTCCGAGGCCGGGACGCAGCAGCTCGGAGACCTCTCCCCATGCTTGCAGGCGCAAGACCTCGTCATTTCCGGTGTGTTTGTCCACGGGGACTACGATCACCATATCACAAGACCTCATTTTTCCTTCCTCCTTTATCAATATTCTTCGGACAACATGATCGTAGTGGCTGAGCGGTCAGCCTCCGTGATGATCAGAACGCGGGTCTTACCGCTGAGCTGATACCACGACACGATCCGATCTCCGTTGCAAATTGCGTGTTCATTGGCTACCCGGTCAATTTTTGCAGGTATCACCCCAATCCCCGCGGAGGTGCCGCTCCAAAAGCTGAAGCAGATGCGCTCGTGAGAGTACCTCCAAAGCGGCCGGTGTGGCACATACGGCCCCAGACAAAAAACGGGCAGGACTAGTTATCCATGGCGTATTTGTCTCCCTTCTTCATGTCAATGCCTTGAAGCCGTTCGGCGTCAGGACATTGAATATCATTTTATTCGAGATGGTCTCCTTTTGATCTCGCTGCCCATGTGATCGCCGCGATAGTTGAATTTTCTTCGCTCTCCGTGCGCACGACCTTGATGATGCGGCCCTTGATGATATGCGGGGTGTCGCATTCGATCAGCCCGTTGATCATACCGGAGCCTCCGATCAGCCCGATCTGGCTGATGGAGAGCGGCAGCAGTGGATGCTTTACACCACTGTCCAGTTCGCTGCGCACCATCATCTGGGCGAAGCTGTCAGATCTTCTAAGCTGCTGCTCCAACTCCCTCTGATTGAACCGCTCTCCCTTGAAGGTGTTGACCTCCAAGGGCTGCGCGGGAGCGCATAGCGGCTCTCCGGAAGCTGTGTAGGAGCGGTATCGAGGCGGGGGCGTAAGCATACTGCTCCAGCCATAGCGTATCCTGCAATTCCGTGCCTCGCTTTTTCCGAATCCCCATTACCGCCACCTGCTTAAATTTCTTAAACTCGGCGTCGGCAAAGCGCCAGACGGTGAGCTCGTCAAAAATTGTCTACGAGGATGCGGCAGATATCCGAGGTCAGCCGGTAATAGGGGATCACATAGATCAGCAGCCCTCCGTACATCAGCGTGGGAATGCTTTTCGATCAGAAAAACGCTTTTCATGGCGGGAGCGCCCGCCGCCTTCGTTGATGACCGACAGATAGGGCGGATTCAGAAAAAAGCAGGTGAAACGCCTCGTGACTGATGCGGCTGTGAAAGAAGCTGCCGAAGCCGACGCGGTGAAGCCTTGTCTGCGCTTCCTCTGCGCGGCTCTCGTCCAGCTCCACGCCGTAGGCGTAGCAGTTATTCCCCTGCGCCAACTGACGCAGGGCCTTGCCGCAGCCGCAGCAGGGGTCGAAAAAGGTTCGTGGTGACGCCCTCCGGAAACCGGATGCCGCGCAGGATCAGTGAGATGTGGTCGGGATCGGTGGGATAGTACCCGAGCTTAATATTGTTCATGAGCCGACCGACGATCGCGGCGTTGGTTTTTCTGCCCCGTAGGAAACGACGCGGTAAACCTGGCGAGCGCTTCATAGATCGGCTTATAGCCCATGCTCATTAGGTTAAAGCCCGCAAGCCCACGCCGAAGCTGATCGGCTGCCGCTGCGAGAGGATACTCCTCCATCTCCAGCAGGAACAGCTCAGACTTGGAAGCTGCTCGATCAAACGCTCGCGGGCGCGGTCAAGCTCCGTGTAGGTGTCCCGCGCCGCTTCTATATTGCTACGGCGCTGCTTTTCGATCCTTGCCCGCAGCACGACCATGCCCTGTATCGTCTGCATGATCTGCGACTGAAGCATGGTGAGCTGATCGAGGGCGTAGGGCCTTTGCGCCTGCAATTCAAGCGGCTCGCTCATTATTATCCACCCGATCCTTTCTCAGCCTGCTCAGAGTCTCCAGCAAATGCGCATAGGAGCCTCCTTCAAGGTCTCTGCGGGAGAGGAAGCGGTTATAGCCGCCCTTATAGTCCCGGCTGTGGCGGACGGTGCGGTAGAGAAGCACATCATTTCCGCCACCAGCGGCCTGGTAAAGGCAGATATAAATACCGCCGGTCTCCCACATTCCAATCAGGGTACACTCTCCCGATACGGCGATGCCGCCGCTATTCGCGCTGACGGTCACATCATGAAGCCCAAGATCCCTTACGAGGGCTCGCAGAAAAGCCTTCCCTGTATTGAGAAAAGCCTTCTTGCTGCCGTTGGGACCGCATTCCCTTTCGCCGCCGATGAAGCTGAGATCATGACTGAGCAGCATGGACAGGCGCCGCATATTGCTCTCCTGCGATTTCACTGACATAATGGTTCCTCCATTCTTAAAGATAGAAGAAAGGCAAGGAACGCTTTGCTCCTTGCCTTCTGCTCGCGCGGCTCATGCCGCGCCCTTCCAATTTCTTGCGGTCTGCGCAGATGCTTTGGCTTCGGTCACCGTGCCAAGTGGGATACGCTTGGCGCAGTATGCCTTCAGCCGGACGCTGCCATTCTCGGTCAGAACGCCGTGATAGCGCTTTTCATAGAGAATGACATTGCCGTTTTCGCTGATCTGTGTTCTGCTCTCAAAGATGATCTCACTCATAGGCGCTTACGCTGCGGGACGGAGGATGCGCTCGTTTTCAAAGTCGAACACGGGCGCGTTCTCCTCCGGTGTGCCGGGAATGAGCTTGAGGGTGTAGCCCTGCTCGCGCGCCAGCTTGAAGATGGCGACGATGCGGTTGAGCTCTTCATCCACGGCTTCCGGCTCGACGGCGCTCTCTTCCTCACGCGGCGCGGCCTGTTCCGCCTCGGGCTCCTGTGTTTCCTCCCGCGCCGATCCGGTAACACCCTCCGGCACCGCTTCGCAGGCATCGGTCATGACCGTCGGCTCCTTTTGACCATGGACGGTCAAGGCTGTCCAAAACGAGCGGAGCAGGGAAGCGAGGAGCGTACCGAAAAGCGTGCGCTTTTTCGGCGTCAGGTTGACGACCTCCTCGGCCTTCACCTCGTCGATCTCGCTGAGTGTCACCGTCAGCCTTCCGGTCTCCACATAAGCTGCGGAGAGGAAACAGGACACGGCGGCGCTCTCTGAGGCGAAAACCTCCGGGGACTGCACACGCTTGGCAAGCAGGCGCTTGCAGACGATGCTGCCAGCCTCCATATCATCGACGCGGATCACGTCGGCATTCACGGCTCCGGCACGGACTGTTCCACTCCCTGCGATCGTTCTGGCTTTGATGCCGCGAGTCACCTCAAGGCAGCCGTGAACGACCAGATGCTCCGTTGTAAGCGACTCATAGCGGACGGTTTCTCCCTTGGGAATGTAGACGGTTTTCATATTGTATTTCTCCTTTTCCTTATATGGGCGGCGTGTGCCTCCCATTTTTTCCTTTTGGTACTCAGGCAGCCCCTCTCCTCACGCAGACGGACGGGCGGGCAGTACCAGCGCAAAATCGCTGCGTTCCTCCGCCTCGATCACGATGGGGGTGTAGATGCCGCTGAGCTTGAGGTGCACCTCCGGTTCCTTCCGAAATTGTTTTAGCGCCTCGAGCATATAGCGAAGATCAAAGCCTATGGACATATCGCCCCGTCCGGACATGGAGACATGGGTCGCCAAATGGCCGGAGGGCGCGTTCATGGAAAGATCTTCCCCCGCAAAGCGTACATACGGATATGCACAGACGCCGGCGCACTCTTTGAGATAGGTAAGCTCACGAATCAGCTCATCCGTTCGCACCGTGATCACTTCCTGATACTTTTGGGGGATCGCGGTATCGGGATCATAGGTGTCCGCGCCATACCTGCGGGCATACAATTTCAGCGTGCCGCTCGAAAAGCAGACGGCACGTTCATCGACCTGCATCGTGACCTCGCTCTCCCCAAATGCCTTCAGGTGCACAAGCGCATCGCCCGAAAGCAGACACGGAAGGGGAAAGACGGTATCCGGCTGCGAGTCACAGGCCATGCGGCGCCCATCCAGCGAGAAGATCCGGTTACCGCGGAACTGAATACAGGCGGCCTTCGGATTTGTGCTCGGATCGGCTCTCTGCACAGCATAGCGCACACGCTCGACGCTGCGGAAAAGCTCTGCGGCGTTCACACGCAGGGATGCATCATTCTCTACGGTCCTGCACTCCGGATAATCTTCATGGGAGGCAACGGTGAATGTCGCAGCCCTTTGCCCGCAGTGCAGCTCCAGTTTCCAATTCTTTTTGTCCTCCGTATCAAGGGTAAGTGCCAATTCCCCCTCGAAATGGGCGCAGGCTTTCATTACATCCTTTGTCCTCTGAAAAACAAAGGATAGATCATCGCCTTGAGCCGGAAGCTCTGCTGCGAGCCATGTGTCCATGTCTGTTGCGGCCAGCGTACAGCATCCGGCCTTGATGCTGACCGCGACCTCCTCCAAAATGGGGATCGCACTCTTTTTCGGCACCTTACTGACCTTACTCATGGCGTCCGCGAACGCACGGGCGTCTACGGTTACCTTCTTCATGCGGCGTTCCTCCTCGACTGCTTTTCCAATACCGTCTGCATGCGGATCGTCCTCGTTGAGAAATCTGTTTGAAGGGCGATATTCTCTCCGTGCGTCAGGATGTTATATACCATTGTCAAAACGGCCGTGGCCGCCATGACATTGGCGACGATGCTCTGCGGGTCCGCCTGCGCCGCTTCGGCGCAGCTTAGCTCCGACGGAAACTTATCCGTGATCCTCAGCATTTCCGGATGGACGCTGCCGATGGGCTTACGCATGGTATGGCCGTTCCGCCGCACGCCGCAGACCACTTGACCGGTGTAGCTGCCGTTGCCGCTGTCGATGTAGACGAGATCCTCGCTTTGGCGGAACGCCTCATGGCAGAGCTGGCGCGTCCGATTGTTGTCCACGCAGCCGAGCAGGATCACCATTTCCGCAGCGTACCGATTCCGAAATCCGCCGGTCTCCCACAAGTTCGGCGCAATCAGCGCCATCAGCTCCGGGAGCGTCTCGATGAAATTGGGGACGTATTCTGTTTCCATACCAAGGACTGTGGAATAGCGTTCTGCCAGAATACGGGCTTTGTTTTCTCCAAGATCCGCCGGGACAAAATTTTGCCGGTCAAGGTTCTTCAGCTCCACAATGTCCCCATCGCAGATGACGAAGCGTGCCGGCCTATCAAGCATGTGCAGCAGGCGAAAGAGGTAGGGCGCGACATAGCCACCGGTCCCTCCCGCGCCCAGCATCACGATCTTGACCGGGCGATCCATCGGGAATTTCACCACTTCACCTCCGCGAGACGGTCCATGAAGCTGCGCTTCTTTTCCACTCTTATACTCTCTTTTCTGCGGATGCTGACCTGCTCCAGCCACTCTCTCGGAAACTGGCGCTCCAACCCTTCGACGACCGTATCGGGGTCAATGGGAACGAAGCTGTCGCCGCAGAAGATGCGGGCCTTAATCTCCGGGTAGAAATGATCCAGCTTGCCCAGCACAAGGTAGAGCCCCGTGGAGCACTCGTCCCTATCATCCTTTCCGGAGAAAAAGGCGTCCATGCTGTTATGGGAGTGAATATCTGCATAGCAGATATATCGCTCCTCATCATCGTACGGGCAGTCGTGAAGATTGGCCTCAACCTCTTCTTTACATACGCTCTGCTTGGGAACATAGGCAAAAAAACGTTTTTCTGCCTTATCCCAATAGATCTGCGCCATCGCTTCATTTTCCTCGCTCTCCGTCATAAAGGAGCGGAAAAACGCAATGATCTCGCCCATGAGCTGCGCGGGGATCTTCGGCAGAGCTGGGATAAACCCAGCCCTGATCTCCGAAAAATCCACTACATTGTTTTTGGGGGCGATGAACTCGCCCTGCTCCATCTTGCGAAGCTCATAGATCCTGCCGTCGCAGGAGGGAATGAGGCAGATGACCTTATCCGATTCCCGCGCCTCTTCCAAGGTGCCGAATCTGCCCTTGTAAGCGGCGTTGCCCTTGGTCTTCATCTCCACCTTGGGCTTAACATAGCAGCAGGGGTCCTTCTCTTTCGATTTTTTGAGTGCTTCCAGAAATTCACGGGAACGCTCGATGGTCTCCTTCATGGAAATGATCGTGGTACCCTTGGGGTCCTTGATCTCCTTGCGAATACCGCAGTATTCCACGCTCCAGGAAACGCGCTTGCCCTCCTCCAGATCGGTGAAGTCCTCAGATTTGCGGATACGAAGCTCTTCAAAGGTCATAGAGGCGTCCTCGATGTCCTCCTTCACGCCCTTATGATAGAAGACAGGCGGCTTTTCCAAAAGCCCCTTCTTGGTATTCTCCGCCGTTTTCTGCTCAAAAGCCGCGGCAATGGGGTTTCCTGCGGCTGCATTTGACTCCGGCTGTGCGGGAGCGGGAGCTTCCTTCGGCGGGGCAACAGCTGGCATCGGTGCGGCTGCTTCCACAGCGGGCGCCGCCGGCATTTCCTGCGTCGCAGGTGCCGGTGCGGGTGCTGCGGCAGTCGCCTGTACCTCAAAGGGGTTGCCCTGATTGGCTGTATCCGTGCTGTCTCCGAAAATCGCGTTAATGTCCAGTCCTTCCTCGGCAGAGATCTCGGTAAAGGGCCATGCGTTGGTACTGTTGAGTTCGCTCATAAAATGCTTGCTCCTTTCGATTTTGAGACAAAAAAGACCGCAATCGCTCCTATGAGCAATTACGGTTTCATTCTTGTCCTTTATTGAATTCCAGTTCGTTTGAGTCTGACGGAGGGCGCAATAACCCCCTTTCTGTCGCCGTTCCTCCCTAACTTACTCCGCCCTAACTTACTTCGCCCTGAAATACAGTCTCAGTTTAGCATCCCCTTTTGCCCCTGTATAGTTGGAGTTTTTCCATAGCTGCACTGTGGGGCAGTTTGCTTTTTGGGGGGAGCTTGCTATAATGAGCTCAATATCCCCGTAGAGCTATCTCATTTTGGGAGGCGCATGAAATTCTTACAGGATGCGACGTATCGCCGCACTCTCAAAAGCAAGAAAACAGCCTCCCGTGGATGTGGCCTGTACCCACCCCGAAGCGCGAGCTTTTGGAGCTTACTTGCGCGGCTAATAACATAAGTTCCTTGCATGAGCCTCTGTGGGTTATTCCTGTGGGGGCGCTTTACTTTCCCAGTGAGGGCGGAGTGCTCTGCCCTCACTGTCGATCACCTCCGATCAGCACGATGATCCTTCATTCCCAAACCAAACCAAGACGAGAAAAGGAGGCTATTATGAGTGCTGATATGAAAAGCTATGTTTCTGAATTGCTGGAAGGCTACCGCGCCCGTGAGCGGAAGATCGCCGTTTTGCGCTATGATCTGGAGCATCCCTCCGAGGTCGGCGTGACGGAGCAAATCGAGGCCATGAACTATGGAAGCGGAGAAGGTGTAGGTCATTCCAAAGGACATGTTTCCAACAAGACACTCTATATTGCCCTCAACTATGAGGAGCAGGCCAAGCAGCTGAATGCTGAATCTGCCAAGGAGATCGCAGATGAACTCTCTATTCTCGAACGGAGGCAGAAGAAGCTCCTGTACTACATCTCGCTTCTTGAAAAGCGCCAGGCAGAGGTTGTGCGCATGGTTTACATGGAAGGGGTATCTACGAAAAAAGCGGCAGAACAACACGGCCTGACTGTTCGCACCATCGAACGGATCAGAAAGGATGCTGTTGATAATCTTGCGGAAATGTACGCTTACTCGGAACGCTACAACGGGTAAGACGCTCATATTTTCAAAATGTCGCAAAAATGTCGCGGTTGATGTACTTGCGCTGTCGCATAGTCATGTGATATGATTATACTCGTCAAAAGAGGAGATGCTCCCGTTCGCGGGAGCATCTCCTCTTGTCGTCAGCTATTTTTTCCGGCGTAAGGATTTCAAAATATTTGTGCCAAAGGGCGATGAGATATATTGATTAGCTCAGGGAGTTGTCGTAAAATAGCTTTATGAGTCAGCAATGTACCTCGAAAATGAATAGACCTTGGCACGCAACGCAGAAAGGAGCTTTTATGTGTGAAGCAAAATACGACTTTTTGACCGTGAGAGATATTCAGCGAACTCTCAAAATCGGGACAAATGTTGCTTATAATTTAATTCATAGCAAGGCATTTCCGGTCATCAAGATTGGGAAGAATTACCGGATACCGGCAGAGGGCTTCTACGCATGGCTCGAAAGCGCCGGCGTTGCGAAACAATGAGGCAAAATCTTCAATTATCATAATGAAAGATGAGAATTGGAGGTTACCATGGCAAATAAGCGTCGTGCAAATGGCGAAGGGAGCTGGTGGCAGCTCCCCGATCGCACATGGGTACATCAAATCACGATCGGCAGGAAAGAAAACGGCTCTCCGGAAAGGAAATCGTTTAAGGGGAAAACAAAGGCGATCTGCAAGCAGAGAAAGGAAGAGTGGCTTGCGGAACAGGAACACATGAAGGCTTTGGAGGAGGCTTCAAAACGAGAGGATGCCCAAAAGGAAGAAATGCAAAAACGCCTTGGGCATTCAATGGAGTCGGAAGTGCAATTCAAGGATGCTTTTATGGACTGGCTTCGTCTTTACAAGTCCCCGCCGACCAGAAAGCCATCGACCTACGCAAGCTATTTAGACATCTACCACACGCACTTTGCTCCTGCCTTTGATGAAATGTTCCTGTATCAGATCAGTCCGGATGTGATACAGGAATATTACCAAAAGAAACAGCTCAACGGTGCGCGTATGGACGGGCGGAACGGCGGACTGTCCCCCAAAACGATTCGCAATCATCACATGATCCTCAAGGACTTTTTCACATACGCTCAAAGCAAGTACAAGCTCCCGTGCAACCCGACACTGAGCACAACAAGGCCGGAGGTCGTCGCAAAGGAGATGCGTGTTTTGAGTCCCTCTGAAATGCAGATTTTTATGGAGGAGGTCATGAAGGAAACGCAGCGCATAGCAATCTTGACCGATCTGTTCGTTGGCTTCCGTGTGGGCGAGCTGCTTGCGTTGGAGATTGCGGACCTTGACTTGGAACGGCAGACACTGCGGATCAACAAAAATCTGATTCGGGTAAAAACGGAGGCACTGTCGTTGGATAATCCGAACATCAGGATTTTGAATTACGACCCGAAGAAAGAAAACGCACCTGATCGTCCAAAGCACGCCCAAGACAAAGACATCGAACCGCGAGATCGCTATTTCGGACGGCTTGTGTGAGCTGTTGATCCGACATCTCTACACGCTTGCTCACTCCAGCTGGCCCAATCCAGATAATCTGTTGTTTCCGTCAAGAGCAGGGACGCACATTGACCCCAAGAGCTTTGAGATCCGACTCAACGCCATATCAAAGCGATGTGAGATCAAAAAGGTCAATCCTCATGCTCTGCGGCACACACTGGCAACGCGGCTGGTGGAGGAACGGACGCCGCTCAACATTGTTCAGGGGATCTTGGGACACTCGTCCATTGAGACGACAAGGAAGTATCTTCACAAGAGCGAGGACATCGAACGGGAGGCGATCACCTCCATGACGGACTACCTGAATGGAGAGCAGTTCAACAACGCGCCACGGCTCAACGGAGCGAAAAAAAGAGCGAAATTTGCCGGCATCCCGCTGCCGGATTTCTCGCAGCGGGAAAGAATAACAGCAAATAACGCTTGAAGGGAAATGCAATTCCCGTCGCACTGCCTACTTTACTGCAAACGCTAATAGCGGGCGGGCTGAAAAATTAAAATAGAACGACAAAGGAGATATTTTGTATGAGGGATAATATTTGATGAAAAAATGGGGCAAGGCTCTTCGGGAAAAAGAAATGCAAATTGCAATAGAGCAAAGAAAAAACCCCGAAACCGTTGAGATTTCAGGGTTTTCTGGAGTGTAAGACCAATTGAGATATTTGCGGAAATCCATGATTTTCAAGGCTTTGCGGGTCTTCACCCATTATTTTTCTGGCGTTTTCGCTGCGATGGCTGTGGATTTTCCACCCGAGGGTCATTTTAGTGTTCGACCAAAAAAGATGTCTGCTTTATCCATGCCGAAAGATTGACTGAGGGAAGCGCCTGCTTCATCGGACACATTATCCAAGGAGTTCGTCCAGCAGGTAGTTGTATTCCGGCAGCTGATCCGTGTACTCTTTCATCCATTCCCCGCATAGCTCGCTTTTTCCAGATTGGTGGCTTCCGTGTAATCCTCGCTGTGCCCTTCCTGCTCCATAAAGTCGTATGCGAGATTCTGATAGATCTCTTTCACCAATGTTTCGGGATCTTCCAGTCGTGTTACATCGGAGTCATCAATGGAATCCGCCGCAGGCAGGCCAAGCAGAACATACCCGAACTTTTTTCGAATAGACCACATCGAGCAATTCAGAGCCTTCAATGTAGTTCTGGAATACCCCAAGGACCCTCTCAAGCTCACTTTTTTTCTTTTCCTCTAATGAACTCATGGCAACATCTCCTTCCCGCCGGAATGACCGACTTTCCCGGTCTGGTGTATGTGGTTCTTTTATTATACCGCATTTTCTTTGGCCGTGGAAGAGAGGTGGGACGGGAACTTTTTCCCAATCACATGGTCTGTTCCATTGTTGCCACACGGAAATAACCATGAGAATAGGCGGGGGGCCAGATCGATTTCGCCATCTGGGCAATAGACCCGGACTCCTGCTGCGGTCAGCTTTTCTCCAATCGCCGCCAAACCTTCGGCGTCACGAGCCAGACGGTCGCCGTTCATCACCAGCACCCGGTCATAGACCCCATGTCGTGCATCACGGATCAGCGTTCGAATGCTCTGTCGGTTTGCGTCAAGCCGCTCTCATATTGGAGCATCTCTGCGGAAATCGAAAAGCCAAGCTGGCCGGCGAGGCTTCGGAGTGCGGTAAGCTGCTGGTTCATGGCGAGACGGTTGCTTTCCGTGGACGCTCCATCCACCCGGCAGTAAAGGCAGCACTTAGGCATCTGATTTGACCTCCTTGAACGAATTTTGGAAGAAGCTGCCACTTAGCCCTGACATTCATCCCGGATGAAATCGTACAGGACTTCCGGCTCCTTCAGGCACCACTTGGTTTTTTCATCATCGGTCCAGACTTCGTAGCCTGGGGCGGCCTCGTAAAGCCACCAGCTGATATAGTCGTACTGGTCGTTGACCGCTTCCTTCAGCACATCCAGCAAGGCGGCAAGAACCAGCGCTCCGCCCTCAAAGACGAAATGTCCATCTCCCATCATGGCGAGTGCCTTACTGAACTGTTCGTCTCGATCCTTTTGCGCTTGGATCTTTCGCAGGGCTTCACAGAAGGTTTCCTTGGACAGCATTAAAGTCCCCCTCCCGGATTCTCCCCCTCCGCTTCCTGTTCGGCTTTCCATTTCAGAAGCAAGGAGATGGCCAACTCCTGAGTAGCGGGATCGACGCAGAACTCGAAGAACTTCACAGCCAACATTTCTGGCGTCAGCCCCATCGGGGCGATTACCGCTTCCAACTGTTCCAGAAGCTCCGCATCTACTTGGATTTCCACGAGCTCATATTGCTTTTCATCCATGGTGCGTTTCCTCGCCTTCCGAAGATTCCTTCCGCAACTCGTCCAGTCGCTGCCGGAACAGCTCCTGGAGCTCCTTCCAGACCTGCGGCTGCTTGAGGGTCACTATCGGCTGGTTCAGTTCCCGCTCCAGATCGGCGACAGCCACCGAAAGCGTCTTTTTCATCGAACAACTGGTAGTGGCGACGAAGATACTGGACGACCGCCGCACTCTCCTCATCTTCGCTGCGCATGGCATAGCGGAGGGCGCTGTTGATGACACAGGAAAAGTCATCCACATAGTCAAGGTTGAACCAGGAGGCTGGGCAGAGAACCAGGTCATCTTTGCCTTCCTCGGTGATCACCAGCCCAATGTCCTCGCGGCTTATCCTTTCCAGCACGGTGTCCAGGTCATCTGCCAGTGCCTGGCGTGAGATGCGTTCCATGTTTTCCAGAGGTTGCAGAATCGGCATCCTTTCTTTCCTCCTATCGTATTCTTTGATTTTGCCAGATGTAAGCACTCGGCTTAAGCCGTGCCACACTTGCGGATATGGCTCCTGCTCTCCATATCGACTCAAATGTTCGCTGATCTTTGCTGCGGCGGCGGAACGGGCAGCCGCATCAAGACGGCTCAGGTTCCGGCAGGTAAATTCTGCAGCTATGCCGGGCATATAGGTGTGCCGCCCCAGACTGTACTGGATCGCCGCCAGAACGATATGCCGCTGCCCTCCATCTAAAATGGGAGCGAGGATTCTCACGGAGAACAGCAGCCCGGTGCTTCCTTTTTGGGACTGGAGAGAGGCCGTTTCGCTCGGCTCGTTCCATCGTGTGCGTCCAGTCCTGCCGTGCGATGAAACCGGCTACAGGAGCCACCTCATAAAAGCCTTTTTTATGTCTCACGGCTGCACCTCAAGCCCGGCTTTTGACTGACCTTTATACAGAAGATTGTTGGCCTCCATCTCCTCAAAGGTGACCGGCTCGAAGTGATTGACATCCACTCCGGCATTCAGCATTCTCTCGTTTGCCTGGATGAGCGGCCAGTAATCCGCGTCGGTATTGCCGTGGATGTGGCCAAAGACCATGTAGCAGCGCATGATGTGAGGCCAAGACATCATGGGGTAGTGACAAAGTGTGTACTGCCGCTTCCCGTCTGCGACATACAGCAGGTTATTGACGCTTTCAAAGAATCGTTCTGTCTGACAACTCCTGATCCATCCCCTGTCATGATTCCCAAGGATGAGATGTTTCTTCCCCCCGCAGCCGCCGCAGGTATTCCTCCGGCGGCTTTTGGCTGCGGTAGATCAGGTCGCCGAGGATATAGACAGTATCCTTCCCTGTGACCTTGTGGTTCCAGTTTTCGATGAGAGTTTCGTCCATCTCCTCGATACTGGAAAAGGGCCGATTGCAAAGGCGGATGCAGTTTTCGTGACCGAGATGCAGGTCAGAGGTAAAGAAGATCATGGGGTTTCACCCTCCTTCTTCATCCTGGGAACTGGGATTGGCTGCCATCGGCAGTATTTTTGCAAGTTCATCCTGACGCTCCCGAGGCAGGTTCATAAAATCGACAATGCTCTCTCCCGGAAACCTGTCGTGGCAGTAGGCGGGAAAAGACTCCCTCCGGCACGATGCCGATGGACTCCGCTCCGGTCAGGCGGGCCTTCAGTTCCTCTGCGTTTCGGATGCATGCAGGGAACGCCTGCCCGATAAAGCGCCAGGAAGAAACGGACCGCCTCAATCGTCCGGGTCTCCGCAAGACCGGCCACCACCAGATAGTAGCCATGCGCATCTTGGTGTACGATGCAGTCGATATGGGTGCTGTTGCCGCCCCGGCATACCTCCCAGGGGTGACCGGTGCGGGGACGCTCCTTCAGCCACCGTGCAAAAGCTTCGGGGGAATCTCCGCCCAGCTTGGACAGTCCCTCGTCCCGCCCATCGGCGTGGAGAGCGTACTGCTCTTTTTCCGATTTCTCCGTTCCAGTGTATCCCATGGCCCGATAGCCCAGGGCACAGAAGTGATAGAATTCGTTTGCGGTCACGGATGGGAGCCGCTTGTTATTTTCCAAAGGATACCCAACCGCCGAGGTGAGAAACTCCTCCACCTCCTGCTGGGAGAAGTCCTGGAAGAACTCCTCCTTCCACTGTGGGAATACCTCCACAGATCCCGGCGCAGGATGGTTCCCGGTTCGATGCCAGATGGGCGCTCCCGCTCCACCAGTTCCTGATAAGAACCGGTTTCCACCATCTGAACGGTGTCCCGTACCGCACCCTCCAGCCAGGCGGTGAATGGGGCGATGTCATGGGGAAGGCGCGCTCTTTGCGGCTGTCCACCTCCAGCACATGCCGATGCCCCAAGAATATTGCCCGGATACCCGATCTTCTGATCTCGCCGGCGGCAAGAGTGGAACCACGCTGCCTCCTCCGGGAACTCGGAATGCCACCAGGTTTCAAACTCCTCAAAGCTCTCCACCTGGCCGTCCGCCCGCAGCTCCTCAAAGCTGCCGAAGTCTTCAATGGTACCTCGCTCCGCACGGAGCCATAGTTTCCAGCTTGTGTTCTCCGGGCCTGGCTCCAGCCGGTGGAGAAGGCGGAAGATCCGGTCGATGGCCCGCATAGGATGTCTCGTCATAGGTGAAGGGCAGTTGATGTTTCGGTATTCCACCGACCAGCCAGTTGATGTAATGCTTGATCTCCGGCGCTTTCATGTTTCCACCTCCTCAGTATCCGTATCCCCATCCTCCGTTTCCTCAAACTGGAGCCGGAAGAGGGCAGTGTGCTCTCCCACAAGAGCGGGGTATTTGTAATAGACATGGCGGCAGAGGGTTTGTACAGTTCAAGGAGCCTCGGATTATCTCCGAAGTCCATAAGGCCGTCCATGATCCGCTCGATCTCCTGCTCCCCGGTGATCCTGTCCTTCACCACCTGTTCCACCAATTGACTGTATTGCTGGTATGCGGTATCCATCAGGCGGGAGAGCCTCTGGACGGTTTCACGGATTGCGGCAAAGCAAGCCTCCTGCTCCTTGGCCTCCGGCCTTTCTTCCTCTGTCATAATGTGTCCCCTCCCGTCAAGAGTTGCGGCGCAGCCTCCACGCTGTGGAAGAGGAAGTGCATCCGGTCGATATGCTTGTCAATATGCCAGTGTCCACAGAACCAGTGGTCGTATTTGAGTTTCCGCTCGATCTCCTCCAGCCATTTCTCGGTAGAGTCGTCCACGGTACTCTGGTCGATCATCGGAAGAAAGGCCTCCGCGAGGCTCATACGGATAGGGACAGGTGTGGGGAGAGGACGGTATCTACCTGCCACCCGCAGGCGTCCAGCGTCTGGATAACCTTGTCCTTGATCTCCTGGGAAGGCTGCTCATCCGGCCACCAGCCGTAACCTCTGGCCAGCCGGTAGAATTTGTCCACGCTGTAAGCTCCGCCGATGACCAAATGTCGGAGACCTTCCAGATCAAAGATCTCACCATCCATAGCAAACAGCAGGCGGGGAAAGGCTTCTCTACCCAGACTGTCCCGCCGTTCCACTGCTTCGTGCGATAGGAAGGGATGCTGGCCGGCCGGATCTCATGGTTGCCGTGGATGCAGAGCATCGTCGGCTTTACGGCGGCAAGAACTCTCTTCATCTCTGTGTCTCGCCGGTTTCGGTAGTAGTTCGCTCCTACATCTCCAAGCAGAACCAGAGTATCCTGCTCTGTCAGCTTCTTGCTGTCGCAAAACTGTATGACCTCATAGGGGTCTCCGTGGATATCACCCGTGTAATAGATCATTGGTCATTCCACCTTTCTTTTCTCATTATACCAACTCGGAAGACCCATATCCGGGACTTTCAAAAACATATCCACTGTTCCAAAATATATCCACCTTTACTGGCATAGATCGACCGGCAGTCAATGCTCGTGACTTCCGGTTGATTGCTTTCTCAGGTTCAGACGGTAAAATCAAAGTTATCTGGTTTATCGTATCTGCCTTGATGCTCTTTCAAGGAGGCTTTCAGCGATTTTATAACATCCAGGAGAATCATCATCTCATAGGTACTGCAATCCGAAAGGAGCAGGGCGATTTCTTCGCTGGCGCACCGTTCAGTGCTGATGATTTGCTCCATCAAAAAGCCGGTCGGGAGATACGCCCAAAGCATTGGCGATAAGCACAAAGGTGTCAAGGCTCATGCTCTTGATCCCGCTCTCTATGTAGCTGATGTAAGATGGCGTTTTATCCACCAGTTCAGAGCATCGCTTGCGAAAGGTGGTTGCGCTGACGGACTTCACGGATGTGTTTTCCAATGACTTTGTAGTTCAGGCTCATAATAAGACCTCCAAAAAATTTTGCAGTCTTATTATAGTGTTTAGATTATATCATCAACTCGACCTTATATCAATTTCACCCCAAGTTGATATACTCTTAGAAATAGATAATCTGGAGAATATATTTGAGGGGGGAAGCCGATGACGGAACATGATTTGACCGAGAGCCAGTTGGTCGGCTCCCGTATTCGAGATGCGCGGATCAATCGCCGGATGAGCCAGGCCGATCTTGCTGCAAAGGCCAATATCTCGCTGCCCCCATGTCAGCAATATCGAAAAAGGCAAGACGAGCATGAAGTTGGAAACCTTTATCCGAATCATCGAAGCCCCTGCAAGTGTCTGCTGATTCCCTTCTTCGGCCCGATGTGCCGGAGGTGAGAAGCCTATACCAGAGCGAGTTTGACGAGCTGCTGGCCGACTGCTCTCCCAAGGGCTGGATTCCATCCTGAAGATTGTTCGTGAGTTGAAATCCACTATGGCCAGACGGGATGACAATACCTGAAAAATTGCGAGCTGGAATTGCCGGCTCGCTTCTTTCTCATCTATCGACCAGAAGTCAACACCTTGACTTCTGGTCGATTTTGTTATTAGTCTGCAGATTATATAATGGCCTGGAAGAAAATAACACAGGGGAGCAAATATGTCAGATCTGGCCGTTCAAAATAGAGAGTCAGAGCAGGAAGTTATGCCCTCATTTGATTTCCTGCTGGAAAGGAGACGGAACAGAAACACCCTTTTAGCGGAACATCGTGCCTGGTTAAAAAGGGAAATCAAGCGGGAACGCCCGCTTCCCAAAAACACATTACCGTGTGGCGGTATACATCCGCTACTTCAACCAGACCCGCTATGAGGACTATCTCTCAGCTCATAAAAAGCAATTTCTTGATACACTGGCTCTCTGCCCAAACTGGAAGTTTGTCGGTTTCTATGTGGACGAGGGCAGCACTGCGCCCAATATGGAGAACGCTCCGGGTGGTCAAGGCTCCTTCAAGACTGCTACGAGGAAAAGGTCGATCTGATTATTACCCAGAAAGCAAGCAATATCTCGAAGAAGCTCTCCGAGCTCTCTTTCTGTACGCGCCTCTTGGCAGCACTCCCAAAGCCAGTGGGCGTTTACTTCGTTTCGGAGGATATTTATACGCTGGCTTCCTATTTACCAGGAGGATCTACACGACCCCGTACTTTTTGCCAGATCCCGGTTGGAAGATACTCCCTGATGACGAACCCCGGAGGGAAATGCTGCATGATTGACAAGTCCACACGCAAACAGCTTGCGGAACGGAAAGAACGGGTCCGCCGGCGTATCAACACAAAAGTTGACCCGGAGAACTATGAATTCATTCCGGCTAAAAGCCCATCGACTATTACGACAATGATATAAGGCAGCGGGTTGCCGTGTATGCCCGTGTCTCCACAGACAACGTCCAGCAGACTTCCTCCTATGAGCTGCAAAAGAAATACTATGAAGATTTTGTTGTGCATCATCCCAACTGGACATTGGTCAAAATCTATGCGGATGAGGGGATCAGCGGGACTTCTCTGGCTCATCGGGACGAGTTCAACAGCATGATCGCCGATTGCCGCAGCGGGAAAAAATCGATATGATCATCACCAAAAGCGTGTCTCGCTTTGCCCGGAATGTGGTGGACTGTATCAGCATGGTGCGAATGCTTGCGGAGCTGCCCAGTCCCTGTCGGGGGTGTTCTTTGAGAGCGAATGTATCTTCTCCCTCAAAGACGATTCCCAGATGGCGCTTTCGTTTCAAGCCACCATGGCTCAGGAGGAGTCTCACATCCGCAGCCGGAGCATGGAAACCTCCTTGCGGATGCGGCTGGACGGAGGTCTGCCATTGACGCCCAAACTGCTGGGGTATTCTCACGACGCAGATGGAAACCTGGTCGTCAATCCGGATGAAGCTCCCACGGTAAAACTCATCTTCTATATGTATCTGTATGGATATTCCACCTCCGACATTGCGGCGGCGCTCACCGAGCTGGGCCGAAAGACTTATCTGGGAAATGTCAAGTGGACATCCAACTCCATTGTCAGGTCCTTCGCAATGAGCGGCATTGCGGGGATGTACTGAGAAAGACCTTCACCCCCAACTATCTGAACCACAAGGCCAGAAAGAATCGGGGGGACAGACCCCAGAGCCTTTACCGGAACCACCACGAGGGGCATCGTTTCCAGAGATGATTTCATTGCGGTTCAGCATCTTCTGAACAATTCAAGTATGGCAACCGCTCCATCCTCCCGGAGCTGCGGGTGATCGACAGCGGCCTGCTCAGAGGGTTCGTGACCATCAATCCCCGCTGGGCTGGATTTAAGCCGGCGGATTATTACCAAGCGTCCGCCAGTATCCATCCACCCGATGAGCAGCAGGCGGATGCATCCCTGCCCTCGAGCATCACATTGGTTCCGGGAGATTTTGATATGAGAGGCTTTGAAATCGCCCGCAGTGAATTCTTTGATAATTATCACCGTCCCTATGTACTGTTTCAAGACAAGAGGATCAAGTTCAGCACCACATGTGTTCGGTCTTTTTGGGAAAGACAACCATGTGGAGCTGCTGGTCAACCCTGTGGAGATGAAGTTCGCCGTCCGTACAGCGGCGAAAAGCAGCCGCAACGCAGTCGTGTTTTCCAAGCTGGTCAGACGGAAAGTATCAGCCCAGGGATATCGCCGGTGCGGCCTATGTAGAAACGCTTTTTCAGTTATTCGGCTGGAGTCCGGATTTAAAATACCGGATCGCCGGAGCGCTGTTTCAAACTGAAACTGAATCTGCGTATATTTTTGATGTCAATGATGCGGAAGCGTTTATTAAATCGTACCTGCTTTCCGGTTCAAAAGCACGGAACAGGCAAAGGAGCCTGTACAGCCCCTTTCTATCTCCGGCAAACGGGTGCGGGCAGTCCCGGAGGAGTGGATCGGCTCTTTTGGCAAGCAATATTACCTCCACCAACAGTCTTTTCCCGCCCGTCTGCGATCAGAGTGAGGAAGACTGGAAAATCCGCATGGAGGGCCAGTTGTATGAAACCGGGCAGAAACTCCGCGTGACAGGATTTGACGTGCTGCGTGACTATATCTGTCAGGAACTCGGTCAGTACGGGAAGGAGGAATCCTAAATGTTCGAAGAAAGTCGGGGAAAATACCGGCGGTGTAATCGCCGGAATGCTTCGTTCCCTGGAGGACGGGCATTTGGATATTGTTCCGTCTGCTGAATTAAAAAAAAGCGGAACTGGCAGCTTCTCCCCGCAAACAGCAGTAGTGATGAGGTCCTGGAGATGGCCGGTGACTTTAACTACGATGGCTACCAAGTGGTACGCCGTGAGTTCTTCGCCCATATTAATGAGCCGTCTGTAACTTTCAACAATTACAAATTTTATGTAAATACCGCCTGCCTGAACCGCTTCCCACAAGTTGATTATGTGCAGGTATTGGTCAATCAGGAGAGCAGGATCTTGGCGATCCGTCCCTGTCGGGCGGAAGATCGGGATGCCTGCGCCTGGTGCACCAACGGCTCCGGCAGACGTAAACCGAAACAGATTACCTGCAAGATTTTTTTCGCCAAAGTGTTTTCACTGATGGACTGGAATCTGGACTATCGATATAAACTCCTCGGGCGGATAATCCATGCCAAGGATGAGTGGCTCTCATCGCATTTGATCTCACAGCGACCGAAGTGTATCAGCGGGTGCAAAAAAGACGGCCAGAAGCCCAAGTCTTCTCGAACTCCCGTGTTTCCGGAGGGCTGGAAGACGCAGTTTGACTCCCCGTTCCGGGAACACCAGAAATCTATGCAGGTAGACATTTTTGAAGGATATGCTGTATATGGGTTGCGCGATAACATAGCTCCTGCTGCATCAGAGCAGTCAGACGAGGCTGCCTCTGATACTGGTAGTAAGTCCGTTTTGGGAGGACAAGGACATGAATCATGAAAATCAATTGCAGGCTTACTTAACGCTGGACCCTGCGCGAAACCGGATTCGAATCCACAGGCAAACGATTCGTCTCTTGAAGAATCCTGCGTATGTGCAATTCCTGGTAAACCCTGAAGAGCTGTATATCGCCGTTCTCGGATCGGACAAACCTATTTCAGGCGGGACCGCAACAAGGTTCGGATGTCAAACACATCCCAGCAGTCTATAGAATTCTATAGTACGATCCTTATTAAAAACTTTTCCGAACTGCTGGGTGGCTTTGACCTGAGATTTAATTACCAGCTGACCGGTGAGATCGATCAAGTCAACCGGGTCGCATATTTTTCCCTCAAAACCGTCAAACAGCTGGAACGCAGGAGGCTACATGACAGAGAAAGCATTTAGGCAGCTTAACATCGATCCGGAATTCAAAAAAACTTGATTCGTCCACTTCGCCGGGAGGAATACCGGCAACTGGAGCTGAATCTGGTCATGGAAGGATGCCGGGAAGATATCATCGCATGGAATGATACCATCGTCGACGGTCATAATCGCTATGAAATATGCAATAAAATGCGCATTCCTTATGGAGTCAAGGAGCTGGATTTTCCAAGCAGAGATGCTGCCATCGCCTGGATCTGTGCGAACCAACTTGGGCGCCGCAACATCTCAGAAGAAACCAGGAAATATCTGATTGGGAAACAATATGAAGCGGAAAAGAAAGTACAGCGAAAGAAATAGGAATGGCTATAATCAGTACCGTCCGAACCCCAACATTATTGTGGGGAGAGGCCGCCCAATAGATGAAGAGAGTGGCCGGCGAACAGCAGCCCGGCTGGGAAGGAAGTATCATGTGTCCGGCGCAACCGTACAGAAATATGCGAAATACAGTGCAGCATTAGATACCATTGAACAAAATGCTCCTGAGCTTGTTCCGCACATTCTTTCCGGGGCATATAAGATTTCTTTCGAAAATATCGTTGCTCTATCAGAAATGGAACCCGAAGAATTGAAAGCACTTAGTAAAAAAAAATCGGAAAAAAATCCCTATGCGTTTGCTCGTTACAGTGAATCGAGACGATGCCTTTATTCCGACGCTTCTGCCAAGCCCGGTACAGCGGCGGCAGAACAGCCGGCAATCAAGACGATGCCCGCCTATGACCCGGATGCGGAAGTTGCTGGACTTACTCTTACGATCCCTCCTGGATGAGCTCCATCGACCGGACAAAGTCCATGGGCACATTTGGAAGCGATCTCACCTGCTGCAAGACAAAACCTCTTGGCGGCGTTGACTGAATTAGAAGGAAAAATCCAGGAAATGCTCAATGCAATTGAGGTGGAATCCTAATGGAAGATTATAGTATGTTTGTTCCCAATGTTCACTTCGAACAGATTCCCCATCAAGAACCTCGTATCCAATCAGGAGTACCAGAGGAATATTTCCGAACAGCATGTGCTGAATGCTGCGGCACACTTTGATCTGTATCAGATCAACCCCGTGAAGGTAAGCCGTCGAAATGGGGTCAACTATGTCTTCAATGGCCAGCACACGGTGGAGATCGTCGCCCTGGCCTCTGGCTCTCGTGAAACGCCAGTCTGGTGCATGATATACGATGATCTGAACTACGAGCACGAGGCAGATATCTTCGCCAACCAGATGAAGTTTGTCAAACCGCTCCGTCCCTATGAAGTGTTTATGGCAAATGTGGAAGCCGGGAATCAGGAACAGCTTATGATCAAAGATCTGGTAGAGTCTTATTCTCTTTCCATTGGCCAGGTCAGAAACTATGGCGTTGTCTGTGCTGTCTCCACGCTTGAAAATATATATGAGCGGTTCGGTTACCATGTACTTGATCGAACACTCAGACTCTGCGTAGGCACCTGGGAGGGCGATATGAATTCGCTGTCTGCCAATATGCTCAACGGAATTGCCAGATTGGTCTACACGTTCGGCGATGCCCTGAAAGATGAGACCTTTAAGGAAAAAGTGGGGGAAATGTCGGTCAAGCTGCTTTCGAGAACAGCCAAGGAACGACGCCCCGGTTCTATGGGCTATGCTGAGGCGATGCTTCTGGCCTATAACCGCAAAATGCAAATATCCGCTCAAATGGACCAAGCTCTACGAGAAGAATGTGGGGAACAATGAAGGACTGGACATTGATACGGATATGGACGAGGATGAGGGCGAGGACTCTTTTTGAGGGAGTCGCCAAAGAATAAGCAAACGGACGGTTCCACCAGGAATCGTCCGTTTGTGATCTTATCATGGAAGGGAAAAGGCAGGGCGCATATACTCTATCGCTCCTCGGCTGAGACCATACTGTCCGGCCAGCCGTTCCCAGTGTCCGGATACTGTTTTTGCAGACCTCCTCTGCAGCCTGTTCCGCTTCCTGAGGGGCCAGGCCGAAATAATCGGCTACTTCCAGAGCCAGTTCAAGTCAATGGTGTTATCATACTCACTCACATTGAGGGAAAGCCGGTCCCCCGAGGGGACTGGGTTCACATCATAGAGAGGGGCCAGCCGCCAGCCGGTGGGGGTCAGGAGAAAACCGTGGTTGCGCAGGTGGTCATCAGTATTGACACCGCCATGCTGAACACAACCCGCTTCCACAGCTCGACCAAGATCCTGCCGGGGTGATGCCCCGTTTGGCCCGGATGAACGCCGCCAGATCCAGATAGCTGCTTCCGTCCGCTGCAGAGGCTCCATCGGTCTTGCCCAGCAGGGTCATGGCGGAGGCGAAGTGGATGCGGCGGCTGCCGTTTCGGTCAAATCGCTTGACGAGAAAGGTACTGCCGGTCTTGGAGAACGTCTCCAATTTGGATTCCGGAACATCCAGTCCGCAGAGCCGTGCCAGGTCATGGACGACCTTCTCCCACGCGCCGCTGTTATATTCATCATGCTTGGAAGGGAACTTGGCAATCCACAAGGCGCCATCTGTGGCCTGCACCGTAGCTTTGGGTCTTGCGCCTCCCAAGGAGGAGCCGGGGGCCAGAAGCTCACGCAGCCATTTTTCATTCAGGCCGCTCTCATCATTCTCGAAAGCGATAGAGGCGTTTTCCAGCGTCCGAAGGTTTACCCATGGAGGCGTCGCAAACGCTTTATCGTTCGAAAGAAATTCCCCCCTTCTTCCAAGCTGAACCGCAGCGCACCCATACGGGATTCATCGTAGACCCCCCAACAGGAAGTCGCTCTCGGTGAGCTTACGGGGCTTGCGGTCCTCTTTGCGAGCGTCGATGGCCTCCTTGCGCTTCATCAGCAGACGCCCCCAGCGATCCGGACAGGAGTCGGAAAACAGGCCAAAGAGCTGCTTGTTCAGCGGCACATACTGCCGCCCGCGGTAGAGAGCCAGATCCGGGTCCAGAGAAGGAACTCTCGGCGGATGACAGCCAGGCCGGATCATACTCAAAGGAAAAGGTCTCCTGTCCGCGGACGGACGCAGCGCAGCCGCCCCAGCAGAGTGGGTGCCTCTCACGCCAATTTTCATATACATAGATGGTCTTTTCGTCCTGCGCCATGGGCTACTCTCCTTTCTTGGGCGCCCGCCGTCTGGTGGGCAGCGCCAGATCTTGTAGCTTCCTGCCAAATTCATCATCTTTTGCAATAAGCAGCAGGTCGCTGTCCATATTGTTTAATGCGTGCAGCACAGCGGCATAGGAGCCGATGGATACCGTAGGGGTGCCTTTCTCAATGGATATAAGAGTGGCTCGGCTGATCCCGGCACGCTCTGCTACCAATTCCAGGCTCAACTTCCTGCGCAGGCGGGCCAGGCGGATCTGCTCACCCATCTGTGCCAGGATCTCCCGTGTTTGCGGCATGATGACCGTGGCTTTTTTTGCCATGCACAATCGCCTCTAACATAAATTATATTATATTATTTCAGCGATTATGTCAATTATATTTGAAGTTATCAATTTTCTTTTTCCAGGCGTTCTTCGATAAAGGTACCCTCCTCCGAAGATGATGTCCAGCCTGCCGTCGGGATATACCTTTACGCACTCGATCATCTGGTGGACGATGGTATCGTCGTACTCCATCTTTTTGGATGCTCGGTCGGCGATGATCTGCTGTAGTTTGAAGGATTCGGCTGTCATTCACCTGATCGGAAGCAAGTGCTTCTTCGAGTTTCTGAATCCGTCCTTGCAGGAGTTCAATGGTATCGGAAAGTTCTTTGAATTCAGCTTCGTGACTCTCGATACCCTCTCCGCTTTCCACGCTCTCATTGATAAGAGATACCATTTTCCGATTCAGCCCATCTATTTTTCGCCGGAGCAGGTCGATCTCATCTGTGCCTCCGGTTAGACCGATTGCTTCACCAATGGTTGCCCGCATGAGTGCCATATAAGTGGACTCGTCTTCCTCGTTGAATCGGTTGATTGCCCGAACAATAGCGGCGTGGAGGGCGGTCTCATCTACCGTGAGCGAGGTTTTGCAGTAGCGCTTTCCATAGTCTAAGCGGCTGATGCAGCGCCAGACAACTCGCTTTTTTCCTCGGGATGTCCAGGTCACGCGCTTATATCGACTTCCGCATTCGGCGCAGATCATCACATTGATAGTGCATACCGAGAGTATTTCCCGGTGGCTGTTGTGGCCGTTTTGGTGGAATTTGGCGCCCGACTCATCCTCCGGGCAAGCTCTGCCTGCGTTTTGTGAAGGAGCTCTCGGCTGATGATACCAACATGGCTATTCTGTACATAGTACATGGGTGCCTCACCGGTGTTTTTGCGGCGAACCTTGCCAATACAGTCAATTGTGACCGTCTTTTTGAAGGATGCTGTCCCCGCAGTATCGTTCATTCCGGAGAATACCCTTAATCATGCTCGCAGAGAAGGAGAATCGTTTTCCTGGTATCTGGAGATTTTCTTCTCTGAGTTTGGTTGAGATCCGGTTGATGGTTTCACCTGACAGGTACATATTAAAGATCCTCTCCACGATGGATGCCTCCTCCGGGACGATCTCCGGTTCTCCGTCTGCACCCTTGCGGTATCCCAGAAGGCACTTATAGTTGAATATGGGCTTGCCCTCCTGAAATCGCTTACGAAAAGTCCAGGTGACATTCTTGCTGATGCTTTCGGATTCAACTGTTGCGAACCCTGCGTAGATGACCAGATAGAGTTCGCTGTCGATTTGCAGTGTGTCTATATTTTGCTCCTCGAAGTAGATGCCAATCCCTCTTGCCCTGAGCATTCGGACATGGTCCAGGCAGTCAACGGTGTTTCGGGCGAATCTGGAGACCGACTTGGTGATAATGTAGTCGATTTTTCCCGACAAGCAGTCGTTGATCATCTTCTGGAACTGGGGGCGCTTATCTGCACGTGTCCCGGAGATGCCCTCATCTGCGTAGAGTCCGGCAAACTCCCATTCGGGCTTAGCGGCAATCATCTCGGTATATACCTTTTTCTGGTTGGTATAGGATGTGAGCTGCTCCTCGCTGTCGGTGGACACTCGGCAGTAGGCAGCAACCCGCCGCTGATGATACTGCTCCCTGTTGACGATCAGAGAGCGTTTTTGGCTCAATAACCGATATTGTTTTCTTGGGTATCTTGGTTACATTCATTTTTCCTCATCTCCGATCTCGACATCAGTTTTGGTATGTAGAACCACCTTTCCCCCGCTGCCAAGCGTCAGGTAAGCGGCGATGTCACTAAAGTAAGCTGGGCTGAATTCCTCCTGGGGAGTCATCAGGCTAACTCGCTTTCGGGCGATGGATGCGGCAATCTGCAGATGGGCATCGCTCTCAGCATAGAAAGCCGCTCTGCCATTTCGATTGTTTTGACGATAATCAGCGCATCGCTGGGGTCATCCCGCTCCAGCTCGGCATCAATTTCCCGGTTGATCTGCTGGGCTTCCGCCGACAGCTCTTTTTCGCTTTTTGGGGCGGGGGGATGAGCAGATAGCTATTGGCGATGATGCGGTTCATCAGGATTGTCACCTTTTCCAATAGGTGTGTATCGGAGATCCGGATGCGCTGACCGCAATCAGGATCGGTGCAATCCCAACTCTCGCGAATCCGGTGCTTGCTGCTCACCCTTCGCCGCATAGGGGCGCCGCACTCCGCACATCGGACCAGATCCCGAAGCAGGTCGATCCTCCAGATTTTTCTCGAAGGTGTTCCGCTGGCGGGCTGTTTTTCACGGCAGCCGCCTCCTCATACTGTTCTTCCTCAATGATCGGGTCATATTCCCCATCGCCAATGTATTTGGCGTTTCCGATGATTCGTGCGATACGAGCTTTATCCCACACATCCGTTCTCTCACTGTAGGGGATCTTCCTCTCAGTCAGCAGCTCGGCAATACTTTGGAGGGATGCGCCGTTGATGTAGGCGCTGAATATCTCGCGGATGACCGCAGCTTCATCCTGTGCGATGACTGTCCTTCCATTTCTCATGGTGTAACCGTATGGGATATAGCGTATCTTCTTCATGGCGAGGTTCCTCTCTGTCAGAGCATTTCTGTGAATCTCAGCCCGCCGATGAGGGTGACTGTCATTTCATCCCGGCGGCTGATACTGATGGTCTGAACGATCTCAGTAAACAGCTTCTCATCGAAGCGGTCCAGTGGTTCCTCGAGCTCTTCCAGCAGCTTTTTTTTCAGCCCGCGTCAGTTCCTCTATCATTTGGGTAATGCCGAGGAGAATTCACATTGGCGCTCCCGCTTCAGCCGGCGCAGTTGGTCGTTGATATCCCTGCACCTGAGCTTTGTGGACCTCGTCTTTGAGGTATCCTTTTTTTGCATGGAGCTGTTCCACCATCACCAACTTGGCGTTCAGATCTGCAATGTTCCGGCTGATCTCCCCTTGCGGCCGTGTTTTTCTGCTTTCGCTTCAGCTCGGCGGATTCCAGGCGGAGCAGAGTCTGACCCAGGATGTCGTATTCGGAGAACCGAAGCTTGTTGACCATGGCGATGAAGGCATCATAGATCCGATCCTCACTGTAGTAGTTCGAGTCGCATTGGGTGCGATCCTGAATGTGTTTGGAACATCCCCACTTGGCGGTCCCGGAAACCTGCCGCCTGCGAAAATACGAGCCGCACTCAGAACACTGAATGCGGCTCGTAAAGGATAGATATTTTGCGCTGTGGATTTCCCAAAGATATCCTGACGCTTTTCAGGAGGGGTCTGGACCTTGTCGAAGGTTTCTCGGTCAATGAGCGGGCGTGGGTCATGGAGGCGTAGAACATATCCTCCTGGCCTCGATTTCGGAACTGTTTGAACGGGACTGTGGTGTCACGGTAGGTTTTCTGGTATTTGCAATCGCCGCAATACCGTTCATTCCCAAGGATGTACGCCACCTTGGTGGAGCGCCAGACGGATTTTCCCGGTCTTAGTTTTGATGCCGCGGCTGTTAAGGTCGCGGGCGATCTCCGATGTAGACTGGCCGCTCAGGTAGTTTTCAAACATCATGCGGACGATGGCCGCCTCCGGTTCATAGACCACCAGTGCCTTTTCCACCAGCCGGAAACCGTAAGGAGCGTTGCTGTCCACATATTCCCCAGACTGCATCCGCTTCACGATGGAAAGCCGCTGGTTCTGGGAAATTGCCTTAGACTCCTCCTGTGCGATGGCAGAGAAGGTATTGAGCAGCATTTCATCCCCGAGGGCCAGAGTGTAGATTCCCTCTTTCTCGAACTGCACCCCCACGCCGAGCAGCTTCAGCTTCCGGACATATTCCAGAGACTCCTTGGCGTTTCGGGCGAAGCGGGAGACGGACTTGGTGACGATCAGGGTCGATTTGGTGCTGTTCGCACATCTTGATCATTCGCTGGAATTCGGTTCGGTTCTGCGCTTTCATGCCAGACAGCCCTTCATCCGCGAAGATCTCCACCAGTTCCCACTCTTTTTTTCTCTGAATGAGGCTGGTATAGACCCGAATCTGGTTGGCATAGGAGTTCTGCTGATCTGCTGAATTGGAAGATACCCGGCAGTAGGCAGCGACTCGGACTTTCGAATTTCCTGTCTGGTGATGGGCGAGATGAGTTTGGCCTGTGGCATCAGCAGAATCCCCTTTCTGGCTGAATTTTGGATTGTACTACATTTTGGTACAATCCACTTTTACGGTTCAAGCAACATTATATTCAAGAAGAAGATAAAATCCATTGAATAAATGCAGATCAGGAAATTTCTACATAGTCAACAGACTGCGCCGTGCAAACTCCATCAGATTAGACGATGCCGTCCTGACATCCTAATCCGCAATAACAAGATCCGAGCCGGTAAAGCTTCTGGTAGTAGCGCTTGGCTCGCTCGTATTCGGCAGGGGTGATCACGCCGCCGTCCCGCATCGACTTCAGCACGGCCACAATAAACAGAAATGGTTTGCACTTTTGGTTTGTGACATGGTAATCATGGTGTGATCCCTCTAACTGCAAAATTGAATTGATACCACAAAAATAGGGGCCACCCCCGTCTGGTTGGCAGTGTTGGCTTACTTCGCTACATAGTGGGTGACCCCATTGCTTTCTGATATCAAGACGATTGTTCGTCTTTTTTGCCTGTATTCGACACTACTTCCCCAGGCCAGGGCGGTCAGCTAAACTGCGGCGGGCGCCGCCTCCGGGAATCTAACCCCTCCCGAGGATCTCTCCGAGCTGCCCCCATTGCTTGAGACTGTGGCTGGGCAGGGGTACCATTGTAGGCGGATGAGGTCTTGACGAAACAGACTGCCACGCCTGCTTTTGGATCGGTGGACCCGCTGGGCACCTTATTGGCCGTCATTGATAGAAGAGAAAGAAGGGCTTTTGCCCCTTTCTCCCCTACAGGTGGTCATCGCGCACCGTCCGCATCGCTCGCTCATCCGCTGATGTTATTTAGCTGCCGGATATTCAGTTGAAAAGGTTCACGAAGGCGTCCGAAGAACCCCTTCACTTTACAACGGACATTTTTTCAGCAAATCACAACCATCACCCAAAAAAAAATATTTTCGCTTTTTTTCTGAATGAGTCGGATTGCATTCTGGACGCTCTGATAACTGACTGCCCATTTGATCCGCATAAGCCTTGTAACTGATCCCATTCAGAATGCAAGCCTGGTAAATTCCATATTGGGTAGGAGTCAGGCTCTCTCGCAGTCTTTGTTCCAGCAGCTTCGTGATTTCTTCTTGTAATCGACCGTATCAGCCATAACCAGTTGGAGTCTGTCACATCTTCACTGGGGAGCACATCCAGCGATAGAATCGTTGGTTTTGGATATGCTGTCTCTATCCGCTTCCTGATCCAGTGACATTGCTCGACGCGGAACCGCTTTTTCTGCGCCGGACGCAACACCTGCATCACAGTGCGCTCCACCTCTGTTACCTCGCCAGTGAGCCTTGATCCGCACCATGCACTTGCCGTCCTCTGTTGTCCAGAGGTCATAGTCGAACTCGACTGGGGTTTTGGGGATTCTCTTTCATTGTCTTCGTCCTTTCCGCTGGTTCGGAACAGCGGAATGGACGAGACAAAAAAGAGAGCCGCATGACGGTGAGCTTGTAATTCCATACCGATAAAACAGAGGTCTCATATAGAGAAACTCTGTTCATGCGGCATTAGGAAGACTCACCAATCAGCGGCTCCACAGCACAGCTATAAATATTTATTTGTTAATCTCTGGCTTTATCGGATGGCGAAAAAGCGGAGTTTTAACCGTCTCATACTGAGAACATCGAATACGGTCTCGCGTCCACAGCGTCTACATTTTGCTTGGACATCACCTCGTGTGTCCTCAAAAAACAGCGATTGCGTTATGTTGGCAGTAGGGGCATTTCACCATCCTTGTTTTTTGCGTAGCGATGGCATTGACGCGCCCGTTGATCTTCTCCTGCATTTCAGCAGAAGGCTCGGAGATGCGGATGTTTTTTCATCCCACACCTCCAACGGATCAGTATACTCCCGATACGGACGATCTTCGATATAGCCAAGCTGCCGTAACCGGATCACAGCTGCCGACTTCGATACGGCGAGCTGCTGGCACAGCAGAGATAAGTGATAACTTATCGCGATATGCGAAACCCCCTCATAATTGATGAACTTCCTGCCAGCGGCAAAATACCACATGGCAAGATCAATCTCTTTTTGAGGCATAAGGATGGCTGCGCCAAAGGCGTTAGCTTGCCATTCGTTCCAGTCCTCGCGAGTCTTTAAGTCCCGGAGAGAATAGGCTGTACGGGCTGAGTATTTCTTTGCATAGGCTGACTGCGCAGCTTCACTTTCCATCTGGAACAAAATCTGATGTGCGCACTCATGGGCAAGGGTAAAAGCGTCTCTTGCCGCAGAGCTTTTGGACTTGTCCCGGCTGAATAAAACTGACATCCAACAGAATTTGATTTTTTTTCCTGAGTGGGATGGTTCGCTTCACGCCCATCTCTTCCGTGATATACTCGGTATCCGCATAGGCGGTCAGACCACAGATGCTTCCATCCGGGGAAAGATGGGCAAACGACACTTCCAAGCCAAGGTATTTCCTTGGCGAACTGGTCAATCGGTGTCCCTCGTGCCATTCGTCGGATGTCCTTGGTTTCGCTGCCGAAAAAGAACTCATTGAAATCCTTGGTTACGGCTACTGCAATTTCTTCGATTTTCTTCTGAGATAAGATCATCGTTAGGTCCCTTTCGCTTCAACGAACCACTTGCTTCGCCCTCCTGAAACAGATAGGATTCTTGCCACGGATCAGCACCGTGTAACGAATGCCGCCGCCTCCTACCTTCTTGGAAGAAGCGCGGCACTTATAGAGTATCTGATCAATCTGAAAAATCAGTCCGTTTTTCCACCGGATGAAGCGCGGATGGAATACGCCCTCCTGATCCACATCCAGATTGACCGAGACATAGGCTTTCCTGCAGTGTGCACTCATGTTTCTCACTCCTTGCTACACATAACGGGCAGGACACCGGCAATCTCTCTTATTGCCCGGTGTCCATTATCAATTTCAAGTCCAAACGAAAACTATTTTTGCATTTCCGGTTGCGCCCTCTTGACGAAATACGCAAACCGATATACAATAAATGCGTAAAGGCAATTACGCATTTATCATTATACGAAAGCCGATTGCTCATGTCAAGTGGTTTTGAGCAAAAAGCGCAAATAGATTGCACATTATCACGCTTACAGGTAGGAGGATATACTATGAGGTTCGGAGAAAAGCTCCGCGCGTTGCGCAAGGAAAAGGGACTTACTCAGGCGGAACTTGCGAAACTGGCGGGAGTAGGACTCAAGACGATCACCAACTATGAAAAGGGTAGCACATACCCCCAGAACCGCGAGGTGTATGGCATTCTTGCCCGGATTCTCGGCTGCGATGCAGACTATCTGCACAACGAGGGCGATGACTTTCATCGCAATGGCGGGACAGGAATACGGCTATCGGGGCAAGAAGGGCGCCGAACGGTTGCTGAAAAAGAAGTACGGGGTGCTTTTTTCCGGAGGCGAGATGGCAGAAGAAGATATGGATGAGATGATGCTTGCCATTCAGGAAGCCTATATCGATGCGAAGAAGCGAAACAAGAAATACACGCCCCAAAAGTATCTGAAAACAGCAGGAAGGAACGAAGTAAGCCCGCCTATGGGACTTTTCATCTGTTATATTGAAACAGTACCATTCTGCCCGGAAGCGGTGATACCACTATGCTGATTCGAGCGGAGGAAGCCATTCAAAAAGCCAACCGTATTTGTGCGGCAGTGCGGCACAAGAAATGCTGACCGGATTGCGAGGGAGCTGGGGCTGATCGTCATGTCTCGTGATTTCTCCCCGTCAAAAAAGGCGCATACATGGTCATTGAACGAAACCGCTATATCTTTATCAATAAAGCATCTCGACCCCGTGATGCACGACATTGTTCTGCTCCATGAGATCGGACATGACTGTCTCCATCGCAGAGAAGCAATTCAAGTCGGCGGGTTGCAGGAGTTCAACATCTTCGACATGAGAGACAAGCGCATGGAATACGAGGCAAATATGTTTGCCGCACAGATCGCCCTTCCAGACGAGGAAATTCTGGAATACATATACGGCGGCTACGATGTGGGCCAGATTGCGCGAGCCATGTGTTCCGATATAAATTTGGTAGCACTCAAGGTCTCAGAGCTAAACACGCGGGGGTATCGCTTCCGTGAACAGGAACACCGAAGCGATTTCTTAAAATGAACGAGATGGTTTTGCCGGGACAAGCGACGGTATCTTGAAAAGGAGAAAAAATCAAGATCGAAATATTTGCTGTATCGTTCCTTCGGGAATCTGGACAAGGATGTGAAAAAGCATTTCCCCAAGACGAGCTTCGATTTCTATGCGTCGGGCTGTGGGTATGGAAAAAGATGGCATCATACCGATGTGACCGACGCACTCATCAAGGCAGTCTGCGGATGACCTTGCCGGTCTGTCGGAATACGAAAAGTCCATGAGACCGCCGCCGGAGTGTATCGCTCCTGAAGCGGACAAACTGGGATTTTGACCCCGTAAGACAGTTCCAGCGGTACTTGCCTACAGAGATGACCGGCATCCTCGTCGAAGTATCCGACCCATGCTGACAAGAATATTTCATTGACTTTGGAATCGTGGAGGAAGCGGAATGAGCAGAGAGGAACCCTATTATATCCCGATGCCTGATGGAGAATATACGGGCGAAAAACTGAAATATTTGCCGCCCTCTATCGGGAGATCCCGCTGAAGGACGCCACTTCCCTATTGATTAAAGGGCAGCGGATCCTGCGGTATGCCTGAATTTTAATGCCGCCGCCAATCTGTACGGCATTATCCCCCTGCACGTTATGCCTATGAAATGATGGCATTGTATTCCACTCATGGCGACAAAAGCTCTATGGGATCATCGCCTCCCAGAATAAATCCCTTTGTAACCAGGGAGGAGTTTCTGGCCTTTGCCGAAATCGCGCGGCATGAGTGTGAGGACTACTACATCCTCGGCAAGTCTGAACTCTATTACGACGGCCCCGAAACGGAGCTGATGGAATATGAGGTCATCGACGTGCAGCTGATCGACGAGGATCTTGATCCCTATCACGAGGTCTTACGGGGCCATCAGGGAAAACCCTACTATGTGCCGGACAAAAAGGAGCTTCTGGCCTACGACAATCCCTTCTACTGGGAGAACACCCCGGAAGCGGAAGCATTCCGCACCTTCCTCCTGACCAAAACCACCGTGCCGGAGGACAAGATGGAAGCTGGTTTTCGTAGACATCTACTATGGCCTCCACTGCATGAACGCCGGATTGGAGGATGTGCTGAACCGGTTGGATGATGATTGGCGTGGAGTTCCGCCGCAAAGTGGATGTAGGCGATTTTGCCGAGGTCTATACCCCCTTTCACAACCATGTGCGGATGCAATGCAACCGAGGGCATACTCCTGATGAACTTTTTGCCTTACTTCCCCGGAAGAACGCATCCCCAAATCCCTTTCCTTTGGTCCGAACATCCGTCAGGCCATTGCGGACGGAACCATGAATCCCGAAGAGTTGCGGCAGGGGATCTTGACGATGGATATGCCAAGTGAAGAACTGCGTATGAGTTTATTGAAAGAGATTGCAGCGGCTCAAACTGCTGCTAAGCCGAAGAAGGTGGGGCGGAATGATCCCTGTCCCTGCGGCAGCGGTAAGAAGTTCAAAAAGTGCTGCGGACGGTGAGCATATGAAAATCAAGCTGCAAACAGTCATAGACGCAATCGAACAGGCCAGCGATGCCTTACACGATGCTCTACGACACCAAAACCAACGAAACGGTTTATCTGCCCGATGCGTGGGTCACTGGTGAGACCGACGAGGCGCTTGCCGCTCTGGTTGAGAACGAACCGAAGCGGTTCCTGCATTTTCCGACAAAATATGATATCCACGAATACAGCATCATGGACTCCTTTGTGGACTACCTCCCGCCGGGAAGGATGAAAAACGAACTCGGCGCAGCGATCCGGGGCAGGGGTGCATTCCGGCGCTTCAAGCAGACCATCCGCTTCCACGGCATCGAGCAGCTGTGGTACGACTATCAGGCGGATGCCTACCGGGAGCTGGCAGAGCGCTGGTGCCGGGACAACGATGTGGAGTACGAATAAATTGGAAGCTGTATCAAGAGCAGAAAAGAGGTTCCGGATGAAAAACATTCTCATTATCCAAGGGGGCGGCAGACCCAACGGAAATACTGCCCAGTTGGTGGAACACTTTTGCCCGTGGTGCGAAAAGAAGCGGGGCATACCGTAGAAGTTATTTCACTGAGAAAACAGGAAGTAAAAAGGGCTGCATGGGATGCAACGCCTGTCGGTATGGAAAGCCTTGCGTACAGAAGGACAGCTTCAACGAGCTTGTTCCCAAAATTAAGGATGCAGACTGCATTGTCTTTGCCTCACCCCGCT
>VOFJ01001837.1_pt1 | contig 38430 bp, 75 predicted proteins | sample 5384081 | NCBI WGS metagenome assembly VOFJ01 (sample SAMN12384729, study PRJNA508395) | human gut metagenome | isolation source: healthy gut I | host: Homo sapiens
GAGCAGCTGACAAAAGAAAAATGTCGGCAATATATAAGTGAATTGCTTGCATTGGGCTTCACCCGATTTTGAGACTTGCTCCATTGGAACTGAAAAATCTCTGTATCCATGCAGGAGCAAAAATTTTCTGAGAAAAATGTGACGGCAATCTTTTCAAATATGAGTGTAGTCAAGATGCCGGAGAGCTATGTACCTTATATAGAACGGTTTGGTGTGTATACCAATACTCCGGAAATTAGAACTGTGTTTGTGTTCCTTCCAGGACAAATTATCATTTGCATTTACATCCAGATACGACACAGAAAATATTGAGAGAAATTTTTATCGCATGTTAAAAGAACAGGGAATTTCATCAGAAGAAGTTAAGCCGGTATTTCCAAAACCGCACGTGCCGAGCGAACAGGAAATGAAAGTATATAAAATATATAGTTTTCTGTGTATCGCACTTGTGGCAGTGATGCTTGTTACTGACTGGAATTTTCATCCACAGGTCCGCTGGACCTCTGTTTACAGCAGGCGGTGTGACAACAATGTGGATTGCCTCGTCAATCGGATTTTTTCAAAAGGTATAACTTATTGAAAAATGTGATGTGGCAGCTTATTATCGGTACAATCATCTGTTTTATATGGGATGCACTGACTGGATGGCACAGCTGGTCTGTAGATCCTGTGTTGCCAATCATGAGTGTATCTACACTTGCAGCAATGTTTGTGATTGCAAAAGTGCAAAAAGTCCGGTGAGAGAATATCTTATATATGAAATTATGGCGGCCGGATATGGGCTGATACTTCCTGTAATCCTGCTTTTTTATGCAAGACAGTAAAAAATCCAACAGTGAGTATGTTTGGAGCATTGACATGTTTCTTATTTCTTGTAGCAGTGATTTTGTTCAAGGGAAGAGAATTTAAAGAAGAGATGCATAAAAATTTGCATGTATAAAAATAGAATCGTTGCATTTTTGAGCGTGAAGAGTAACATTTTCACAAAGAAAGTGCAGCGATTTTTTTAGAATCTTGAACAGAGTCATACCTTTATGGTAAGATAAACATAATTATGGAAATATAACGTTTTTGAGGAGGAAAATCATGATTAATAAACTTATTGAGAACATTAAAAAGACAAATGCACCAATCGTAGTAGGACTGGATCCAATGTTGAATTACATTCCGGAGCATGTACAGAAAAAAGCATTTGCTGAATACGGGGGAAACTTTAGAGGGTGCCGCAGAAGCAATCTGGCAGTTCAATAAGGAAATCGTGGATAAAACATATGATTTGATTCCAGCTGTAAAGCCACAGATCGCAAATGTATGAGCAGTTTGGTATTCCGGGACTTGTTGCATTTAAAAAACAGTAGATTACTGTAAAGCAAAAAGGACTGGTTGTAATCGGAGATATCAAACGTGGAGATATCGGATCAACATCTTCTGCTTATGCGGTTGGACATATTGGCAAAGTTGCAGGTGGGAAGCAAAGACTTACGCACCATTTGATGAAGACTTTGTGACAGTCAATCCATATCTTGGATCTGATGGTGTGAATCCGTTTATAGATGTATGCAAAGAAGAAAAGAAAAAGGTCTTTTTATCCTTGTTAAGACTTCTAACCCGTCAAGTGGAGAGTTCCAGGATCAGATGATCGACGGACGTCCGCTCTATGAGCTGGTCGGTGAAAAAGTTGCACAGTGGGGGAGAAGACTGCATGGGTGACGAGTACAGCTACATTGGAGCAGTTGTTGGAGCTACTTATCCGGAGATGGGAAAAGTACTTCGTAAAGTGATGCCGAAATCTTACATCCTTGTGCCGGGATATGGTGCGCAGGGAGGAAAAGGAAAAGACCTGGTACATTTCTTTAATGAAGATGGACTTGGAGCAATCGTAAACTCTTCTCGTGGAATCATTGCGGCATATAAACAGGAAAAATACGCAAACTATGGTGAAGAAAATTTGCAGATGCATCCAGAGCAGCAGTAGAGGACATGGTTGCTGATATTAGAGGCAGCATTGGAGGCAAGATAAGATGGCGGATAAGAAAAAAAGAACAGGCAATGGTTGTTTCTCAGAGCAGATCGCTGATGGGAATTTTCAGTATGTGGATTCATACAGAGGCAGCTGCAGAGCGCCAGACCTGGACAGTTTATTTCTATGTATACAAAGGATGCAACAAAGTTATTGCCTCGTCCGATCAGTATCTGTGAGATTAACAAAGAAAAGACAGTCGCCTTCGTGTTGTATACAGAGTGACTGGAGAGAATACAGGAACAGAAGAATTTTCAAAGTTAAAAACAGGAGATGCAATCCCGATCATCGGACCTCTTGGAAATGGATTTCCGTTTGAAGCGGCTGAAGGAAAGAAAGTATTTTTATGGGTGGAGGAATTGGTGTACCACCGATTCTGGAACTTGCAAAACAGATGAAATGCGACAAAAAACAGATTGTCGTAGGCTATCGTGATGCACAGACATTTTTAAAAGAAGAGTTCGAGCAGAACGGTGAGTTATACATTTCCACAGAGAATGGAAGTGTCGGAACAAAAGGGAAATGTTATGGACGCAATCCGTGAAAATGGACTGGAAGCGGATATTATTTATGCCTGCGGACCGACTCCTATGCTTCGTGCGATCAAAGCAGTATGCCGAGGAACAAATAAGATTGTATGCTATATATCTCTGGAAGAGCGTATGGCATGTGGAATTGGTGCCTGTCTTGGCTGTGTGTGTAAATCGAAAGAGAAAGATGCCACAGCAATGTAAACAACAAACGAATCTGTAAAGATGGTCCGGTATTCTTTCTACGGAGGTGGAAATCTAATGAATATGAATGTAAACATCGCCGGAGTAGAATGGAAGAACCCGGTTACAGTAGCATCTGGAACATTTTGGTTCCGGAGAAGAATTTTCTGAATTTGTGGATCTGAATAAGCTGGGAGCTGTGACAACAAAAGGTGTGGCAAATGTACCGTGGCCGGGCAATCCGACCCGCGTGTAGCAGAGGTTTACGGAGGCATGTTGAACGCCATAGGACTTCAGAATCCGGGAATCGATCTGTTCTGTAAAAGAGATATTCCGTATCTGAAAAACTATGATACCAAGATCATTGTGAATGTCTGCGGACATGCACCGGAAGAGTATCTTGAAGTGGTAGAACGCCTTGCGGATGAACCGATCGATATGATGGAAATCAACATTTCCTGCCCGAATGTCAATGCAGGATTCCTTGGCCTTTCGGACAGGATGCAAAGCATGTAGAAGAAGTTGACCGCAGATTAAAAAATCGCAAAACAGCCGGTTATTATGAAACTGACTCCAAACGTAACAGATATTACAGAGATTGCAAAGGCAGCAGAAGCCAGGTGGGGCGGACGCAGTGTCATTGATCAATACACTGACAGGTATGAAGATTGATATCAATCGAAAAACATTTGCGGTAGCAAACATAAAACAGGTGGTGTATCAGGTCCGGCAGTACATCCAATCGCAGTGCGTATGGTATATCAGGTTGCTCAGGCAGTTCAGATCCCAATCATCGGAATGGGCGGTATCGCATCAGCAGAAGATGCAATTGAGATGATCCTCGCAGGTGCAAGTGCAGTGTCTGTGGGGAACAGCAAACTTCTACAATCCGACAATTACAATGGATGTTGTAGACGGCATCGAGCAGTACATGAAGAAAAATGGATTCGAGTCCGTAGTAGATATGGTAGGAATCGTAAAATAGAACCGAGAACCAGTTGGGGACGGAGAAAAGTGGCCTTTAAAGGCCACTTTTCTCCGTCCCTTTTGGCTTTTTTTTGGCTTTTTTAAAAGAATACTTGCAAAATTTATACAAAAATATGTATACTAAATGCAATTCAACAAACCTACCAAAACGGTATGAAAATAGAATCTGGAGGACATAACATGGGAAGAGAGATAGAGACAAAATGTATTCATTTAGAATCGGAAGAAGACTGTATAAAGAATTATGGCGCAATTAGTTATCCGATTTACCAGACAGCAAAACCTATGCACATCCGGGGGTGGAACAAAGTACAGGATATGATTACAGCAGACTTCAGAATCCGACAAGGGAACATCTGGAGAAAATTATTGCAACATTGGAAAATGGAAACGATGCATTTGCATTTTCATCCGGAATGGCAGCAATTACGATGGCAATGGAGCTGTTCAAAACCGGGAGACCACCTGATCGTCGATTCAGATTTGTATGGCGGAAGCATCCGTCTGTTTCGCAATGTATCAGAAAAAAAAACGGAATTACATTTTCAAGAGTAGACTGTTACAAAGAAGATGTAGAAGCTTATGTTCAGGATAATACAAAAGCAATTTACATTGAAACTCCGACCAATCCAATGATGAATGTAACCGATATTCGGAAGATGGCAGAGATTAAAAAAAAATACAAGCTATTCTTGATCGTTGACAATACATTTTTATCTCCGTATTTCCAAAATCCGTTGGAGTTGGGAACTGATATCGTAATTCACAGTGGGACAAAAAATATCTTGGCGGACATAATGATACGCTGGCAGGATTTCTTGTGACAAAGAGTGAAGAAATCAGTGAAAGATTCCGTTTTTTGATTAAAACAACCGGAGCAGGACTGGCACCATTTGACAGTTGGCTGATTTTAAGAGGGGTAAAGACACTTGGGCTCCGTATGGAACGGGCACAGGAAAATGCGATTGAAATTGCAAAATGGTTAAAGACGCAGCCTGCAGTTACTAAAGTCATTTATCCGGGCTTAGAGGAGCATCCGGGACATGAGATTATGAAAAAAGCAGGCAAGAGGCTTTGGCTCTATGCTGACGTTCCAGCTTAGGAGCAAAGAGGACGCATTTACAATATTAGAAAAGGTACGATTGATCCAGTATGCAGAAAGCCTCGGAGGAGTAGAAACCTTGATTACATATCCTACAACACAGACACACGCCGATGTACCAGAGGAAATTCGCATAAAAAAACGGAATCACCGATGCAACACTTCGTGTTTGTCTGTCGGAATCGAGAATATCAAAGATTTGCTGGAAGAATTGGAGCGTGTGTTTGGGGAGCTGTGAGCAGATAAAATGATTGAAAGAAAAGGGATGGTAGATATTATGGCAGAAAGAAATTTGAATTTTGACAAAATAATAGACCGAAGAAATACAAGATGCTTAAAATATGATTTTGCAGTTGAGCGGAACATGCCGGCGGATGTGTTACCTCTTTGGGTAGCAGATATGGATTTTGAGACATCTTCTTATATAGAAGATGCCATAATCGAACGTGCAAAGCATGCAATTTACGGATATAGCGAGGTGAAGACGCCATATTTTTGATATTTTGAAAAAAATGGATGCAGAAACATCACGATTGGGATATTCAAAAGAAAATGGCTCATCAAAACGCCGGGAGTCGTATTTGCCCTGGCAATGGCTGTAAAAAAGCTTATACAGAACCGGGAGATGCTGTTTTTAATCCAGCAACCGGTCTATTATCCGTTTTCAGAAGTGATTAAAGACAACGGAAGAAATGTTGTAAGCAACACCCTGTATCTTGGAGAAGATAACCGTTATCATATAGATTTTGAAGATTTCGAACAGAAAATCGTGGCTCACAAAATCAAATTATTTCTCTTATGTAATCCGCATAATCCGGTGGGAAGAGTCTGGACCAAAGAAGAACTTACAAGATTGGGAGACATTTGCGTCAAACATCATGTGACAATTGTAAGTGATGAAATTCATGAAGATTTTGTATTCAAAGGGAAACATCAGGTTTTTTGCAAATATCAAAAAGAATATGAAGAGATCACAGTAACCTGCACTGCACCTAGTAAGACATTTAACATTGCCAGTCTGATGATATCTAATATTCTGATTCCAAATCCGGAGCTGAAACAGAAATTTAAGAAACAGCTTGATGCAGCAGGTATCAGCCAGCTAAATGTATTAGGGCTGGTGGCGTGTGAGGCTGCATATGAACACGGTGAAGAATGGTATCAGAATGGCAATGCATGCTTATGTAAAAGCAAATATTGAGTTCGTAAAAACAGTACGTGGAAAAACAGCTTCCGGGTGTAAATATGGTGGAGCATGAAGGTACTTATCTTGTATGGCTTGACTTCAGAGGAACAGGACTTAGTGTGGAAGAGCTGGATGATAAGATTATTAATCAGGCGAAGCTGTGGCTGGATAGCGGGAAGATATTCGGAAGTTGCGGAGAAGGATTCCAGAGGATTAATGTGGCGTGTCCAAGGAAGGTGCTGGAGGAAGCGATGGATAGGATTAAGAATGTGGTAGTGTAAGGAGTTATTTGGTTGCTATTTAGTTCATTAAGTGGCAATACGTTCCTTAAAAAAATTGATATAAGAATTCTTGCTCAGATTCCATGAGCGGGAGACACATAAGAGCGTGAATTTTTGCTAAAAAGCAAATGAATTTGAATTCAAACTTGCTGCTACGCAGCTTAAAACATGTTCGTTCAAATTTATTAACACAAAAATTTACGCTCTAAGTGTCTCCAACGCTCACTCCATATTCGCTCGAATTTCTTATATCAATTTTTTTTGTAAGTAATGTATTGGCTCAAGTTGTGAAGTGAATAGAACTCAAAGGATATCGAGCAACGATATCTGCGATAGTGGATTCTGGGATTGAAGATATAAAATTTTGATTAGGAGTATCTGCAAAGCATTGAAAGAGCAAGTTGAGGATGCGCAATTTTACTGGGGAGCATCTTCACGTTATCGAAAATGTGGGATGTAGATGCAAAATTTGCAAAGGGAGTATCTTTAAATCCAAGAAAAGGCAAGATGTAGATGTAATTGTACATGACAGGCAGGCTGAAAAGTATCTGCAAGTTCGAAGAAAAGTAAGTTGTAGATACGTTAGTCAACCCAAAAGAGCATCTACAACAGCGAATATCAAGGGATTGCAGATACATCAGCTACCAAAAGAGCATCTGCACAAGCAAATAAACCGAGAATATAGATACATCAGATACCAGAAAAGTAAATCCCTCATCGCTCCATCTATTTCAATCACGATACACCTCAAAGAAAAAAAAAAGACTATGCAATCCAGCGAATTGGAGTCGGGCTTGCCCGACGAAGCTGAGCAGGAGTGCATAGTCTTTTCTTGCTTGGGGCTGTCATGAACTAAATAGCAAACGTAAAACTTTTTGAAAAAAAACATGTAAAAACCTATTGACATAGTAGGTATAGGGGTATATAATTCGTACCATCAACAAAAAAGGAGAGAGAAAACATGAAAAAACTTGAAAAAACATTAGCACTGACATTAGATTTACGTTAGCAGTTGGAGCAACTGCTTGTGTAGTTCCAAGGATTCAGCTGCTTCATCGGATAAAGCATCTTCAGGGAAGGAAGTGTATCGTACACTCGATGAAATCAAAAAAATCTGAGAGATTAACATCGGAGTATTCTCAGACAAAAACCCATTTGGTTATGTAGATGAGAATGGAGAATATCAGGGATATGATATTTATTTTGCAAATAGACTGGGAGAGGATTTAGGAGTTGATGTAAACTTTGTATCCACAGAGGCAGCCAACCGAATTGAATATCTTCAGACAGGTAAGGTTGATGTGATTTTGGCAAACTTTACAGTAACAGATGAGCGTGCAGAAGAAGTTGATTTTGCACTTCCATACATGAACGTATCACTCGGTGTTGTATCAGAGATGACAACGTAATCGAAAGCCTGGATAACTGGAATGAAGACGACTCAATCATCGTAATTTCCGGAACAACAGCAGAGACATATTTACATGAGAAATTATCCGACATCCCACTTCAGAAGTTTGATTCAACATGCAACGGCGAAGCATTTGAAAATGTTACATCGGTAGCTTGGGGCAAATGATAACACAGAGGTTATTTGCATTTGCACTTCAGAATAAAGGCGCCTACAGTAGGAATTCAAATCTTGGAAGCGCAGACAGTATCGCACCTGCTGTAACAAAAGGAAATGACACACATTATTAGATTGGATCAACGGAGAAATCGAATCATTAGGTGAAGAGAATTTCTTCCATGCAGATTATGAAGCAACATTGAAAGATACTTATGGTACAGACTATGAGGACAGCTTAGTTGTAGAAGGTGGAAAGACAGAGTAATATCTAACATAATATAGTAAAAACATAGTAGCAGAAAACTGTGCAAATCTGTTCTTGTGCATCAATTTTGAGAATGGTAGAATAAAAAAAATGCAAATATCAATGAAAGGAGAACACGATTTCATGAATTGGGAATTTATTATAAAGTACATTCCTTTATATGAAAAGGCTGCAAAATTGACAGTCAAGATAGGGGGAGTAATCGGAATTGTCTTAGCAATTTTAATCGGATTGATATGTGCAATGATTCAATATCACAAAATTCCTGTAGCAAAGGCAGATTGTAGCAGTTTATATTGAACTTAGTAGAAATACCCCCTTGTTAGTACAGCTTTTCTTCATATATTATGGATTTCCGAAGATTGGTCTGCAGCTCGATGCAGAAGTTTGTGGAGCAATTGGACTTGCGTTTTTAGGCGGAAGTTATATGGCAGAAACATTTCGCAGTGGACTGGAAACCATAGAACCAATCCAGCGAGAAAGTGCAGTTAGTTTGGGATTAAGCAATCGCCAGACAATGCAATATGTGATTTTACCGCAGGCAATGTCGGTCAGCGTACCGGCTTTTGTGGCAAATGTAATATTTTTTGTTGAAGGAGACGAGTGTGTTCAGTGCCATCAGTTTGATGGATTTGATGTTTACAGCCAAAGATTTAATTGGTCTGTATTACAAAACAACAGAGAGTCTGTTTTTGCTCGTCGTCTTCTACCTGATCATTCTGCTTCCAGTGTCAATTCTGGGCAGTCTGTTGGAAAGCGAGGCTGCGCCATGCCGGATTTGGGGCTTTGATGTATTATTAAAAGGAAACAACATGATTCGTCTGCTGCAAGGTATGTGGGTAGCACTGCAAATCAGTCTCATTTCTATTGTAATCAGCATGCCGCTTGGAATTCTTGTTGGAGCACTGATGACAATGAAAAATAAAATCGTACGTGCGATTTTCAGAATTTATTTGGAGATTATCCGTATTATGCCACAGCTGGTGCTTTTTGTTCATCGTATATTTTGGAAGTACGAGAGCATTTGGATGGAGTTTGTCAGGAGAAGTTGCTTCAATTATCGTATTTTGTACTGTGGGGAACCGCAGAAATGGGAGATTTGGTAAGAGGAGCGCTGATTAGTATTCCAAAGCATCAATACGAGAGTAGTGAGGCACTTGGCCTTACAAAAATCCAGACATATCGCTATATCATTATTCCGCAGACCGTCAGACGACTGGTACCGCTTTGCAATCAATCTGATCACACGAATGATCAAGACAACCAGCCTTGTGCTTATGATTGGTGTTGTGGAAATGTTGAAAGTGGCACAGCAGATAATCGAGGCAAAACCGTATGACAAGTCCGAATGCAGCATTTGGAGTATTCCTTGTTGTATTCTTGCTTTACTTCATTGCATGCTGGCCAATTAGTATGCTTGCCAGATATCTGAAAGAAATGGGGGTGATGTTCATGGCAGAAAACATTATTGAATGTAAAAAAAATCTTACAAAGAAATTTGAAGGCCATACGATATTAGATGGTATGGATTTGGAAATAAAAACAAGGTGAAGTAGTAGTCGTAGTTGGTCCAAGTGGATGCGGAAAGAGTACATTGCTTCGCTGTATCAATGCATTGGAGCCAATTCAGGGAGGGAGAAATCCGTCTTCAAGGAGACCTGGTTGAGTATGGCAGCAAGAATCTGGTATCGCTTCGTCAGAAGATAGGAATGGTATTCCAGAGCTATGAATTATTTCCGCATTTGACAGTGATGGATAATATTATATTGGCACCGACAAAGGTACAGAAACGTAAAAAAAGAAGAAGTAAAAGAAGAGGCAATGCAGCTTCTTGAAAGAGTCGGTTTGGCAGATAAGGCAAATAGTTATCCAAGACAGTTGTCCGGTGGTCAGAAACAGCGTGTGGCAATCGTTCGTGCACTGTGTATGCATCCGGAGATTCTGTTATTCGATGAGGTAACGGCAGCACTTGACCCGGAGATGGTTCGAGAAGTATTAGATGTAATGCTCGACCTTGCAAAGCAGGGAAGAACAATGATCATCGTAACACATGAGATGCAGTTTGCAAAAGCTGTTGCAGACCGCGTGATATTCCTGGACCAGGGCAAGATTGTGGAAGAAGATGCACCAGAAGTATTCTTCGAGAATCCAAAGACAGAAAGAGCAAAACAGTTTTTTAAATGTGTTTACATTTGATAGAGCCAGATAGGGACGGAGTTTTCCGGCTTTTTGCAAGCAAAAAAGCCGGAAAACCCCGTCCTTGTCTGTCAACCAAGCCTACCATTTTGGCGTATGTTCAAGTTCCGGAATGATACGCTCCATAAGATCGGTTGTTTTGAATTTTAAGCTTGATGTATTTACACAAGGATGACATCCAAAATATTCTTTTTTCAAAATATCTTCATCAATCAGAAGTTGTACTTTATGCTCTATATCATTCATCAATCCCATAACACTGACGGAGCCGGGAGTGATGTCTAAATATTGTTCCATAAATTCAGGCTTGGCAAAGGATAATCTGGAACTTCCAATTTGTGCAGATAATTCTTTGGTTTTTAAATGGTTTGTTTCCCGGTATAAGAAGTAGATAAAAATCAGTTGCCTGCCGGTTACATAAGAATAGATTTTTACAAATCGAGGTGTTATCTCCGAGTACTTGATCGATTTCTTCACAAGCTTCCATTGTCATAGCTGCTTCATGGTCAACTCTCTGATAAGATATATTGAGGGTATCTAAAAATTATATACGCGTATTTCTTTTTTTTGGCAATCTGCCGGTTAAATCTGTTGGTCTTCCGTCTTGTAATTTCATGTCTGTTTCTCCAAATTAAGAATTAAAATAATGTGTAATATAGGAATTATATTAGAACGAGGGTGGAAGAAAATCAAGGTGGACTTGCTATTTAGTTCATTAAGTTGGATAAGCGTCCCTGAGAAAAATATTGGATATGAATTTCTGTTCAGACTCCGTCAGCGGGAAATACATAAAGGTCAGAATTATTACTAAAAACAGAGCTTAGAAACCAGCAACTCGGGCTGTGCCCTCAAACAGCAAGTTTTAAGCTCTAACGTAAAATTCTGGCCTTTTTAGTATTTCCAATCGCTTCCTTTGTATTCACAGAAATTCATATCCAATATTTTTTCTCAGTACGTTATCGCAAATCAAATGAATTAAAAAGCAAAACTTTACTGGACAGGCGCTGGCACCTCATGTATCTACACATCTCGCTTATTCAGTGTTGTAGATATCTTTGTGGCAACCGTTGTATCTGCAAGACCTTTGATATTCGCTGTTGCAGATGCTCTTTTTTGACCAATGTATCTGCAACTTGCTTTTCTTCGAACTTGCAGATACTTTTAAGCCTGCCTGTCATGTACAATTACATCTGCATCTTGCTTTTTCTATAACCTGAGGATGCTTCCCGCAAAAATTTTGCATCCTCAATCCTGCTCTTTCTACACCTTGCAGATACCTCCTGCAGAAATTTTGCATCCTCAACCTGCCCTTTCTACACCTTGCAGATACACCCAACTGAATTTTTGCATCCTCACTTCCAGAAAATCCACTATCACAAATATCTACCCTATTCTTTGAACTCCATGACCTGAGCGATACATGATTGATATAAGAAACAGAAAAATTGATATAAGAAATTTACGCTCTTATGTGTCTCCCGCTCATGGAATCTGAGCAAGAATTCTTGTATCAATTTTTTGTAAGGAACGTATTGCCACTTAATGAAGTAAATAGCAACTCGAAGGAGGGAGGTACTTGAATAAAACCGTAAAATCCCTCTTGCAATTCATTCCTACTCTATGTTAAAGTAGGAAAAAGCATGTTTCTATACGAAATCTAAGGTACATCGCAATACCATCTATATTCTAATAACATTTCAGAAATCTATGCTTTAATACCAAACATTATGAAAAAAAGCAGAAGAGGACTGGGAGTGATTGAAGATAGAGGAAGTTCCTTCTGCAAAAGGAGGAAAAATGAATACTGAGTTGAAAAATGCTGTATTAGCGACTGAGCTTAAAGCACAGTATGATGCCTGTGCAAAAAATTGCTTTTGATACAAAAGATATACTGGCGCGAATTTTGATAGAGGCAGTAGAAGAATTCCGGGGCATGTCACCGGAAGAAGTGAAGCCATTGATTGAAGATGATATACATATCAGGGGAAAATCCTGATTGACCTGGGGCTTACTAACAAAGTTGTTGGAGTGGATGAAAATGAAAAAGAAATCATAGGAATGAATACGGTAAATGAAGAGGTAAAAATGCGGGATACATTTTGTTTGATATTATTTTTTTACGTGAGCTTGAAAGGGGCGCTCGAAGATTATCATAAATGTAGAGGCACAGAGAAAAGAACCAATAGAATATGACATTCTTAACCGGGCTATTTTTTACGTTAGCAGAGAAATCTCATCCCAGAAAAACAGGAGTTGTGGAATAGCAATTATAACGATATTAAGAAAGTTTATTCCATTTGGATATGTATGAACATGTCAGAGAACAGTATGAATCATATTCATTTGCAAAATGATACGATTATAGGAAATCAAAACTGGAGAGGAAGAGAAGACTTGATAAATATCGTTATGATAGGGTTGACAAAAAAAGAAATCTCCCAGAGAAGAGAAACATGAACTGCACCGGCTTTAGAGCACTATTGTCAGAAACACTAAGAGAAGAGGAAAAAAAATTGAATATACTAAAAACGAATATCATATACCAATGGAAAAAATCAATAGAGGAGGATGAAAGTAATGTGTAATTTAAGTGAAGGAATAGAAGAACGTGGAATAATGAAAGGAAGAGAGGAAGGAAGAGCGGAAGGCAAAGCAGAAGGAAAGAGAGGAAGGAAGAACAGAGCACCTCAAACAACAAGTCCAAAAAGAAACTTGTCAAAGGTAAGAGCGTTGAAGTAATCGCAGATGAGCTGGAAGAGAGTGTATCAGCAATTGAAAATGTGCTTGAAGAATTAAGAAAGAATGCATAGTCAGTATTTATCTCAGGAGGGTGTCATGTCATTACAATTCATTTTTGGAAATTCAGGTGCAGGAAAATCGCATCATTTATATAAAGAAGTTGTCACAGAATCATTGGCTCATCCAGACACCAATTATATTGTATTAGTGCCGGAGCAGTTTACGATGCAGACGCAAAAGGATCTGTGTATGGCACATCCGAACAAAGGAATCATGAATATTGATGTGCTAAGTTTTATTCGTTTATCACACCGTATATTTGAAGAGACAGGCAGAGAAATAAAACATGTTTTAGATGATGAAGGAAAGAACTTAATCCTGCGGAAGATTGCCGGACAGTATGAGTCGGAGTTGAAAGTATTGCGAGGTAATTTAAAAAACAGGGATATATCAGTGAAGTGAAATCTGTGATTTCTGAGTTTACGCAATATGGCATCGGATTTGATGAACTGGATGAAATGATTGATTCGTTTGGTGAGGAAAGCTATCTTTCTTATAAATTGCGGGATATTCGTACAGTATATGGAGGTTTTGAAAATTATCTTGCAGACAAATATATTACAAAAAGAAGAATTGCTGGATGTGTTGAGTGATGTGGTTCCGGAATCGAAAATATTGAAGGATAGTGTTGTCGTACTCGACGGATATACCGGATTTACCCCGGTTCAGAACAGGCTTTTTAGGGGAGCTTGAAGGTATGTAAAAAAGTTATGATAACCATAGAAATGGATCAAAGGGAGAATCCATTTGTTTATAAACACCCATATCAACTATTTTGCACTTAGCAAGCAAATGGTTACTTCGCTTGTTGAGATTGCAGGAGAAAATCGTATTTTTGGTGGATGAACCGGTATATTTATACAAAAAAAAACACCTTACCGTTTTCGGGATAATCCGGCGATGGCTTTTTGGAAAATGAGTTGTTCCGCTACAAATGTGGTCATTATACCGAAGAACAGAATGTAATATCATTACATGTAACTCGAAATCCAAAAAGAAGAGGCGAATTTTGTTGCGGCGCAAATACATCGGCTTGCGAGAGAAGAAGGAATTCGTTATCGGGAAATGGGCGTGATTGTCAGTGAGATGGGAACATATGCAAAATCATTTAGAAAAAAGCATGTGAAGAGTATCGGATTCCGATTTTTATGGACCACAAGAAGAGCATTTTGTTAAATGCATTTGTAGAATATTTACGAAGTCTGCTGGCAATGGAAGAAGAAAATTTTTCATACGAAAGTGTTTTTTTCGCTTTTTGCGGACAGGTATGTCAGGATTTACGAGGGAAGAAGTGGATCGCATGGAAAATTATGTGATTGCACTGGGATTGCGTGGATATAGTAAATGGTCAGATAAGTGGGTGAGGACTACTTATGAAATGAAAAGAAAAGATGCAGCAGAACAAAAAGAGCTGGCTGTAAGCTCACAGGCATTGGATTCGTTGAATCAATTGAGAGAACGGTTTGTAAAGAAAATAGAAACACTTACAAAGGTATTAAAAAAGCGAAAAAAAAAGACAGTTAAGGAAATAACAATTGCAGTACATGAATTCTTGCTTCAAGAAAAGATGCAGGAAAATGTGCAGGAGATGGAAAAATTATTTTCAAGAGCAGGGAGAACTTGCACTGGCAAAAAAGAATATTCGCAGGTATATCGCATTGTAATGGAGCTGTTTGATAAGTTTGTTGAACTTCTTGGAGACGAAGAGATTTCGTTAAAAAGAATACAATGAGTTATTAGATGCTGGTTTGAGGAGGCAAAGGTCGGAGTTATTCCGCCAAGTCTGGATCAGGTTGTGATCGGTGATATGGAGCGTACTCGTCTGAATCATTTGAAAGTGTTGTTTTTTGTCGGGGCAAATGATGTTTTTCTTCCGGGAAATCTTGGACAGGGCGGTTTGTTATCGGACAGAGACCGAGAACAGTTTGCAGAACAAAAAAATTCTCATTATCACCGGGAGCAAAAAGAAAAACATACACGCAGAAATTTTATTTGTATATGAATCTGACAAAAACCATCGGAGAAGCTCTATCTTTCTTATTCAAAAACATCTGCCGACGGAAAAGGATTGAGACCGGCATATTTGATACAGGATTTGAAGAGGATGTATCCGAATCTGGAAGTGATTGAGGAAGAGAAAAAAAATCATTATCAGAAAAAAAGAAATGACATGGATGCAGGGGAGCTGAATATCTGGTAGATGGACTGGCCCAGCGACAATACGGATTGAGTGACGAGTGGAAAGAATTGTATTCGTGGTATTTTGAACAAGAAAAAGAATCAAGAGAACCCACTTGTATTGCAAAAGAATATTAGACGCAGCATTTTATAAGAAAGAAAAAGAGCAATTAAAAAAAAGAGACTGCAAAAAGGATTTATATGGAAACACAGAGCGTGTCAGCGTAACCAGACTGGAGCGGTTTTCTTCGTGTGCATATGCACATTTTTCTGACATATGGGCTTCGCCCTTCAGAGCGGGAACGCTATCAGTTTGAGGCGATGGATCTGGGAAATATAGCACACCAGTCTATGGAAAGATTTGCAAGAAAAGCAGATGATATACAGGTAGAATGGACGGCTATGTCGGAAGAAGTAAAGGAGCGGTTTATTCAGGAAAGTGTGGAAGAAAGTATTCTTGAATACGGAAATACAGTATTGTACAGCACTGCAAGAAATGAGTATACGATCACAAGGATTAAGAAGTTAATCCAGCGTTCTGTATGGGCATTGACAAAGCAAATGGCAGAGAGTGATTTCCGTCCGAGTTTGTATGAATTTAATTTTGGAAGCGGAAAGATTGACAGAATTGATACATGTGAAGATGAAAATGGAGTATATGTAAAGGTTACGGACTATAAGACCGGTATGAAAAAGCATTTGACATTACAGCATTTTATCATGGATTGCAGATACAGCTTCCGGTTTATCTAAATGCGGCGCTGGATGTGGAGCAGAAGAGACATAAAGAAAAAAGAGATTATTCCTGCCGGAATTTTCTATTATCGTATGCAAGATCCAATCGTAGATAAAGAAGAGACGATGAAGTGCTTGAGGGTAAGATTTTAAAAAAGAGCTTCGTCTGGATGGTCTGGTAAATGCGGATGAAATCGTTGTGGAACATTTGCAGCATAATCTGGAAGGAACGTCAAATTATATTCCGGTTTCAAAAACGAAAAGCGGAGCATTGAGTAAAAACTTCGAAAGCTCTGTATCCGGATGAATTTTTTGGAATTTCTTGATTATACAAAAAAAAAAAATTAGAAGCGAAACTGAAAGGCAAAATAGCAGATGGCGAGGTGCAGGCAGAACCATATGAAATGGGCGGGGCGACCGGATGTGATTATTGTGCCTATCGTGCAATTTGCGGATTTGATACAAGAATCGAAGGCTATGAATATCGCAGACTTGAGAAATATTCCAAAGAGGATGTGTTGGAAAAAGATTCATATTGCTGCACAGGAGGAAAGATAAATGGGTGTGAAATGGACAGAAGAACAGCAGAAAGTCATAAATCTGCGTAACCGGAATATTCTTGTATCTGCTGCAGCAGGGTCTGGAAAAAACGGCAGTTTTGGTAGAGCGTATTATACAAATGCTGACAGACGAGAAGCATCCGATAGATGTGGACCGTCTGTTGATCGTGACATTTACAGAGGCGGCGGCCGCTGAAATGAAAAAGAGCGTGTACGAAATGCAATCGAAAAGTCATTAGAAGAAAATCCGGAGAATGCACATTTACAAAGACAGGCAACATTGATCCCACAGCGCCTCAATTACAACAATCCACAGCTTTTGCCTATCTGTTATAAGAGAACATTTTCATGTGATAAATCTTGATCCGGGATTTCGTATTGCAGAAGAAGGCGAGTTGAAGCTTCTTTCGCAGGACGTGTTAGGAGAAGTTCTGGAATCGTGCTATGAAGAGGCGGATGAGACATTTTTAAAGCTGGTCGAAAAGCTTGGAAGCGGACGGAATGATAAACGCTTAGAGACATTTATTTTACAGTTGTATGAGTATTGGCGGAGTTATCCACAACCGGAAAAATGGCTTTGGCAATGTGTTGATAACTATGCCGTAAATGAACAGGATGGGGCATATTTTATCTTTGAGATTGCGGCAAAACAGACCAAATACTATGTAGAAGATATGCTTGGTATCCTGGATGAGGCACTGGCAATTTGCGAAGAAGCAGATGGTCCATATATGTATGCAGAAATGCTGGAAATGGATATAGAAATGTTGTCAAATCTCAATAGAGAGCAAAATGAATATGAACAGTTATATCAAGAGCTGACATCTATAAAGTGGAAAGCGTTGTCCAGAAAGAAGGATGAAAGCGTTTCGGAGGAAAAAAAAAAAAAGAAAAAAACAGCTTCGTGATGAAGTCAAAAAGCAGGTGAAAGATCTAATCGCAGCTTATTATTATGAAAAGCCAGAAGAAATGCTCAAAGACATGGAGGCATCCCACGATACGATGCAGGCATTTGTCGCGTTGGTCCAAATGTTTGCGGATGCATTTGCGGAGAAAAAAAAAGAACACGAAATCTTATTGATTTCAATGATATGGAGCAGTTTGCCTTGCAGATTCTGACAGAAGAAAAAGAAAGGAAAACTGGTTCCGTCAATCGTCGCACAGGAATATCAGGAACAGTTTGCAGAAGTTATGATTGATGAATATCAGGACAGTAACCTAATTCAGGAAGCAATTTTAACAAGCGTATCTACGATAAGCAAAGGCAAATACAACGTGTTTATGGTTGGGGATGTCAAAGCAGGTATATATCGTTTCCGTTTATCGCGTCCGGAATTATTTATGGAAAAATATGAAAAATTACAGTCTGGAAGATGGAGAAAAAGCAGCGTATTGATCTGCATAAGAATTTCGAAGCCGTGCAGAAGTGCTTGATAGTACAAATTTTATTTTTTGAGCGGATTATGAGAAGAGAGCTTGGAGGGGGAGTACGACGAGAATGCGGCACTTATCTAGGGGCAGATTACGAGAACTTGGTGCGTGAAGATGGCAGCTTGGAAAATGAAGCTGAATTATTGCTTTTTAGACACATCTGATGCAGAAATCCCCGATGATTTGGAAGAGGGAACAGAATTTCTTGACGGAACAGGAAAACAATTAGAAGCGCAGATGGTTGCAAAGCGGATTAAAGAACTGGTCGGAAAAACAAGGGTGAAGGATAAGGAAACCGGCGAATATAGACCGGCCCAATATCGGGATATTGTAATCTTATCAAGAAGTGCAAAGGGTGGTCGGATGTATTTTCAACGATATTGAATGAAGAAGGGATTCCGGCATATGCAGGCAGTAGAAGGCTATTTTTGAAACATATGAAGTAAGCGTTTTACTAGATTACCTGCAACTTTTTAGATAACCAGTGGCAGGGACGTGTTCCGCTGGCAGCAGTATTGACCTCTCCATTTGTCGGATTTATCTCGCACAAGAGCTTGCCGAAATCGAAACTCAAAAGAAAACAGTACATTTTACGAGGCGGCAGAACAAAGCGAAAGACTGCAGGAATTTTACCGACAGCTGGAACATTTCCGCAAATTAATCCCATACATCCATTCACGAATTGTTGTGGAAAATATTAGAAGAAACAGGGTACGGTGTGTACATCTCGGCAATGCCGGCGGTGCGCAGAGAAAGGCAAACCTTTGAAATGCTAATTGAAAAAGCATGTTCATTCGAAGGGACAAGTTATAAAGGTTTGTTTAACTTTGTGCGATATATCGAGCAGCTGAAAAAAAAATATGATGTAGATTACGGGGAAGCGAATATTATAGATGAACAGGCAGATACCGTGCGGATCATGACAATCCATAAAAGTAAAAGGTTTGGAATTTCCAATTGTATTTGTTGTTGTAGGAATGGGCAAACGTTTCAACATGCAGGACGTAAACGGAAGTATGATCATTCATCCGGAGCTTGGTGTAGGAATCGATCAGATTGACTTGGATAGACGTACAAAAAAAATTCCGACATTTTTAAAGAAAATGATCCAGCAGCAGACAAAATTGGAAACCTTAGGAGAGGAACTTCGAGGAGTACTTTATGTTGCGCTGACCAGAGCAAAAGAAAAATTGATTATGACAGGGCAGCTAAAAGATGCTCGAAATCTTGTGCTCCAATATGAAAATGCTGCGATTGAAAATGCATCGAAAGGCAGTATGACGTTTTCAAAATTAGCATCCGCACATAAATATTTAGACTGGGTACTTCCGGTGGCTGCACAGCCAGATGCACCGATTTCGATTAAAGTGTGGGATTACTGGGATGCTGCGGTACTCGACAAAAAAGAAGAAGAACAAGCTGAGCAGGTAGCAAAGGATATATTAGAGCATTGGAATCTGGAAAATGTATATGACAATGAATTAAAAAGAACATTTGAATGAGCAGTTTTCATATCGTTATCCATATCAGCAAATGCAAAAATGGAAAATGAAATTTACCGTATCGAACTGAAAAAACGCACATATCTAAGTGAAGAAAGCAGCGGAGAAAATGGTGAGGGAAATGATAGAAGAAGCACCGATAGTTCCTCTTTTGCCTAAATTTTTACAAGAAAGAGGAAGAGGTAAAGGGGTGCTTCGCGAGGAAGTGTATATCACAAAGTATTAGAATTGCTTGATTTTACACAAGAATACAATACCACATCCCTAAAAGAAGCAATCAGGCAGATGGAACAAGATAAAATTATTACAAAAGAGATGACAAAGTGCATCCGAATAAAAGATATACAGAACTTCTTGAATAGTAATATCGGAAAAAGAATGCAGAAAGCTGCAAAAAGCAAGCTGCTAAAAACAGAACAGCCATTTGTACTTGAGTAGATGCAGGAGAGATTTATCGAGAAGAAATAAAGGATGCCTGCCAGACATCGATGGAAGATATGTGCCAGAAAGAAGTAGAGGATGTTTGTCAATCAGATATGAAGAATGAAATGATATTGGTACAAGGAATCATTGATGTTTATTTCGAAGAAGATGGAGAAATTGTACTGCTGGATTATAAAACCGACAAGGTTCGAAATGGTGCAGAATTGAAAGAGAGATATCATGCACAGTTGAGTATTATGCAAAGGCTCTTGAGCAGCTACTTGGGAAGAAAGTGAAGGAGAAAGTGATTTATTCGTTCTTCCTGGGGAGAAAGTTGATATTTAGTTCATTAAGTGGCAATACGTTCCTTACAAAAAATTGATATAAGAATTCTTGTTCAGATTCCATGAGCGGGTGACACATAAGAGCGTAAATTTTTTGCTAAAAGCAAATGAATTTGAACTCAAACTTGCTGCTACGCAGCTTCAAACATGTTCGTTCAAATCCATTAACGCAAAAGTTTACGCTCTAAGTGTCACCAGCGCCCATCTTTCATATTCGCTCGAATTTCTTATATCAATTTTTTTTGTAAGTAATGTATTGGCTCAAGTATGAAGTAAATAGAACGCAAAGGATATTGGAAAGGTATCTGCGATAGTGGATTTTCTGGAAGTGAGGATGCAAAAATTCAGTTGGGTGTATCTGCAAGGCATAGAAAGGGCAGGTTGAGGATGCAAAATTTTTACTGGAGAGTATCTGCAAGGTGTAGAAAGACGGTTGAGGATGCGTAATTTTCTGAGGAAACGTTATCGAAAACGTGGGATGTAGATGCAAAATTTGTAAAGGAAGTATCCTTAAATCCCAGAAAAAGCAAGATGTAGATGCAATTGTACATGATAGGCAGGCTTAAAAGTATCTGCAAGTTCGAAGAAAAGCAAGTTGCAGATACATTGGTTGAAAAAAAAATAGCATCTGCAACAATGAATATCAAGGCAGTGCAGATACATCAGTTGTCAAAAAGCATCTGCGACAGCAAATAAACTCAGGAGGTAGATACATCAGATCCCAGAAAAGTAAATCCTTCATCATTTCCACCTATTTCAATCACGGTACACCCAAAAACAAGAAAAAGACTATGCAATCCAGCGAATTGGAGTCGGGCTTGCCCGACGAAGCTGAGCAGGAGTGCATAGTCTTTTGCTGAGTTGCCATCGTGTGAACTAAACCGCAACCTCAAACGCCACCCCATTTCTTAGTAAAAAACCTCTGCACCATCCCATCCCACGCTTTCTCAAGTGACTTATCCAACGTGAATGTATTTAAAGATGTTCCGGTGACGCAGGTCAACCCTTGCTCATTAAATTGAATATTCAGATAAAAGCCCCCTGTACGGTGTTTTGGCTGAAAGTCCAGATTTTGTTTGGCAATTAATTTTGCGATATTTGCCGGGGGAAAGGCGGAACACAAACTTGAAGCTGAGAGGGTGTCCGTTTGCGCTTGATTAAAGAAAACAATATTCGCGTACTTGTTTCCAGTAAGAATATTCTGGAAGTGCCCTCAGAACCGGAGAAAGAGGAAGCAGCAGAAAAGTTCTTCAGGTGGAAATTCTGCATAAAAATTTTTTGAATATAACCATCAATATGGAAGCTGTTAAAGGTGACAATATCACCTTCAATGAAAAAGAAAAATGATCAAAAAGCTCTGATAAAAAGAAGTTGAGACATAAATTTTTTTTCGTTTCTGTTAATTTTAAAGAAATCATGTATAAAAAACCTCCGAAAAAGTACTAAAATTGTTACTGTTCACAGTACATGTGACCAGCAACGCATCTCGCCGTTTTAAATCGCCTTTGGCGATGGACGATGCCGTTCAAGATAAAACGTGCATCCTCCGTGCCAATCAGCGTAGTGATTGACACGGAATGAACAGTAACCCCAAATTACAGTATAAAAATATCATACCATACTTGTTGACTTTTGGGGTAAAAAAGTATTATTAAATAAGGAAAAATTGTGAACAAAAAAATTCATGATTATTCTCATATGAAAACAAATTAGAACAGTGAAAATAGATGTTTGGGAAAGGCACGAACGAAGAAATTGAAACAGTATAACAAAAAAAGAAAGAATAGAAGAAAAAAAATATAGTAGAATTGCTGCTACAGGTGTTGTAGCAGCAATTCTTGTCGTAATTGGAGTTCGATTATCGAACAAACATGAGAACAGAGATAAGTGCAGGGATTAAATATATTGAGTCGAATGAGAAAAAAGATGTCGCTTCGGTCGAGACAAAGATAGAACGTGTTGAGGCAAAAAAAGAAGCAGGAAGAAGCGTATAAGGCAGGTACGATAAGCTTAAAAGAGATGTTTGCAAGTACAGTCGTGATGGGGAGATTACAGGAGGGATTTATTTGGCATACGATGTTTTGAATGCGAACAGTGTCGTATCAAAAATAGGTGCATCACTTACTGATCTGGATGACCAGTGTGAAAAAGCTAAAAGAGATTAACCCACAGATGTTATTCGTCTCTTATGGAATGAATGATGTGATCAATATGAATGGAGATACAGATACATTTATCAAACAATATAAAGAGTTGATCACAAAGATTCAAAAAGAAGTACCGGATACAAAGATTTTGATAAATTCAATATTTCCGGTGCGGCAAGTGCAACAGCCGAGAAAACCGGCATTGGCAAATATTTTAAAAATACAACGAAGCATTACAGAAGATGTGTGATGAATTACAGATTGGTGCAAATGTGGACAATACAGATCTTGTAAAAGATGAATATTACGACGAGGACGGAATTCATTTTGTATCTGAGTTTTATCCAATATGGGCAGGGACATCATGGTGGAGGTGTCTTTATCATGACGAACAGGGAAGTGTTACAAGAACAGAACTTTTTAAATACATAACAGTTGCAGTAATTTTAGTCTTTGTGATCCTGATGCTGATTTTTGCGAGTGGAAGTACAAAAGCATTTGATGAAGTTGCAAAAAGGCGTGGAGGCATCATTGGACACAGAGAACCTTGTGAAGCAGGACAGCCAGGCACTGAAGCGTTACTATGGTCTTAACAGTGCAGAGTATGATGGTGTGTTATTTTATTCTTCTGCTTCAAGCATGTCAGCGGAAGAAGTGCTTATGATCAAGGTAAAAAGATGATGGACAGATGCAGGGCGTTCGCGATGCGATCAATCGGCGTCTTGAAAACAGAAAGAATGACTTTGACGGTTATGCACCAAAACAGGTACAGTTGTTAGATTCAGCACAGCTGAAGGTGAGAGGAGATTATATATTCCTTGCAGTAGCTCCGAAGGCGGATGAATATCGCGCAGCATTTTCGAAGAGTTTGTAAGGTGGAGGGAGAAACATATGCTATTTAGCAGCATTACATTTTTATTTATATTTTTACCACTGACATTGCTTTTGTATTATCTTGTTCCATTTAGGATGAAGAACTATGTGATGTTGGCGGCGAGTTTGATTTTTTACGCATGGGGCGAACCTGTTTATATTATTTTTTAATGATTCTCTCCATCATATTGTAATTATTTTTGTGGACAGGATATTTACGAAAAACGGGGATAATGCAAGGGGCTATGAAGATGAGCCTTATGTTTGGAGTGGTAATGAATCTGTTGATTCTTGGATTCTTCAAATATTATGGGCTGCTTATGGATACAATCAATGCAATTTTGCCAATCGATATTCCGTATCGTGTGCTGGCTTTGCCAATCGGAATTTCATTTTATACATTCCAGGCAATGTCCTATTTGATCGATGTATATCGAAAAGAGGTAAAACCACAGGAAAATGTTTTTATATTTCGCATTGTATATTTCAATGTTTCCGCAGTTGATCGCAGGACCGATCGTCCGCTATATTGACATTGAGGAGCAGTTAAAGGAACGTAGCATCAACTCGACTAAGTTTGGCGAGGGTGCAATGTATTTTATTAGGGGATTAGCAAAGAAAGTAGTTCTGGCAAATACATTTGGCTCGGTATATGAACAGGTTGCTGCGATGCAGATGGGTTCATTTTCAACTTTGACAGCGTGGGTAGGGAGCAATCGCGTATGCATTCCAGATTTATTTCGACTTCGGCGGTTATTCGGATATGGCAATTGGTCTTGGCAAGATGTTTGGGTTTGAATTTTGCCAAACTTTAATTATCCGTATATTGCCAAAAAGTATTACAGATTTCTGGCGAAGATGGCACATTTCGCTGAGTACATGGTTCCGTGAATATGTATATATTCCGCTTGGCGGAAATCGATGTACTCCGTCAAGACATATCTTAAATCTGTTGATCGTATGGATGTTGACAGGATTATGGCATGGAGCACAATGGAACTTTATGTTCTGGGGATTGTATTACGGAGTAATCCTTATTTTAGAAAAATATCTCTGGGGAAGTAAGATTGAGAAGCTTCCAGCAGCAGTCCAGCACATTTATGCATTTGTATTAGTTTTATTTGGATGGGTATTTTTCTTCAGCCCGACATTGGGATATGCAGGCCAGTATCTGAAAGTGATGTTTGGTATTGGTGCAAAAGGAATTTTTGATAAGCAGGGATTCTTTATGATTTTTACAAACTGGTTATTGATCGTAATAGCAATTCTGGCATCTGCACCAAGAGGATACAAGCTGCTGAAGAAGATAACAGGATGTTGGCAAAGCGAAGAAGTAAGAGCTATCGTAACTTGTGCGGTTTACATTGCAATGTTCTTACTTTGTATTGCATTCCTTGTAACAGAAACATATAATCCATTTTTATATTTTAGATTCTAGGTGAAAAAATGCAGAATAATAGAAAGAGAAAAGAAGTGGCTGGAAAATAGAACATATAATAGGAATGGCATTTGTTGTATGTATCGTATTTTTCCTTGTATTAAATATTATCGTTCCGAATAAAGAAATGTCGGAAGAGGAAAATCGAATGTTGGCGGGTAGACCGAAGCTGACAATTGAAAGTCTGGTTTCCGGAGATTTTATGGACAAATTTGAAACCTATCAGGCTGACCAGTTCGTAGGAAGGAATGCCTGGAGAAAATTAAAGACAGCGTTAGACAGAATTGGTGGAAGCAAAGAAGAGAATGGCGTTTTGATTGGGGAAAAAGGTCAGTTGATGGAAGAAATCGCAACACCGGATCAGGAACAGTTGAATGCGAATTTGAAATCTATGAAATCATTTGCGGAAGCTTATCCGGATATCAATACATCAGTAATGCTTGTTCCGGATGCTGCAAATGTATTGAAAAACCGTTTGCCGGCACTGGCAACAGTTGCAGATCAAAATCGTATGTTTTCACAGGCAAAAACGTGAACTTGGGGAGTCAATCAACTGGATTGATGTGACAAGTTCACTTAAGAAGCATACAGACGAGAAGATTTTCTATAAGACAGATCATCACTGGACAAGCCTTGGAGCATTTTATGTATTTGGAGATGCTGTGGAGTCATTGAATATCAAGTCAGATGCAGTAAGCAACTTCGTGGCATATCGATATCAACCACATTTAACGGAACCTTGTCCGCAAAGGCCGGATGCAGATTGGGGAGAGAAAGAACAGATTGACATCTATGTTCCGGAAGACTCGGATGAAGATATTTTAGTAAGTTATATTGATGAACAGAAAAAACAGCATCATTATATGATTCTTCAAAATTAAATGAGAGATCAGTACGGTGTATTTTTTTAGCGGTAACACATCCGTTATTGATATTAAAAACAACATCCGAGGAATCACGGAGAATTTTAATTATAAAAGATTCGTTTGCAAATAGTTTCATTCCGTTTTTGACACCATATTTTAGAGAAATCGTAGTCGTAGACCCGAGATATTATAGTGGAACGATTCAGGACATCATGGATTCTTATCGAATCACAGATGCGTTGTTCTTATACAGCGGAAATACATTTTTCCAGGATAATAACATTAGTGGAATGTTAGGAGCAGGTAAAAAGTGAGTAATCAGATAAAAAAAGAGTTTCAGCAGAAAAATGAACCTGTCCGCTTGAATAAATATTTAAGCGAGGCAGGTGTATGTTCGAGAAGAAATGCGGATAAACTGATTGAGAGCGGAGCAGTAACCATAGATGGGAAAAAAAAAAGCGACTATGGGGATGAAGGTGCTGCCAGGTCAGGTTGTAAAGGTCGGAAAAAAGACGGTTTCAGAACAGATGAGATGGTGGTTTTAGCAGTAAATAAGCCGGTCGGTATAGTCTGTACAGAAGAGCGCAGGGAACGCAATAGTATTGTTAGATTCTTAAATTATCCGATTCGTGTGACATACATCGGCAGATTGGATAAGGATTCGCATGGTCTTTTACTTATGACAAATAATGGTGATATCATTAATAAAATGATGAGAGCCGGAAATCAGCATGAGAAAGAATATAAAGTGACAGTAGACAAAGAAATCACACCCGAATTTATAAAACAAATGTCGACAGGGAGTTCCGATTTTGGATACTGTGACAAGACCTTGCAAAGGTGACACAGATTGGAAAATATACATTTACAATCGTGCTTACGCAGGGTTTGAATCGACAAATCCGCAGGATGTGTGAGGCACTTGGATATCAGGTGAAAGATTTGTTCCGTACTCGGGTTATGAATATAGAGTTGAATGGATTAAAAAGACGGAGCATATCGAAAGTTGACAGATGCGGAGTTGAATGAATTATATGAAATGATCAAAAGGATTCTTCAAATGAGACAGTTCGATGGGAATAAAAAAGAAAATAAACGTATAGTAGAGGTTGCTTTAAAAGTAACCAAGGAGAGGAAAAAGATGGAAGATAAGAAACAGCGAATGCTGCAACTTGTGGAAATTTTGAATCAGGCTCGCCGTGCTTATGAGCAGGAAGACAGAGAGATCATGAGCAATTACGAGTACGATAAACTGTACGATGAGTTATTGGGACTGGAGCAGGAATTAGGAATGACGCTTGCTTCCAGTCCCACAATTCATGTTGGATATGAAGTGTTAAGTGAGTTGCCAAAAGAGCGTCATGAAAAACCGATGCTTTCTCATTGGATAAGACGAAAGAAGTTTCACGCCTGAAAGAATTTTAGGAAGCCAGAAGGCTATGCTGTCCTGGAAGATGGATGGCCCTTACAATTGTTCTCACATATCGTGGTGGAGAATTGGAAAAGGCAGTTACCAGGGGGAAATGGAGAAGTAGGAGAGGTTATCACAAACAATGCAAAAGTATTTAAAAATGTACCGCTCCACATTCCGTATAAAGGAGAGTTGATCCTGCGTGGAGAAGCAATTATCGGATATCATGATTTTGAAAAGATCAATGCCAAGATAGAGGATGTTGATGCAAAATATAAGAATCCAAGAAACTTATGCAGTGGTTCAGTACGACAGCTGAATAATGAAATTACAGCTAAAGAGAAATGTAAAATTCTACGCATTTACACTGGTAAAAAGCAGATGATGTGGATTTTCAAAATTCCAGAATAAAGCAGATGGACTGGCTGAAAGGACAGGGATTTGAAGTGGTAGAGCATCATCTTGTAGATGCATCTACAATTGAAGATGAGGTTTCATGGTTTGCAGAGCATATTGCGGAAAATGATTTTCCATCAGATGGACTGGTCTTGTGTATGATGACATTGCATACGGACAGTCTTTGGGAACAACAGCAAAAATTTCCAGAGATTCTTTTGCTTTTAAATGGGCAGATGAGATCCGAGACAACACTTCAAGGGAAATTGAGTGGAGCGCATCAAGAACAGGGCTTATTAATCCGGTAGCAATATTTGATCCGGTCGAACTGGAAGGTACGACAGTGAGCAGGGCAAGTGTTCACAATGTCAGTATTATGGAGGAGCTTCAGCTGGGGAGTCGGAGATACCATACAGGTATATAAGGCGAATATGATCATTCCTCAGATTGCAGAAAATCTGACAAGAAGCGGGTAAAAGATATTCCACCGAAGGTATGTCCGGTCTGTGGTGGAGAAACAAAGATTTCCATGGATAACGATACGCAAAAGCATTGTATTGTACAAATCCGGAATGTCAGGCAAAAACAGGTGAAATCATTGTACGTTATTTGTCAGCAGAGATGCGATGAATATTGAAGGCTTGTCAGAGGCAACTTTAGAAAAATTAATCGACAGGGGATTTATTAAAGATTTCTCAGACATTTTTCATGTTGGAGCAATATAAAGAAGAAATTCAGAAGATGGAAGGTTTTGGAGAAAAATCTTACGAAATCTGATGAAAAGCATCGAGCAGGCAAGAAGTGACGACACTTCCGAAAGTAGTGTTAGTCTTGGGATTGCAAACATCGGACTTGCGAACGCAAAGGTAATCTGCCAGGCATTTGATCAAAATCCGGAAAAAGTGATGAATGCAACAGAAGAAGAGTTAAGTGCGATTTCAGGGAGTAGGAGATGTGATGGCAAAAGCATATGTTGATTATTTTGCAGACGAGAAACATCGAGAATTATTTGAAAAGCTCTTGTTGGAAGTGACAATCCCAAAAAAGAAGAACAGACAACAGAGCAAAAAGTTCACAGGTATAAATTTTTTGTTATTACCGGAAGCGTACACCATTTTGCAAAAATCGTGCAGAGGTAAAAGAAAAATCGAAAAACTGTGGCGGAAAAGTGACAGGTTCGGTTACATCGAAAACAAATTATCTGATTAATAATGATGTGAATCCACGTCATCAAAAAAATAAAAAGCGAATGAGCTGGGTGTTCCGATTATTTCAGAAGAGAATTTGTAGAAATGTTAAAATAAATAGCCTGGGAAGCATAAAAGCAGCAATATTCCGTTAAATGAGGAAATGGTATATAGATACAAAAGAACGGAGGATTTGAAGATGTCAGATCACGACACAATAATTATAGATGAAGATGAAAATTTAGAAGAAGTAGATCTGAAACAGTGGAAGATCCGAAAGAAGAACACTGATGGAAGATTCCAAGGACGATAAAGAAGATGATTATGAGAAAGTCTGTTTTATCTGCATCGCCCGGAAAGTGTAGCGGGTAAGATGATGGAATTTCCAAACAATATTGTATGTCAAGGACTGTATGCAGAAAGAGTTTTGATGCAATGTGAAAATATGCCGACAGATTGAATAAGATGATGAATATGCCGGGAGTTCAGTTTTTGAATCTATCTGATTTGGATAGTCTGTTTCCACAGCAGCCAAAGATTAAGAAAAAGAAGAAAAAATCAACTAAAAATATAAAAAATTAGATATCAAAGAGATTCCGGCACCACATAAGATCAAGGCAGCAGCTGGATCAATATGTAGTTGGTCAGGAATATGCAAAAAAAGCAATGTCAGTAGCAGTATACAACCACTATAAAAGGGTTGCTACTGATTCTATGGATGATATTGAGATTGAAAAGTCCAATATGCTCATGATCGGACCTACAGGTTCCGGTAAGACGTATCTGGTAAAAACACTGGCAAAATTCTGGATGTGCCGTTGGCCATTACAGATGCAACATCTCTGACGGAAGGCAGGCTATATCGGAGATGATATTGAGAGTGTGGTTTCTAAGCTTCTGGCAGCAGCGGATAATGATGTGAGAGCGTGCTGAACAGGGAATCATCTTTATCGATGAGATCGATAAGATCGCAAAGAAGAAAACGTCCAGTCAGCGTGATGTAAGCGGTGAATCGGTACAGCAGGGGAATGCTAAAGCTTCTTGAAGGTAGTGAAGTGGAAGTGCCTGTTGGAGCAAACAGTAAAAAATGCGATGGTTCCGCTCACAACAGTAAATACAAAAAAAATATTCTTTTTATCTGTGGAGGTGCATTCCCGGATTTGGAAGAAATCATTAAAAAGAAAAGACTGACAAAGAAAAGTTCAATGGGATTTAATGCTGAGCTGAAAGATAAATATGATGATGACAAAGATTTGATCAGTAAGGTGACAGTAGAAGATTTAAGAAAATTCGGAATGATTCCGGAGTTTATCGGTCGTCTTCCTATTATTTTCACATTGAAAGGCCTGGATAAAGACATGCTTGTGAAAAAATCCTAAAAAGAACAAAAGAATGCGATACTGAAACAGTATCAGAAATTACTTGCATTAGACGAAGTAAATCTTATCTTTGATGATAGTGCACTTGAGGCGATTGCTGAAAAAGCAATGCAAAAAGGATACCGGAGCCAGAGCGCTTCGCGCGATCATTGAAGAGTTTATGCTTGACATTATGTATGAAATACCGAAGGATGATAACATCGGACAGGTGACGATCACCGAGAATATATTGAAGGAACCAGGGGACCGATCATTGAATTGAGAGGCCAGCAGGTACCCGACTTAGTTAGAAAAGTTATCGTTTATAGTTATACTATGACTATGAACGAAGATGGAAAAGTGTTCTAAAAAATATATAAGATGTCACACGTAAGTTATTGGGGGATAACGAAGTGAAAAATGACAACATAGGAGGAGCATAATGGAAGGCTATAGTTATCTATTGGATCTGGCAATCATACTTCTTGGCACAAAAGTATTGGGGCTTTTGACAAAGAGAGTACAGATGCCGCAGGTAGTAGGAGCACTTTTGGCAGGACTGGTTTTAGGACCGGTAGGATTAGGAGTGTTAAGTGAAACAGCCTTTATTCATGAAATTGCAGAAATCGGTGTAATTGTACTGATGTTCTGTGCCGGAATGGAGACTGATATCAAAGAACTCAAAGCAAGTGGAAAAGCGTCATTTGTAATTGCACTTTGCGGTGTAATCGTTCCACTGATTGGAGGATATTTCTGTGCGGTTATATTTAACAGACCAGGAATGATTCCGTCTTATGCAAGTGCAAGCACATTTTTTACAAAATATTTTTATTGGGTAATCCTCACAGCAACGTCTGTAAGTATTACAGTTGCCACCTTAAAGGAACTGGGGAAATTAAAAAACACGTTCAGGAAATGCAATACTTGGGCAGCAATTATTGATGATATTCTTGGTATTATTGCACTTACAATTGTTACAAGTATGGCAGATGACAGTGTAAATATTGCGATTGTTCTGATCAAAAGTAGTGGCATTCTTTTGTATTTGCAGCAATCGTAGGAGTTATTTTTTATAAATTTTATAAGAAATGGGTCGACGGAGCAAAAAAGAATTACATCGTCACACAATCGTTGCATTTGTATTCTGTTTATTAATGTCATACATTGCAGAAGCAGTATTTGGCGTAGCAGATATCACAGGTGCATTTATCGCAGGTCTGATTATTTCTAACATAGAACGTTCAGAATATTTGCAGACTAAATTTGATACAATTTCATACATGCTGCTTTCACCGGTATTCTTTGCAAAAGTATTGGACTTAAAGTTGTATTACCGAAAATGAATTTTTACAATTGTTGCGTTTGCAGTAGTACTTACAATCGTTGCAATTCTGACAAAAATTATTGGTTGTGGTATCGGTGCAAAAATGTGTGGATACCAGAATTATCAGGCAAAACGTATTGGTATCGGTATGATCTCACGTGGTGAGGTGGCATTGATCGTTGCCAGTAAAGGTTCTACGCTTGGACTGTTGGGAATTGCATTTTTAGGACCTGTCATCATTGTGGTGGTAATTACAACAATTATCACACCGATTCTTCTGAAAATGGTATTCCGTGATGGAACAAAAACCGACAGAGCCAATTGCTGCCGGAGAAGAAATCAAGAGTTACTATGAGAATGTAGAAGAGATTCGTCGTGGTGAAAAGCGCGAATAACAATAATAGAAATTAAAAAAAAGAGAAACATTGTAAGAGAAAATCCTGCAATGTTTCTTTTTTTATTGCCTGGTATAGGACGAAAGCTTAGGAAAACTTTTTTAGTAATTTCGTAATTCCTCAAAAGTGTGAAATAAATTCAATTGTCCATATCCCCATTCAGGATTTGGAAATGTCATATTTGAAGGCCTGGTAGCACTGATGATAAAAAAAGGCTTTTAATTTGTGTAGAATCCACACTTTCCGTGCCAAGCTGGAACAAGATCCATTCCAGAAGAAGGGGCACCCGGCGGTAATAGCAACGGACAGCCGGAGCGGACGGCAAAAACGATTGTTTGGTAACGAACTAAGAATAGAAATGCCGGGGGCAGTGGAAATCAGGATGGATTCCATCGTAGCGGTCATATCCTCGTCCGGAATCCAAAGCAATTGCATTTGTATTTCCATCATAATAAGAGACAAAATCGGCCGGGAAGCATTTCCGGGATTTGTGATTGTATAATAAGGATTCGAATTCAAAAAAGAATACTTCCCTTGGATGAAACTGCTTAACGGAAGCCACATATGAAATAGCCCGTCGATTATGCGAAGTGGCGAAACGATGATTTTCCATATACCGGGAGAAGGTTTTTGAAAGCGAAAGAAAATCAGCTCCTGATTGGTTCGCTCTACCAATAATTTATAATCAACAATAGCTGTTGTGCCTTCTAGTAAAAACTGAAATTCATCACGTTCTGTAGTGCGGATTGTATTTCGTCCACGGATTTCACCGGAAGGAGAAACGATGGAAAAAGCAAGAATATTAGAATGCTGTTCCAAAGCTCCAGCGTAAATCCGGGAACACCTTCACCTACACGGATCTCCACTGTTGCACTATCAGCAATATTTTTTAGAGTATATTGAAAATGATGTCTACCATTTGCTTCATTTCCTACGCCGGTAACAGGAATGATATTTGCCTTGGATGCATACAGATCCAGAAGATTAGAGAGTGGGAGTAAGCCAAGATGTCCACCGGAATTTGTGCCGAGTGCAATGCAGAGAATAAGTGGCAGTTTATATTTTGCGGCAAGGTCAGATAAATATTTTACAGCAAGCAAAATGTCAGTCTCTTGATAAGCTGTTGCAGAATCAGCAATAAAATAATAGTCGCGGAGATATTGTTTGGCAGGTTTTAATTTTACAACAGCGAGAGTCGCTTCCGGGGCAGCCCCAAGAAAGTTTTCCTGCGGGGCACCGCCACCACATGCAAGAGAGGCAACAAAAGTCCCATGGCCTTCGACATCTTGTGAAGGGAACAATGTTTAGTGGTTGTTCTGATGCAAGCGCATCATTAATCTGGGGTTGTGTATATTCAGAGCCATAAAAAAATTGTCAGGAGGAGTTCCGGTCTGAATCGTCTGATCCCATATAGAAAGAATTCGAGTCGAACCGTCCAGATTACGAAAAGAGGGCTTAAATAATCAATTCCACTGTCTAAAAAACCAATCAAGACACCCTTACCTTTCAATTGCAGAGTAGGATAATTCTGGATTGAGAGAATACCGGTCTGGTTTAATGTTTCCATACTAATAGGGGCATAGCATTTCGGAATAGAAGCGTAAGGAAATTGTCTTTAATGTGATAGGTTCAGCCTGAATGGCAGGAATATAAACACAACAATAATCAAAATCCGCATTTTGTATACAGGAATTTTGCAAGGCAATATCAGAGAGAAAAAGAAGTCTGGATGCCATCGAGGATGAAGTCACGATAGTCTTCGGAAAGAATGCGTTCTTTGCAGAGAGAATTGGACATGGCGGACCTCGTTTTTTATTAGTATATGCAAGGGAGAAGCCGGCAATGACGTAGAATGAAATATTTAGATGTAATTAGAAGAAAGATATGCTATTATTATGTGAGGGAGAAATCAAAAAAAGTAAACGAATGTGAAGGAGATACCACAAATGTTAGTATGTGATTATATAGTAGAATCAATTGATGGAGATTACGCCAACTTAAGAAGAGTGGACAAAAACCAGAAGAAGAGTTAAAATTAGTTGCGAGAGCATTATTGCCGGAAAAATATTGTAGAAGGCGGAAGGCTGCATTACGAGATGTTGCAGTATACAATTGTGTAAAGAAGAGGTGTAGCATGTATAAAATATTAATTGTGGAGGATGATACGACTATTGCAAATGGTTTAAAGAATCATCTTGAGAAATGGAATTATGAGGTGGAGTGTATCACGGATTTCAAAAATATTATGGATAGCTTTACAAAAATGAACCACAATTGGTATTGCTGGATATCGTATTGCCATTTTTTAATGGATTTCACTGGTGTCAGGAAATCAGAAAGATTTCAAAAAGTTCCAATTATTTTCCTCTCATCGGCGAATGATAATATGAATATTGTGATGGCAATGAATATGGGTGGGGATGAATTTATCGAAAAACCATTTGATTTTGCGGTGGTAACGGCGAAGGTGCAGGCTGTTTTGCGAAGAACATATGAATTCAGAGGAAACACCAACATGTTGGAATGGCATGGTGCATATTTGAATCTTTCAGATGCAACACTTCAATATCAAGAGCAGAAAATGGAGTTGACCAAAAATGAGTTCCGCATTTTTTACAGATGCTTATAGAAAATGCCGGGAAGATTATATCCAGAGACAATATTATTACAAGACTCTGGGAGAGCGACGAATTTATAGATGATAATACATTGACAGTCAATGTTGCAAGACTTAGAAGGAAGTTGGAAAAAGATGGGATTGGAAAAATGTGATTCTTACAAAAAAAAGGTATTGGATATATGGTGGAAGCGTGATGAAAATGTTTTTGAAATCAAAAACAGAACGAGCTGCTGTGTTATATTGGAAGCATGCTATTATTTGTTACAGTGCTATTTTTGTATGATGTAAGGATAGATGCAATTCAATATGGTTTATTACTTTCAACTGTTTTATTCCTGCTCAATTTAACATTACAATTTTTCAAATTCCAAAAACGTCTATCTGAGCAGGATTATCAGAATATTATAAAAGAATCTGAAGGAAAAAACAGTGAGTTAAAATCTCAGAACGCATTTTCAAAAACAGGAAATGTCAGACTACTATAGTATGTGGGTGCATCAGATTAAGACACCGATTGCCGCCATGCATGTATTGCAGCAGACATTAGAGGAAGAATACCCGGAACAAAAAGTATATAAAAGAAATCAAACTGGAATTATTTAAAATTGAGCAATATGTAGAAATGGTGCTGACATATCTTAGAATGGGAGAAATGTCAGGGAGAGTTGAAGTTTGAGAAATATTCATTGGATGCCATAGTAAGGCAGGTTATCCGAAAAATACCACAGATGTTTATTTTGCGGAAAATGATTTGCAGTACGCAAAAACTTCGCAGTGTATTGTCACAGACGAGAAATGGCTGCAGTTTGTGCTGGAGCAGGTTCTTTCCTAATGCACTAAAATATACGAAAGACGGCGGAATGATTTTATTTATACAGAAGAAAAAGAAAATAAAAAATGTCTTGTGATTGAAGATTCCGGAATCGGCATTCAGGCGGAAGATTTACCAAGAGTATTTGAAAAAGGATTCACAGGTTATAATGGAAGAGCCGACAAGAAATCAACAGGAATAGGATTGTATATGTGCAAGAAGATTATGGAACGGCTGAACCATCAAATTTGGATTGAGTCGGAGATAGATAAGGGGACCCGTGTGTATCTGGATCTTGTAAAAGAGAAGAATGGACGATTGAATAAGCATGAAAGAGTATGAATAACAATCTTACAGGAATGTAAGATACGAGAGGAAATGTAATCTATTTCGATGGAAACACATTTTCCTTTTTTTTCTATAATAAGCCTTGTAAAAAAGAAAAAACGTTGAGAAAGGATGGAAAAATGGCATTACTGAAGTAAAAAAACGTAAAAGAAAATATATACGACAAGGTTTGGAAACAATCAGGTTGAGGCTTTGAAAAATGTGAATTTTTCAGTAGAATCGGAAAGTATGTCGCAATTATGGGAGAGTCCGGTTCAGGGAAAAGACGACTTTTAAAATATACTGGCAGCATTGGATAAACCAAAACAGAAGGAAAAGTATATTTGAAAGGAAATGATCTGGGAAATTTAAAAAGAAAAAGATATTGCAGCATTTCCTCAGACAAAAATATGGGATTTGTATTTCAGGATTTTTTAATCTGTTAGGATACATTTTCATTAAAAAAGATAGAATATTTTATTTTACCGCTTGTATTGTCCGGAGCAAAATATAATACGATGGAGAAACGGCTGGTCTGATTGCAGAAAAGCTGGGAATCACACAGATTTTAGATAAATATCCGCATATCAGGCGGTCAAAAACAGCAGGCGGCCTTAACCGTTTACTCGATTACAAAACCACAGCTGATTTACGGCAGATGAGCCGCCAGGGCATTGGACTCAAGGCGGCAGACAGTCTCATGAATTTATTTACTACGATCAATCAGGACGGGCAGACCAGTAATGGTAACTCACGGTGTAAAAGCGGCAAGCAGTGCAAACAGGATTTTATTTATCAAAGATGGAGAAGTATTTCATCAGATTTACAGAGGAAATCTCACCAGTGAACAGCTGTATCAGAAAGTGCAGATACACTTACAGTGTTGACAACAGAGGTGAGGGAGAGTGAATAATACACTTTATCCGAAACTTGCAGTTAAATTGAAAAATAATAGAAAGACATATGTCCCATACATTTTCACAGCAGTATTATGCGTCATGATGTTTTACATGATTGACGCACTTAGCAGAAGCAAAGGAATGTGGAAGAAGTTACGATACCAAATATGTTTACGTTATGCAGTCGCAGTGGTGATGATTTTTTCTTTGATCTTTTTATTTTATACAAATAGTTTTTTGATTAAAAGAAGAAAAAAAAAAATCGGAGTATATCACATTTTAGGAATGGGAAAATCGCATATATCGAAAATGATGTTGATAGAAATGCTCATAACAGCCGGAGTTAGCATTGTAGCCGGAATCGTATTTGGCGTGATATTCGGAAAACTGATGTATCTTATTTTATTAAAAATCCTGCACAGCTTAAAGTGTCGATGGCATTCGGCAATCAGCCTGAGCCTTAGTGAGATACAGTATTATTATTTGTTGTGATTTTTTTTTTTCATTTCTGTATAATTTATTGCAGATTAAATTATCAAATCCAATCGAACTTTTACATGGAGAAATCAAGGAGAAAAAGAGCCAAAACAAAATGGTTTTTAACACTAATCGGAGTGGCAGCACTTGGGACAGTACTATCTTGCTATTGCAAGCAAACAGAGTCTGCTGATGCCCTTTCTCACTTTTTTGTTGCAGTTGTTCAGTGACTTATGCACTTTTTACAGCAGGCAGTATTGCAATTTTGAAAATGTTGAAAAAGAATAAAAAAATTTTTACTATCAGCCAAAGCATTTCACAACAATATCCGGCATGATATACCGCATGAAGCAAAATGCGGTTGGACTTGCGAATATTTGCATTTTAAAATACAATGGTGCTGATCATGGTTTTCGACAACAGTGTCACTTTATGCCGGAATGGAAGATATTTTAAAGGCAAGATTCTTACAGGATTCTAGCATTACGATGCAATCTCAGGATGAAAAAAAAACAAAAATGTTGATAAATGAGCTGATTGATAGAACAGAAAAAAAAAGAAGGGGTAAAGATTTCATCTAGATTTGAATACGATTATGGAGCATTATCAGGAACCCAGAATGGTGATACATTAAATTTAACTCCAGTGACAAATTATGGAAGAGCAACTCTCTCTTTATTGTAAAAAATCTAATTCGGTCGAAGATTATAATCGGATAGAAAAAGAAACAGGTTTCATTGAAAGATGATGAAGTGATGATTTATCGACAAACGGAACTTTATGGAGAGAATAGTGTAAAGATAAATGGCCGGACTTATAAAATAGCACAGGAATTAAATGAATTAAAAGCCGAGCCGAAAAAATAAAGCAGGTGCATTCGGAACCTATTATATTATTTGTTCAAGTAAAGAGCAGGTTCAGAAAAATGCTGTATGAGATTGTGTCAAACACAAAAGGAATAGAACCAGAATATATAGATATTTTTAGCTGCACTGAATCATACTGTACGTTTTAATATGTCAGGTGATGTAAATAAGTACGAAAAAACGTAATCCATAATATGCAAAATGAATATCCAGAGCTTTCTAATGTGGAGTTCCAAAACAGACAAATGAGTGAAAATTCATTTTACAGCGAACTCTATGGAAGTCTCTTATTCATCGGAATTTACACATGGGGATTTTATTTGTCGTAGCAACGGTCTTAATCATTTATTACAAGCAAATATCCGAAGGCTACGATGACCGGGAACGCTTCCAGATCATGCAGAAAGTAGGGATGAGTAAAAAAAGAAGTGAAATATTCTATTAAAAATCAGGTGTTAAGCGTATTTTTCCTCCCACTTATCACAGCTGTGATTCATGTGATGGTCGCATTTCCTGTTGTGATGAAATTACTGGCATTATTGAATCTGGCAAACAAGACACTGTTTATGCTTTGCACAGGTGTGACAATAGTAGTGTTTGCAGGATTCTATGCAGCTGTGTATGGCGTGACGGCTAGAGAGTACTATAAGATTGTGAATTAAGAAAGAATCAGAAATGACCACATTTACGAAACACTAAAAAAACAAGAACTGAGCAATACGTAACTGAACGAAGTACAACAG
>VOFJ01001351.1_pt1 | contig 38412 bp, 65 predicted proteins | sample 5384081 | NCBI WGS metagenome assembly VOFJ01 (sample SAMN12384729, study PRJNA508395) | human gut metagenome | isolation source: healthy gut I | host: Homo sapiens
AGTGCCAAGCAGCACAGTGAAAATTGGAAGCCAGTGATTATAAGTTTTATGCTCTCGCACAAAATTCACAAATACCTCCTGCTGTGGCTCGGTTAGAGCATGACGCTTTGGTTTTTTTCCCAATCATGGTTTTTCTTGATCTCAGTCATAACTCCATCAGTAGGATTCAGACGAATATATCCATCACGCACTGCAATCGCAAATACTGGATGGAGGATCGTATGAATAATTTCCATACTGTTTGGCTTGAAACCATTTTCGAGCAGAGAGTTGTAGAACTTCTTGATCGTGCTGTATTTAATGTCTACCAGTCTTTTGTTACCAAGTTCGTCACGCACATACTTATCATCATACATATATTTATAGTTGCTGCGTGTGCTTTTCTTCAACTCTTTTTTGTCAGATATATAGTCCTCCCAAAAAGCATCCAGCGTAGTCTTTCTTGCATTGAATGTGTCAATTTCATCCTGCAAGTCTTTTGCGATTGATTTTTCGAGTTCTCGCAAGCAAATTCCCGGCTGCTTTCCTTTTTGGTGTCCGATCTGACTGAGTTAAAGTCCAGCTATAAACGAATCTTGGTACGCCTTTGGCATCGGTATAACGATACATATATCTGCCATCGGCGTTTTGATATTCTCCTTTCCATAACAGTCGATTTTTCGTATCACGCCGTTCTTTAGCCATCGCATATCCTTTCCGACAAAAAAAGAAACCGCAATACAAGCATACATATTAATTATACGAATTGCGGTATCTTCTGTCAACCGCATAAATTTAAAATAATCATTAACTTACTAAAAACTAGTTTTTTGCATATTTTACAAATAGTTTTTGTTGCAAAACCCATTTTTCGAACAAAGGTCTTTTAATTCGAACTCTTTGTCCTGTATGTAAAAACCCAATCCAGTTCCTTCTTGTATTTATCGTTATCAATGATACTGCGTAGACGATTTTCTCCGATCATTGAATATTCGGCAGCTTCTTCAATTGAAATACACAGTCTTTTGATTATATGGAATTTTACATCTTTTCCATCAATCCCACCTCTCAATCTTTTTGAAATAAGGCGATAAGGATATTCCCTATCGCCTATTTTTACGGATACTTGTATTTATTGTTATACAATCAACCTTTTTTCGATTTTTACATTATTCGTGTCCACATAAACGACATTTATAATGTGCTTCTCGTGTTCCATCTTCTTTTTACTTTATCGCTCCATTTCCATTCGTGCGAATGAGGACAAATCTCAGGATGCTCTCTGCAAATTGCATATACGATTTTTGCGGCGAATTCAATATCTCCAATATCCATATCATTTACTCCATTTTATCAATCAACTCTTTGATGTAGAACCAATTCCACCAGTTCGGAGGGCAGTTACATCATCGTCATCAGTAATGACAAAAGGCATGATAATTCCTTGAGCAAAAAGCATCACCCTTATTGACGGTCAGAACCTTATCACTCTTACTATCGTTTGTGATCTTGATAAAGATATATGGCCTTCATTGGATTCATTATTATAATAGTCCTGATCAACAACACCAACAGTATTGTCGAGCTGCATACGATACTTAAATCCATAGCTGCTACATGAGGAAACAGTATAAGAACATTACCACGGCTCAAACTACACTTGATGCAAGTGGGAACCTTGATTGTCTGTCCCGCCTTCAGCTTAAAGGAAATGGGAGAAATGAAATCATAACCAGCACTGCCCTGCGTTGCTCTACGAGGTACTTTCAGTTCATCATACTTCTGATAACTCAGAACACCATTCTTTGCCTTAAATTCCTCAGCAACAGTCTTTTCATATTCCTTTTCGGAAATTAATTCAAACTTGTTCATTTTATCGCTCCTTTGAATTTTGTAAATTTGCAAGAATTTCAGTTCTTTCATCATCTCCGTAACTAACTTGCCAATATCTTTGCAAATTAATAATATGCTTGATTTGACGCTTGGAAAGCAGATGCAGATGATCTAATACTACTTCTCGCCTTTTTTTACTTCTATCTGGATGTGCAGAGCCTCCAAATCGGCATTGACAATAATTCAAATGGTAGTTACATATTGGGCATTTTTCTTTTTTGAAAATCATATTAAGTATCTACCACCTTAATATAAAGTCCGCAATGGCACATACCCTCTGTCATATCACGAAACTCTTTGCACATACATTTGGTATCTGGTGTTTTTTCTAAAGAACATGGACAATAGCCATCATTTTCTTTCTTGCGTTGCTCAATTTCTTGAACTAATTCTTGATCAGGATTTTTAATGATTTTCATCAATTATTTGCCTCCTTGATAAAGCCGCCAACAATTTCACATCCATCAATATTATCACAATCTTGCTCTCTGATAGGTTCGTTATCAAATTGCTCTTCAATTACACGAAGTTTCTTTAACACCTCCATCATGTCAATAATGTAGTTGATATTGTCAACTTCTTCATCTTTCCGAATAATATCAATAAAGTTCCATTCAATGAACTCAACTTAAATTATCTACTTGAGATTTTGTGAATTCAACAGAAAGAGTTTTCTCATTATTCATCATAATCTCCTTTATGAAATCTTTTTTGCGTATTGCCCATCAGAATTCAATGTCACTCCAAGAACCTCGTCATAATGAGATTTTGAATTTGGAATGTAACGCCCAAATTTAATGATAACATTTGAAAAGTTAGATAACTGTGTCAGATAGCCTTTTTCTTCGCATTCATGTTTTGTATATCCAGTGTAGATCACAAAGTCGTTTTTCTGTTTTTGTCACGAAAACTATATAATAATCGTGACAAATCATCAAAGCTATCCAGCGGCTCTAATCCTCCACAGACAATTGCAGATGTAATCGGATTATTTATATATCGTTCAACAATTTCATCAATGTCAAATTCAATATTTGGAGATTGGGCAAGGTCACTGTTTTGACAACAGTGAACCTTTGCCTCTTTCTCACATTTAAAGGTACAGTATGGGAAAAATGATGAACATGGATGGTTTTTTGTAATTTACAAAATCTTCGTCAACCAATCCTTTAATGCGCAATATTTTCCCACTCCCTCATTTGATACTCTGCCTTGCGTTCCTTAGAATAAGTCTTGATTGGAGTATAAAAATCCAACAATGCGTGTGTATTCTGTTTCCACAGGGCAACCGCACTCAGGACACACACTACCAAAGAAAGCGTGATTGTTCTTGCAAGCCTGAATCTTGGTATTGAACGCAAAATAGGTTACGCCCTGATCTGCAATGTAATTGAGCATATCCCATGCCTGATCGAATGTAGCAAAAAGGAGCCTCGATGTTTACATGGAGAATGCTGCCGCCATTACAGAACTTATCAAACATAGATGCAATTCTGATACGCTCTTTGAGGGTAGTCTTAATACCCAGCGGAATGAACTGATTGCCATACAGAGGCAGAGATCGGTAACGGTTTCTTCAGGATAGAAGAACAAGTCCTTTTTCATCAGCTTTTGCGGCTGCGGTTTCACCGGGAATCTGTTCACAGTTGATTTGATAATCGACAGTCTTGGCAAATTCAGCCTTAGTGCTGTGAATTACCTCAAAAAATCTGCTTACCAAAATTTTCTGCTTCCTGAGTGTAATATGTATTACCAAGTTCATCCTTGCGAATGTAACCAAAAAGTTTTCATGGTTTCATAAATGCCAATAAAACCAATGGTGTTATAAAGATGCTCAAAGTCTACCAGATTCAATGTAAAAAGTTTCTCAGCAAGCCCTTATCCACATTTCGCTTGATGATATGACGAATACCGTCCAAAGCCTTGAGGTTTAGAATAACCAGTTCCTTGAGAGCTGCCAGATAATCAGCCTCGGTTTTGTTTTCAAGAGCCAGTCTTGCCAGTTTGATTGTGCTGACCTTTACAGAACCAACTTTCAGAGCAGTACCGCCGATAGAGTTGAAATAACCCAAATCTTCAATATTGCTCTTCAGACGGCAGCAGTTAGACAGACTGGTAACAGAATCATCAATGAACAGATTACTATCATTCCACTTCATATTGTGCTGACAAGCGTAACGAGCGAAATCTTCATCGACAAACTTGCCATTAACACGGAGCAGAGAAATAGAATTAACAGGGAAAGTCATCATGTTCTTAGAACGAATCTTTGCCATTGTTTCAAGGAATACCTTTTGGAACTCCATAATTCCGTCAATTTCATCAATCATGAAAGAGCCATCAGGGGAACTCAGAGCCGCCAAACAGAGCCTCAAGATAAGGTCTATCAAAAGATGCTTGTATTAGTAAATGCAGACTGAATGCCACCACGGAGGAAAGGCTGGTTCAGTGCATAAATCAAACGCTGAATCTGCTGACGAGCCGCACGATCATTATCGACATACAGATTCTCAGCACAGTCCTTCTTCCAGAAATAATACATATAAAGGAATCAGATTAGGCAGACCAACAGCACCAGAGCTGCGGTTACAAGTCCAGCTTACAAATTCCTTTACGAAATCAACAAAGGTTTCGAGATGCTGGGGAGGTTCGGCATTGAAGTTTTCAATAAAGAACAAACCCTTTTCTGCCAAATCTTTCAGATCATAAGCAAAACAGTAATGAACAAAGGTTGAAGTGTTTGCATCGTGAAGATACAGGTGTCCATCCCACTCATTACGCAGCCAATCATTTGCTACCTTAAAACCGTACTTCTTATTGATCTCGTAGTGAATTTTATTGAATGCCAACAGCTTTTGATGGGGCTTAGGCATCTCATTGATCAGAGTAACAATGTCTTTCTGACCGACATTGGCATTGCCATCGACAGAGGCATCAGCAACAGTATCAGAATCAATGAAATTATCAATGAAGTCTGTGTAGCTTAATTGACCAGCAGAAAAAGCCATTGATACTTGCCATTTCCTCTCCATATTCGTTTTGCATCTTATTGTATGCATTGATAAAATTCTTTTTCAGTTCGATATTAATATTCACTGCACATTCTCCTGTTCGTTGATCAATTATTAGCTGCCGCAAAATCCATCTGCTTACCATCTACATCAAGAACAGGTACACGAACAAAATTCATGCTTTTCATTAATTCCTGATCAGTGTTTTCCTCGAACTCAATACCCTTTGCAGTCAGCTTCTTTTTTTCAGAACATTACATGATGGGCATCCAGTCGAATAAAAAGAATTACCTTGCTCAAAAACACTTCCCTCCTTAATCTAAAATAATGGAGCGGATTTCTTTCCACTCTGATACACGGATTACACCAGCCGCTTGAGCATCGAATGACTGGTTATGTGGGCGGCTAAACAAGATACCTTGATAATCACCGCCAGTTACATTGTGAACTCCGTCATCAATTAGATAATCTCCATGAACAAGCTGCTTGTGAAGTGATGATGAACTGTTTCCAATTCAAGAACGGATATAATTCCAAAATTCTCTCAATTTTCTTATCACAAGTGTTATAATGCGTTGCTGTAACAATACGCAGAATATGCTTGTCATTAATTTCTTTTTAAGACCTCGAAGCAATCTGGAATGCGTTCCAAATTGCTCCAAATGTCTTTTCTCCTTAATCGGAGCAAATACTTGTTCTTTTGTGAGAGTCGGGAAAAATAAACTTACATCCCAATCTGTAACTTCTGATGGTTTTACCGTTGTTCCATATCTCTGATTGATTGCTGAAATCCAGCAATCAATCAGATTTTCGATTACATCATCTGCGTCACAGAGAATAATTTTCTTTTCTCGATCCATACCAAACACCTTTTACAAATACTTAGCAATTTCCTCTACTTTGTTGGACAAGTCCTGTAATGAACCATTATTGATTACAAACATATCAACAAAAGGATAATTATCCATTGCCGTTTCCGAAGGATGATTTGCTTGTTCAGGTGTTAAATCCGATGCAAAATCAGGACGATTAATGCGGATCAGCATTGTATCCATGTTGTTTTCACGGAAACACTCAACCTCATTTGGGAAACGACAATCTGGAATCAGAACATAATCCCATTCATTGAGGAAACAGTTGCAGAACACTTACGATAAAAGTCAGTCCAGTAACTCGGACGCTGAGTACGAACAACATCTGTGCCGACATACTGAAGCAATGTTCTGCCTTTTTTCGTCTTTGCCCCATCCCATGCAAAGAATTTTTCGCAGATATACTTAACCAGATCACCAAAGTGAGCAATCAGAACACGATGACCATTAGCCTTCAAATGTTCATCAAGCATTCCTGCAAAAGTATCTTTTGCCGTGACGAGCCTTGCCTGAAATACAAATTACTTTCATGCCGCCACCTCAATATCATCAAAGACATGAGGAATCAGTGTCTTGAAAGCCTTCAACAGCATAATGGCAATTTCACGCATCTGAGGATGTGCTGAAGGAGCGCAGCGCAGCTTAAAGAAATGCCTCCACTCTGCAAGATTCATAGTGATACAAATCTCAGTCTTAGTGGAATTATTCAGAACAGAACGAGCAATCTGAGGTGTTGCACCAAGTTCAATCATGCGGTTATAATGACGCTCTGCATCAATACACGCCTTAACCCATTCATCATAAATCTGTTGCTGAATTTCAGCGGGAAGGTTATGAACCTTACTGTCATAGTCCATACCGCCCTTAATGTCGATATATGTAACCTCAGCACCGAACTTGTCCTTTGCGTAATTGCAATATCTGGTGCTTTCCTGTGCAAAAACTTGCCACACGATGACGGACTTCCTCGTGAGAAACGCCACGATCATTGGTTAAACGAACTGTCATGTCGATATGAGTAAGTTGCTCTGTACCCTCTTGCAGTTCGTAAATGGTCAGGGGCTTAAACAGATCATTAAGATCGACATTTACATCCATTCCAATATTCTTAAATTCAGGGAAAAACACTTCATTCCCATGAATGAATTCCCATACAAATTCAGGAATCACTACATCGTTATCCAAACAAGCCTTGAAGAAATCTCTCCATGCACGAACATTTGCAGATACTACATGACGATTGGTAGATGTAAAACGGATAAAGCTGTTAAACCCGCATCGTTCCAGCAGAAGAATTGAACCTCTCAACTTTGTATAGCTGGTATTGCTTAATTCAAAGATGAAAGAATGATGCTCAATAACTGCTTCATGTCCACGCTTGATAATGCCAGAAACAAAAGGCAGTGCCGACTCTTCAGTGATTTTATCTTCGCTCTTATAGCAAGTTCGACCAACATTCTCAATCAGCTTTAAGGCTTCATCTGCATCAACAGGTGTCAGAATTTCAAAACTTGGACTTACTACTCTCATTGAAAACCTCCTATGATATACTTGTATTTCTTGTTATTTGTGCTTAATCGTCATCCTGCATGGACTGGAAACAATAGTCACAAACATATGTCTTTACGCCATTGCGCTTGATCTTATGGAGTGTACCATTGCTGGAACCACAGTCAGCACAGCAAATCTTCGTGGGAGGATTTTTCATGCGCTGCTCATTGCGCTGCTTGCTTGACTCGGAGTTTAAGGATGCTCCATCCAGTTCTTGTAGTTCGGATAATAATTTCGCTTCATTGTTCTGTTCCTTTCATTTTGTTTTGATATGATTTAGTTGAATAACAAAAATAATGATCGCCAATTTTATCGTAAAGGTAATCATTATATTGCCCACGAGAAAAGAATACTACTCCACGATCCAATACCGTTTCTGTATCTGTAAGTACAATCTGAATCACTTCATACTGTTCATCTGTTGGAGTAGTGCTGGGAATTAAATGAGCAGGAGAAAACTGATTTTCCGCATACACAACATCATTAAGTGTGTTCGGAAATTCATCGCTCAGAAGCCTGTTAAACACGACCTCGATTACGGCTCTCTGTCCTTCAATTGACTGATTGCCAGCCTCCAAGAAAAGCAATCTGGCAAGCATTTCAATTTCGTCATCTGTGATTACATCAGCAATTTCTTGATAAGCTGCTGGCTCAGGTTCGGGAGTTTCTTCCTCTATGTAAATCGTTGTCGGCGGGGGGCTTGCAGTACGGTAGAATCCATAGATTCATTTGTTGGATTAGGACTATAACACACCATAGTCATAGTAGTGCATATAGGATCATAATCTACATTTGTTTCTGTGTTATTCTGACTTGAAACTGTTGTTGTGATTAATAAGATCAAGATGATAATCACTACAACAACCAACATCAGTCTAATTGGATGTTTCATCGGTTTCCTCTTTCTTATTTTCGTATGGAATATTTAAATACTCCATGATTTCACGATAGCCAAGACCACCTTCGCTACGGTCTTTCATTGCGAAACGATATGTAGCTGGTTCCAATTCTGCAAGACGCTGAATTCGATTTGGTTCATGCTCTAAATGGCATCCGAAAAGACATAGTTTACATCCAGTATTGTGTTCTTTAGTGAATTCATATTTACCGTTTTCGTGTAATACAATTTCACCGTATGGCGGTGCAATCGGAATATTAAATTCATAAAGATAACGGAGAACATCTTGTCTTGTCCAGAAAACCCATCGGAGTGGATTTAGACCTTCCTGATGCTTTAAAGGCGTTACAGCCAGTTTTTAGATAAAGCCTCTTTTTCTGATCTGACTATCTTCTGCAAGTGTTCCATAAATAGGATTTGTATTGACTTCTTTATCCACTAAGCGAATTGGCTGCTTTTTCAAATATGAGCAACATTTTTCACTTACATCAAAAGGTGCATCAATTAAGCATCTCCATTTCTTTGGAATACACCATGTTTTACAAAGTTCGTTTTTACTGGTATTACCAGATAAGTACAAAACTACTGAGTGCGGAAAATTAAGAGAACGAAAATACTCTGCTGTTTCCATGCCTCGGTCTAAATAGTTTTCAATGTCACTATAATGAATGTCGTGTGCTTTTAAAATAAGTTCTTACATCTCGAACCATTCTCGCAATTTTTTTTGCTTGCCACAGGATAACCATCTGTGCGAACAACATCAAAATAAGTGACTTTTCCTCTTGCAATATGTAAATCAAACTTGAATGTTATATTTCTGTTCGATATACTTGCAAAAAGGATTTCACATGACTCGGCATTGATGCAAACTCATTACTTGTGTTTGCATAGATAACAATCAAAGGACTGTCATGATGCTGATCACGGTGAATAGACCAATGCTTTGCAAACATATCAAACAAAACTGAACTGTCTGCCCCCCCGAAAATGAGAGAGAAACATTCCAATTCGTTTTTGACAGAATTCAAGGAACTTTGCAGCAGAAACTTGAATTTTTTTGTTTCAAGTGGCCTTTGCTTGCATTTTCATTAAATCCTGATTTGAATAAGTATATTTCTTCATTTATTCTCTTCTTTCTTGTTTACTCAAATCATTGAATGTGGTACAATTATCATATCCATCTTAAAATAGGAGTGACTATTATGGCTGATACTGAAAAGCGTAAGATCGTGCGCCGCTCTGCTGAGGAACGGGTTGCTGAGATTGATGCTAAAATAGCAACCTGTAAAGCAACCATTGCAAAAAGCAGGAAGAAAAGATTGCCGCTCTCGAAGTTAAAAGCAAGCTATTTTAAATCCTGTTCCTCGTGGTTCCAAAGCTGGTCAATTGAAAGAACTGCTTAATAAAGCAAAAAGCATCTGGAATGACCAATGAAGAAATTGCAGAAAAAAACTCGGCATCACAATCGAATAAAAAGATAAATAGGCTGTCTATATCGGACAGCCTATTTTATTTAGGCTTACATTCCGATCATTGCCATAAATTCGGTTTCTGTCAGAACTGGAACGCCAAGTTCTTTTTTGCTTTTTTGTCAGCTTAGAACCAGCTTTTTCGCCAGCAATTACATAGTCTGTTTTCTTAGAAACAGAACTGCCAACCTTTGCTCCCAATTCTTCCAGTTTCTTTCCGATACCATCTCTGGTAAAGTTCTGTAAGCTGCCAGTAGCAACAACAGTTTTGCCATTGAAAGGATTATCGGCAACAGGCGTTGTGATAGCTTTTTCAATCTGAATATTCAAATGCCCAACAATACAATGATACAATTTGAAATTATCGTCATCACTAAACCAGTCTTTCAGGCTGGCAGACATAACCTCACCAAAATCCTCAAGCTGCATCAATTAAAATCATCGTTGATCAATTCAATGAACTTGTACGGATCACCAGCACAATAATTTGAAATTGCTTTTGATGCTGTCTTACCGATATACGGAATACCCAAAGAGATCAATAGTCTTGCCAGCGTAGCAGATTTTGATGCTTCAATGGCGGTCATGAGTTTGTCATAGAAACGCTTACCAAAGCCTTCCATTCTCATGATTTCTTTATCGTATCTGTTAAGATGATAGAGATCAGTGAAATCAGTCAGCCATCCACTGTTGATAAATTTCTCCAAAGTTGCCTCTGATAGACCATCAATATTCATTGCTGGCTTGCTGACATAATGAGAAAACTTACCCAGCTTTTTGCCGTTGCACTTCGGATTATCACAATAAACTGACTCTGTATCATTCACCTGTTTCTACTCGAATGCTGCCGCCGCAAACAGGACAAGCATTTGGATACTGAACGCCATGTTTTGTGCCACGCTCTGTTGCAGAAATATTCTCAAGAATCTGAGGGATAATCATATTGGCTTTATAGACTTTCAGCTTATCGCCAATATTCAAATCATAGTCCTTAATGTAACTCAGGTTATGAACGCTGGCTCTCGTGACAATCGTTCCATCCAATTCAATTGGATCGAAAATCGCAACAGGAGTAAGCTGACCAGTTCTACCCATAGACCATTCAATTTCACGGAGTACAGTTTCAGCGGTTTCATCTTCAAACTTGAACGCAATACCATCATTATTGTGATGGGAAGTACCGCCCTTTTTGCTTGGAATAGGAAATGCTGTCATACTTCATAACCATGCCATCAATAGGAATTCCTTTTTCAATTGCCTGATCTCTCATATGCTCGATTGCATATTGAATAATAAAAGAACAATTGTTAGCAGAACTATTCTGTTCGAAATAACAAATATATGGCAGTTCAAAGCCCAATCTCTCGCAAGCAAAGAATTTTGTTCTACGACTATCCGATGCTGGGAAAAAGATCATCCAATGTCGGCAGATCATCTAAGCCTTCCAGCACATCCCACAGCATAAAATGAATATTTCTCGTATCGCAAACCGCACTATCAAGCTGTCGTACAGAGCCAGCAGCAAGGTTTCTGGCATTTGCGTAAGGCTTTTCACCAGCAGGGAGATTATCATTAATTTTCTGGAAATCATGTTTATGAATAATTGCCTCGCCCACCACACGCAAGAAGCCATTATAAGGAATCGTCAGTGGAATATTCTTAAAAGTCTTTGCATTGTGAGTAATGTCCTCACCAGTGTATCCATCGCCACGAGTAGATGCTTGAATCAGCTTTCCATCATTGTAAATCAATTCGACAGTCAGACCATCATACTTATACATCAGCAAGCATTTGTGATTTCCCATAAACTTTACAAGTTCATCAACATCCTTTTGTCTTATCCAAAGAGAGCAAAGGAATATCATGAGAAACCTTTTCAAGTTTGCTCTTTACATCGTAACCAACAGTGCTGGTTGGTGAGTTCATTAGAACAATACCCGTGTCTGTTTCTAATGCCTTTAGCTCGTCAAATAGACGATCATATTCTGAATCCACTACAAGCGATTCTGCTCTGTTGTAATATGCGTCACGGTATTCATTGAGCTGCTTCACAAGTTCGTGAATTCGTTTCACTTTTTTTCGCCCATAGGCAACAATTCCTTTCTTGTATTTATTGTTATTCGGAGGAAGAATAGAGGCTTTCTATCCTGCCTCCTATATTATACTTGCATTTCTGGTTATTGTCAAGAGGTTTATCGCAGTTTATGTTTTAAATAATATGTGAACACGCCATACATAAACCATCCTGAATAAGACGGATCGGGCATAAACATAAGCTGAAGGCCGTATCTCTGATTAAAGGTATGCAAACTGGCAAGATATGCTTTATTGGAAAACTTAGTATCATATTTCCCATCAACAACATCTTGATAATTTGCATTCTCTACCAACAGATATTTCAAGCCGCTGTATGTAGCCATCTCTTCTTCAAATCTTGCTCTCTGCTGAGAGAAATTGCCGCTCAATTCCTCCAACGATCCTTTGCGCTCAATCATAATTTCATGATCGAAATAGAGATCACGGTCAATGTTCAAATCTGGATTTGCTGGGATGTAAAACTGTAATCTCCATTAGACAAAGCCTTTGACTTATGAGGAATTTTCTTTTTGTCCAACCATTCGATGATATGAGCATTTTGTTTTTCTCTTGTATCCACAAAATTACGATAGACTTCACAAGCTGCGCAAGTTCTTTATCGGTGTCTTTATATAGGGATAGAATCTTAATTACCTCCCCTCATATGAATTCCACATATTTAACTGTCATATATTTTTTTTGAAACCATGTTCTTGGCTTATACCAAATTACTCGTTTAAATACTTTCATAGGATAAAACATATGACGGCTTGTTGTTAATCGCATCATGCTTAACACTTCTGAAAAATTACGGTCAATTGAAATTGTAAATTCATCACCGTTTTTCAATTCATATGCTCTTATTTTTGCATTGGGAGCAATATTATATATTGTCATTTTCTTCTCCTATACCCGATAGGGAACATTTAACTCCTTTTACGAGCATTTTGTACCCTATCGGGGTTAATAATTACTTCTCTCGTGCAGCTTTCATGCGTTCTGCCATTTCTGCCCTTTGTTCGTCAGAGTATTGTCTTGGGAACGCAACCTTGATCCATTTCTTAGGCAAACTATATTCCGCAAAATCTTCGCCTCTGCGAATGAGTTTCATGTCTGACATTTCATCCAATCTTTTGTCCAGTTTACGGATTAACGACTTGTCGTATGTAAAGATGGAAGCAGTCTTTTCTTCGTTGTTATAATTGATGATTGTTTCTTGTTCGTATTTCGTTAAATTCATACGCCCTCCTTAGAATGAAAAAGGATCATATTCACTTGGATCAGCATTGTTTGCCCACTCAACCCATTTTTTTTGTTACCTTTTTCACGCAATTCATCATCAAGCAAAAATGGTTCACGCACCAATATCACAGAAGGATTATCTCTCATAATTTTGGCATTGCTCACGATTTCTTCATAATCAACAGGATAAAGTAGCATTTTTGAATATACTCTATCCCCACGATTTGAAATTCGTCTTGTGAAAGTTGCCTCTTTAGATTGAAAACGCTCAGTCAAATGTGGATTGAGTTTTAGATCATTCTCTCTTATGTATCCAATTTTTCATTTTCATGTTATTCGTCCTCTTTTTGCTTCATCTCTGACAAAGCTCCACTTTTTCAAGATGCTTTCCTTATCGGAATTATCCTGTTGCCAATCCCCATTGTTATCCTTTGACCATCGACCTTCCTCAGAACATTCAATAGTCTTAATAATATCACCGACATTAATTGGAGCCTCGTCATATTTCTTGCGTCTTTACCTTAACAATCTCAGTGCTGCCGTCAGCAAGACGATACAAAGTCAATTTGGGATTTTTATATTTGCATTCATATTCCTGAACAAAAGCATAATCAGGGGGACATATCAGGAACCAGTGTTTTGACATACCCAATGTTCTGCAATTCATATTTCAATCTCTCGTTGAAAGGAATATCAGTATCCTCAAGAGTTTCCCAAATTTCTGTCAGAGCTGCATCATAATCAAACTTACGATATTGCTTGTCAGTTTCCTCGGAATATTTTCGGATGATTGGCAGAAATTCAACAGGAGGATTGGACTTGCTAAACTGAGAACGGTCATAAAGCTGATCCAGAATATCAATGAATCGCTTAATCTTACCGATAGTGCCGAAGTCATCAAAGTAACCAATCTCAATCAGCGTGTTTACCTTGCCGCTATTGAGATTCTTTTTTCTTTTTCATGTCCTTCCACAATTCATAGAAATTCTCGTATTTCTTTTGTCCCATTGCATACAGGTCATTTGCACAACCTTGGCTCAATCCTTTAATGGACAGAAGTGAAGGATAGATTGTTTGATTATCTGGATCGGCTTTGAATTTACGATTATCCAGACCAAACTTATATTCGCCTTCTTTAATACCAAATGCTTTGCTCATTTCCTGCTTGAGTTCTGCGACTTTATCCTTCTTGCCCTTATCAGAGTATGTCTGAAGCAGAACCTCGTAAAAATTCATACGGATAATGTGCTTTCAGATATGCGTTATACAAACTATCTAATGCCATACAGTAAGCATGAGCGGAGTTAAATCCATAACCACAAGAGTCAGAAATGATCTGCCATACTCGTGCGCTATCTTCCTCTGCTTTATCTGCTGGAATTCCATCATCCTGCATGATTTTATCCTTGAATCCGGTAATGAAACGCTCTTTCAAAGGCTTAACCTTTTCTGGATGTTTCTTTGCAATTGCCTTGATAATGCCATAACATTCATCAATAGGGAATCCAGCATAGTTCAGCGTGTTCATAGTCTGCTCCTGATACAGAATGAAACTTTGTGGAAGTTCTTCTGTCTGCAAAATCTTATCAAAAGCAGGGATGCCGTAAGAAAAGTCCTCTCTGTTTTCGAGTTTTGAATACATTGACTTAAACGCAGGACGAATAGCTGCGATGAATGCCGACAACTCAGATACATTTCGAGGCTTATACTTCATGGATTTTCTGGTTGTAGATGCCTTTTCAACCTGATTAACTCCCATTGTATAACCGTTTGCGTAAATCTCCCAAACTGCCTGATCATTTTTAACCAGTTCCATCAACTCATTCACGGTATGATGCTTCAAACCAATACGCTTGTAAATAAGGTCAATCAACAAAACAACATCAACCTTCAGAATATCGTTTTTCAGGAACTTATAGTTTTCAGCGATTGCACCGTCAATTACGGCGGTCATATACTCTTTCTTAGTAGTTTCACTCTTACATTTGATCAGACCAATTTCCTCACGAATGCTAAGCCATCATACAAAAGGTAAGCGCAAAGGGGCTTTCTTTTTATCCATGATGATACCCTGATACTTTTTACTTGCGTCAATGTAAGAATGATATTCTTCATCGACATAATCATAAATGTCGATTTCATCCTTTTCATCATCGTCCGCATACTTGAGAGCATCATCATATTTTTCAATCTGACCAGAAATGGTATTTGCTAAATCAAAATCCATATTCTGTGATCTGGCGTACAACTTAAATGCGCTCTTTTTTTCTTACAAGTGCCAAATGCAATCATAGGATAAGCATGATCCTTACCAAGAATTTCTTCCTGTGCCTCGGCTGCAATATCTGGCGTACCCCAGTTCAAGTCAATATCAGGGAGGCTCTTTGTTTCAAGAATACGGCTCTTGCTGATGAAACGCTCAGGATACAGCTTAATAGGACTTTGAAAACGGTCAACTTTTGAGAAGCCAAGCAGTGTATTTGTAAAATAACCAACAGAGCTGCCACGCCCTGAGTCAGTTAAAACACCACCCTTTTTCCAACGCTCTCTTAACCATGTAATAGTCAATAAGGAAGTAATCAGACATATTCGTATCCTTGATGACTTGAACCTCATTCTTAACACCATCAAAAATATTCTTCATGCTGAGATTCGTCTACATCTTTGACATATGCCTTGAACAATTTAGAAATCAGCTTGCTATATTCCTTATTTCTTTGCTCCTGATCTAATTTAGGGAGTAAAACACCCGTCAATTGTATGCTGACCGTCATAAAGAGAAGGCAACTTAATATCTTTGGAGAAAATGCGGTTGTCAATTGCATAATCCTCAAACTCCAAAAGCAAATCTGTATTATCCATTGCTCTCTGAATTTGATCTTTGGTAAATACGCCTTGCTTCAAGAAACGATTCATAGTAGTTTCATCGTCTGGATAGTCCATAAACCATCCATCTTCATCCTCATAATGAATGTTTTTTTGCGGCAAGAATGTAATCTCGCTCTTTTGACTGTTTCAGGATAAATATAATGACTGTCCATACCAACAATCATTTCAATGCCATACTTTTCAGATAAGGCAAGAATGCGTTGGTTTAATTTTTTTTGCCTGTGGTTCTGTATCGTGATACTGAATTTCAAGAAAGAGATTTTTCTTAAAATGGTTATGTAATTGCACCAGAATATCTTCAATATCATCATAGTGCCAGAATGCAATACAAGCAGTCGTGAGCATTACATCATCGGCAGGAAGGCTCAACAACAATTCAACATCGACACGAGGACGGAAATAGTAGCCATCCTCATTGGCAGTAGAAAGAATACTGTTAATTGCCCTGCGTCCATTTTCGTTCTTTGCCAGCATGATAATATGACCATTGGTACGGTCTTTTTTCAAGTCGATTCTTTACCCAATAGGCTTCTGCGCCAAAAAATAAATTTGAGATCATATTTTTTTGCCAGTTCATAGGTTTCAAAATAGTAACCTTGCCATCCATGTTCCACACTTGAAATAACTTTATGTCCAAGTTCTACTGCTCTTTTTTGCATAATCTTCATTGACGGCAGCAGAATCGGCAACATAGATGTTACTGTATGATGTATGTCTATGATAATTCTGCATTGATACACCTCTTATTCGTTAATATTGCCTTGTATTTCTTGTTATTTTACTTAAAATAAGTTCGCATCTTCGTCCTTTTCCTGTTTTGCAAGCATACGCTGCTCATTGAATCTCTTGATGTGAATACAGGTATTTCGGAAATTACAAAGGTTATTGCAGAAGAAAAGTATCCTCTGATTCATTGCCCTTGCCATTAATTCTGACAAAAGAGCGTGGAGGCCACTGAGATTCATCGTCTGGATCGAGTGCTTCAAATTTATCTGCCATGTCATTCAGATAATTTACCGCCTCTGCTTTGAGTTCATCTGTCAGATCATATTTTCTTACATAAGGCTTAACTGTATATTTCTTTTGAATTTCTTCAGGCAGACTATCAAAAGAATTGTTGTCCAACGCAGTCTTGATCATGAACTCAATATCCAGTTCGTCATAACCCAACTCTGTTAAATCATATTCGATATGGTTACGAAGTTCGCTGATCAACTTACCACGGCTAATTACTTTTTGTAATTTCAGACTTTTCTTTAGAGTTTGCTCGTTTCTTTCCCATAAAAGTAACTTCGCAATATTTCAACATGATCCAAGACACATCTCGAACCTTAAAACCATCATATTCCTTTGCCAAAGCATAGAAAATTAACTGTCTGCCATGATGAAGCAAATCCGCAGCCTTAAAATCTGTCGATGTTTTTCCAGTCATAAATAGAAATTGTTCCATCTGGATTCTCACGAATCAAGTCGATATAGCCCTGAACATAACGATCCTCAGACAGAGGATAGATGACCAGTTCCTCAGTTGTAAACTTACCCTTGGGGGCTTTAAAGGTATTGCAGAAATGTTTCATGTCGGCAACCCAATTATTTCGGATCGTGTCATTTCCCTTGAAATCTTTACAGGGAACTCGATTCCAAGCATTTCCAAATCTAAGAGTTCTTGATTAAGAACATCTGGCAACTCTGATTCTGTTGCAGTACCTTCGATAATCTCCTGCAATTTGTCATGAATCTTTTGTGCCAAGAACACCGTAAATTCCATTTGTGCCTTTCTTATGAAGAATATAGGTGTTATATGCCTCGAACAAACATTCCTCAATCGTATTACATTTGGAAATGCTATACACAGCTTTTTCCAGACTTAAATAACTCCCTGTAAGCGTGGGTCTTTATCTCGCTTCGCCATTATTGCTTCCTCCGTTATGACATTCTTTACAAAAGAAATTCAGTTTGATGGATTAATGGAACATGACCAGAAGAACATGGCATCCAAAATGATGCTGGATTATCTATTTCTTTTCCGCATTTACAGCAAACAAATTTCATTGTAAGTAAACCTGTTTCTTTTATCTTTGAGATACAATCGAATTCCTTTGAAAAATTCCATTTCATTCACCTTGTATTTCTTGTTATTCCAACCAAACAATGTGGTTTTTCATTAATTCTAAGAATGCGTCTTTACCTAAATCGGATGGACTTGCTTTTTACTTCCTTTCGGTAAGATCAGATTATTCTTATCATAGATGTAACCGACTCTGTTTTTAAACACTGCATTATTTAATACCAGCTTTTCAGCTTGCATTCTTACATTGTCCTCTTCCAGACCTTCATCATAAGCAAGGACAATCTTTTTTCGTCATGAGCGACTTTAAGTATTTAGCCTGAACATCACTTATATCACAACCACAAGTTGCAAGTCCGATCCTGCTCCCCATTGAATGAAGCTGCTGGACAAACTTTTTCTGATTCTCCTACAACAACAATATTCTTCTGTTGAATGAAATCATAATTGTGATGATAACCGTACAATGTTAGACTGCGAGAACAAGGAATGATCGGCAACCACCGTTCATCCTTGGAACATTTCGTATCATTCAATCTACCCATAACACCACACAATTTTGCCATCCAAAGTATATTCAGGAACAGTAATACGGCAACTTTCCAAATCAAATCCTACTTTGAAAAACTCCTGCGTCTGAAAGTTGATACCATCTTTGAAAAACATTGTGTTATATTTGCCAAGATATTCATCAATTTCAGATTCGTCATAAGTTTTCATTGCGTATTCTGGTTCGTTAATCTCTTTCATAAGACCTTTATAGAAACCAGAAAACGGATAGCGGATTTTACCACTAAACTGACTTTTCTCTAACCCCAATTGATTGGCAATATAATGCAGTGCTTTAGGAAACGACAGCTTTTGTGTTTGCATGACCAGAGAAAAAGAGATTTCCATGAAGATTAATCGAAAATCCATCAAACTTCAAAGTATCTAATTTCAAACGCATTGCTGTTGGATTTAAACCTTCTTCTCGGCTAAAACGCAGTTCATTCTTTTTGCTGTCGGTATGTGATCTGCGTATATTCCATGCTTTCAAGGAGGGGAGATACACGCATCTACATTGTTTGATAAATAATTTGTCAATGATAACGCATTTACGATAAGTATCTCCCTCCGTTTCTATTTCTCATATATTATTCAAGCCATCTGTTATCTATATAGTAAAACCCATATACGGCGAAACCAGTCAATGCAATCCAGAAAATCCAAAACAACACAAGCTGCCATTCTGTTTCCAAATACTCAATTGTTTCATCAATGGTTTTCTCACAATAAAACGATGTTTCTGCAATCGTATTATCTGCAAGGCTTGCATAAAGCGTTCCTTCATAAGACAACGCTGATCCATAATATACATCTCTCAAATGATACCCTGTATCCAGTGTATCAATATAATGCTCAGGAAAATAATTAATCGTTCCATATGGAAATTCACTATCAAGAAATGTAATTGTGGAAACATGAACATGATCTCGATCAATTTCATCCCATGTCCAGTAAGTTTCTACTTCTGTATATGTCTGAGTTTTTACCATTAACCGTTTTTGTTTTTGTTACAATGTTCTTGTATGTTTCTGTATAACGCTCAGTGACTTTTGTTGCGGAGGCATATTCTCCACCGATTTCTGGATATGTAACAGAATCCACGGCAGCTAATTCACCATATACAAAAAAGCATTTCCGATATTTGTACGCATTCCATACTCAAACAAACTGGAATCATTGTCGATTTGCAATGCGGTATTGTATTCCTGATACTTGTTCATCAAACTATCATTGATTTTTCCTGAAATCATAATGCCAAATACAAGCATCAGGCAAACAATAACCACACTGAAAATCACTTCTCTTTTCGTGATCCTCATACTATGTACCTATCAATCAAACAGGTTAGTAGGAGCATCAGAGGAAACATCATAATTCAAATACTGTAATTGATAACCTCATAACCAAGGAAACCAAGAATCTGCTTATTGGGGAACTTTCGGACATACTGGTTATAACTTTTAACCCAAGTATTAAAGTTACTTCTGTAATTGGCAATCAAATTCTCGGTTGTTGCCAGTTCGTTCATCAACTCACGATAATTTTCACTACTTTTCAGTTCTGGATATGCCTCTGCGACAGCCTGAATCATTGTTTGAATTTCCTGAACACTTTCATCGGTAGCACTGCCACGAGCATTGACAACATCCATCAAAGTCTGATATTCATGTTCATCATAGGCTTGCACACAATCAACCAGATTAGGAATCAGGTCTGCTCTTTGCGCTTTTCCTGCACCTTAATCTCAGACTGAGCGGTGCTAATCTGTTCCTCAAGGGAGATTGCTTTATTCTGCGTTCCATGAAAAAGAAAATACAGCCAATACAATAACGGCAATTACTGCCGCAGCTACAATCAAAATGGACTTCCAATGTTTCATTGCTTTTCCTTCTTTCTAACTTAATAAACTGCGAATTCTTTTGATTTTTACACTAATCCTTTGTCTGCTGACCCCTAATTCACTGGCAATTTCGCTCTGATTTTTATCATCTAACAACATGGCGAAAATCACTTGTTCATCAGGTTTCAGTTTACTTGACAATGATTTATATGTAAGTGCATGAATTGCTTCTTGCTCTACTTGAACATTATTATCTGGAATCACATCTGCAAAACTTGCAAATTGGCTATCTTGATCTGTCTGAATTGGAACATCAAATGAAAGTAATTTATCTTGCGGAATTGCTCTCTCATTCTGCTGTTTTCTCAATTCTTGTTTATACTCATTCAGCATGACAGTATAAGCCAAAGTTGAGAATTTCCCCTTTGTGTTATCAAAAGCAATAGCTGCCTTACATAATTCAATTGCCAGAACATCATAATATTCATCCAGATTAATGTTCTTTTTATTTGCCAAGCTATAAATCAAGTTGTGATTTTCAGAAACAATCCTTTGCTGATCTAATGTTAATTGTTCCATTATTATCACTCACTTTATTTATGTTCATTGAATACTGAGCAGTAACCCTTTTCACGCCAACGGTTATATCGTCCATTGAATTCATAAAGAACCTGAATTTTATCATCATCATTTCTTGTCTTATCTAAGAATGCGATGATATATTTTTTATCTCTATCGAGTTGCACAGATTCACGAACATTGGAATATTTTCCGCTGGAATCTTTCTTTAACTGATACGGCTTTACATCAAACTTTTCGCCGGGAAATTCATCATCCCAAAGAGGACGGCAATACACCATCTCTGAGAAAACTTCCTTAATCTGCTTTGCGTTGGACAAACAACTTGCATCCAAATATCGCTTATTCAGAGTATGAAGCGCAAGCTGATAAGTACAGATCAGGGAAATGTTTTCACGGCTGGTAATCTGAAACAGTTTACGACTATGAATAAGCAACTGCTGCCACATAGCTTCGTCAATTTCATCCTCAGATTTCATGGTATCAAACATGATCGTCTGGTATCCCAACTTTGCCAGTTTCTTAATGATGCGTTTGACCTTATTCATGTCATTATCAAACATCTTGATAAACTGAATATTAGAATACTTCTCTCTGGAAATCTGCTTTGCTTTTTTACGCAAATATTCCCACTGTTCATCTGTAAACTTACCCATTTTCAGCTTTTTACGAGTCAGACCCCAATAGTCCAGATCATTCGTAAGAATGTGAACAAGCAAAAGCTGCTTAAAATCTTTCGATCTTTGCTCATTGCTGATGACGGCGCACTTTACACCATCGTCCGTCATAGGGATGATCATATTCTCAAACACGAAACTGGTTTTACCAACACCAGAATGTCCAGCAAACATATACATATCACCAAGCGGTGTACCAAGTGTTAGATAATTCAGGATAGGACAATTTTTGCCATAGCTGATACCCCTGTGCCGATCCATCATCGCATTCGCTGAGAAACTTATCATCAATTTCAAGTGTTTCAATATCAATGTCGTGAGTGTTCTTAATACTGACGCTGTTCAGGATATAGTCATAGTAATCATAGACTTCCTGATTTGTCATTTTTGCAAAGCGATCCATGTTGGGAATTACATTAAAGCCCTTATCATACAAAGTCATTAATGTATTCATCTTTGCAATCTTGTCGTAGTAGGCATCAATATTTTCTACATTAACCAGAGAGCAAAGTTCACTGACAGTTTTATAACCACCTAATTCATCAAAATGCTTTTTTGACTGTTGGTTTATTTTCTAAAAATGTGTAAATCGTCACATTATCGAAAGACCTAAAACCTTGATTGAACATTTGTCTACCCAAAGAAAAATAAAATATTCCATCTTCTGTTTTAAGCGTTTCATCATCTGCGGCGTTTACTCTCGGAAAATCATCATATAGATCAGGCTGCTTCCAAAGGCAAAAAAATGAATGTGGCTTCTGCGCTCTCTCGACCTTTGATTAATTCATCAGGATACTCTTTCCAATTCAAATTATTACCTCCTTAAAATTCATCATCAATGAGAAAACGACTAATATCCTTACCTTGCTTCTTAGAGCCAATGCTGGATAAATCGCCACATTCAATCATGTTGTTTTTTTACTTGTTCATTTGATGCAGCCATTCTCTTTTTTTTTTTGGCAACATCGGCAATATGACCTTTTACAATGGTAAACATATAAGAAATTTTGCCATATTCATTAGAGAACTGCTTATGCTCCAACCAATAATGAATATCATCTGCACACTCTTTAAAGGTTTCTAAAATGATTTCATTACTGTAAAAAGACAGTTCCTTAATTTTCTTAGGAAGAATGGGGGAAACGGTTGCCCGTTTCCATACCCCAAAAACTCCCTACAAATATAATCAACTAACTGCTTATAAGCCTCTTTCTTACGCTGGTCAGCATCATATATTTCTTGGCTCTTATAGTATTTGGAACCAATCTTGATAAAGGTATCAGTTGTGCCGATTTCGCCAGTAATTGCACATTTGCAACTTCTCGCCATAACTGATTTCCTCCATTATGTTACTCCTGATTCAGAACATTCACGATTTCATCCAAAACTGCGGTAGGAACATCATCCACATTCTTGAAATTAGGCATATCATTCTTCTTCATAATTTTCCTTGACTTTTTTTTCGTAGCTGCGTCTGCATCAGGGAACTTATTCTGAATAATCTGAAGCAGTTCGGCATTGCGTTCCTCGTCAATCTTATTAACGGCATCTGCCTTCTGCTTTTCAGCCAACTCCTTCTCTTTCTGCTTACGAGCCTCCTTCAGTTCCTTTCGGACTGTTCAACAGACTTACTTCCCTTGCTGTGTTCTGCCAAAATAGCGTCCTTCAAAGCCTTAATAAAGGCATCTGCGTCCAGAGGAATTTCATCAACAATATCTGCAAATCTGGACTTAGAATCAACACTGTAATTATCATCACGGAAAGAGATGCGGCGGATTCACTCAGAACTCTACCCTTAACTTCCTCTTCCTTAGTAACAATATTCTTCTTACCAGTCTTTTTTGCTTTACGATTTCACGATCAATATAAGCAACGCCAAGAAAATGCAGTTTTGTCTTGAGCGCATTGAAATAACGCTTTGACTCATATTAGTAGTCAGAATGGAATAAGACTCACCAGTAATAGGATCATCAACATCCTTCTTCTTAGTATGACCGATAGCGATAAAAGAAACACCGACTGCCTTCAGTTCCCACAGCTTATCAAGCACAAGCTGAATAGCCTTATCCTCGCCAGCCATAAAGCCGCCAAAAGCTGCCTTAATGGAAGTGATCTTAGGCTTATCGGGATTTGCTCGATTGTGCATACGAATGACTTCAGGCTCAGTGATCTCAAGCAACTGGTCAAAAGTATCCAGAATGACAACACGCAAATCCTTATAGTCAGTCAGCTTATTTTCAATAACATCATCGCAGAATTCCTTGAAAGTTGCCCAATCAGGAATCTTAGCGGACACGATACCATTGATAGCGTCATGACCATCTTCCTTACCAATATCCAGAGCGATATAGCCATCATCGCCAACCAGCTTTTTTTCACAGACTTCCTTGATGACGGTGGACTTACCGATACCGCTCTCGCCAATCAGACCAATGTTATAAGCGAGAGGATCAATACAAATCTCACGCTTTTCACCAAATTTTCTTGCCATTATGTACTACCTCCTTAGAACAAATCCTCTTCATCTACATCGTCCTTGTCCTCGTCCTTATCAAAGGGAGGCTCGTCATCGTCATCTTCGTCCTTCTTGGACTTAGACTTTGCAGACTTGGAATTCTTCTTAGCTTCCTCCATCGTTTCATCTGCTGCAGGAACAAAAATCTTTTTTCCTCGAACTCGTCTGCGGTATCATCACATTCCAGAACACCATCGGCATAATCGCCTTCCAGCTTAGGCTCGAACAGACGGAACTCGTCAATGCGATCACCGTAGATATTGCCCTTGGGACGGAAATCATCAACAGACTTAATACCAAGTTCAACCTGTTCACGCTGAGAATCGGTCAGCATAGACTCGTCAAACTCTGCTTCTTCAGCACCACGGAGCAGCACAATCTCCCAAGGAATATGTACCATATTCTTGTTCTTGACCTTGATGTACTTCATCTTGTAATCAAACAACTTCTTGTGCTTTTCATTCTCAAGATCATACTTTGCGCCAGAGAACACAACCTGAATGGGAACATACTTTCTGCCCTCGTCCTTGTTGATATACTGCTCAATGTAGCAATCCAAGGTCATCTTCTTGTTCTCGTCAAAATCACTGTCATCAAGACTGCTCTTGTTGTAGAACAAATCCATAGTCAGAAGCAGACGATTCTTTCTCTCTTCAGGGGCAGCGAACACATTCTGAATGCGGAACTTACTGAAATAAGTCTTTTTTCTTTGCATACCAGTCACGAGTAAACTGACCAGTAACAACAACGCGACCATCATAATTGGGCAGATGCTCACGCAGATGCTCAATCATATCGTAGGCGGTAATAAACTCCTGTCTGCCGCCGTGTTCATCACCAAGATCAACAATGTACTTACGGTAGTTAGCAACCTTTTCGATAATGTCCTCGTCAAAACGGTCATGTCCCAATCTACATCCATCTTTTTCATTGTCAACATCCATTGTCTTAATAACCTTTTGCTGGCTGTCAAAAGCCTCGACAAAAGCCATATTCATGTCGGTTTCCTTGATGCCGAAAGTCATAGACAGCATCTTCTTTGGTTTCTTTGGTCTTTTCATCTTTTTTCTTAGAAATTTCCTTGCAGAAAGGACGCTTAGTATCTGCCTTCTGCTTAGGAATTACAGGGGTTCCACAAAAACTAAATCTGACTGATAACTCATATACACAAATCTCCTTAAACTTTGTCAAAATTCATTTCAAGAAACTTTCTACTTGCAAGATAATCACAGAGATGCACAAACTTCTGATACTTGTTCTTGGGCTTAGGCAGCTCAACCTTAGAATATCGTGCGGTATTCCACTGTCCCATGTGAGTAGCAATGCAGTCATATAAGAATTTCATCTGCTCGTCATTCAACAGACCAGTTTCAATATGACACTGCTTTACGAAATCTGCTGCCAGCAGAGGATGATCAAAGACTGTATTACCCTCTCGCTTACCCCTGCTTCTGTCCATCATGAAGGATAAGAGCGGTCAGCATCAAATCTCGTTCCTCTTCGGAAAACTGGAACATCTCAAGATTAAACAATTCATTTGCAATCCAGAATGCAGCTTTGGTATGACGCAATAAACCGCCATTGCCAAGAGCGTATTCAGGATGATATTTGCCGCTGGATGAAGCGGCTACACGGAAGAAATAATCAGGCAGATTGTCGATACAATATCCAAGAAATTTCTTGATGTATTCGGTACGAATAAGGGATAATTCTTCCGCAAAGAAATCTCGCTTATTATCCATTAGTCCTCCAAGAAACTCTTAAACTTGCCGATAATCTTTTTTTCATTGTGAGCAATCTGCTGATCCATAGAACCCTGAATGCGATCCAGTTCAGCACGATATGTACTAATTTCCTCGCTTTTTCTCATGAATCTGCTCATTGACGGTTTCCAAACGACTGATAGTATTGGTAATCAAAGAAACTGCATCGGTAGATTCCTGAACCAAGGAATTCAACTGAGTTTCCTTTTCAGTCAAAATGTTCTGAACTCGTGCCTTTCTCATTAGCCATTCTCCCCTTCTTGATTTTCAACCTTGTTCTCTGTTTCCGTTACTGCCTCTGCCTTGGGAGGCTCATTTACCTTTGCCAAACACTGATTGCACCACTTACGCAACTGCATGAGCTGCATCTGAGGATTCATTCTCTGGCTCTGGAACTCATTCATCTTGCTCAGAATGGAACCGCACATGGTTTTCATGCCAGTAGACAAACCATTCAGATATGCTCGGCGCATCATAGTTTCAAGCATCTGTTCCCATTCAGATTTGGGCTTTTCAGCAGCAGTGTTCTCATTTGGTGTGTTTCCAATTTCAACATTCTTGGTCTGATTTTTCGCTTGACATTTCGCTATACTCCTTTACTTGTATTTATTGTTATTAAGCCTTTAAAAAAATATGCTTTTATAACCTCTTTTTGTCCAGCCGTTACCACAAAGAGAACGGCGTACATTGTCACTGTATCCTTCGGTAAAACCATCTGGCAGAGTTTGCAAACGCTCATATTCAACTGGTGTCAGCTTACGAATACGACCATTATCCCAAACTTTCTTTTCCTGATAGCCACCATTTACACAGGTCAATGTGGCGCATTTAAAAATCAGGATTATACACGCTTGAGTAAATCATGCGTATTTACCTGTAATGTTGCGATCACTCGCTTATCATCACCGTGATAGGTAAAAGGCTTATCATAATAATCCTTTGCAGGAACATGATCTACCATAATATCACGCAAAACCAATGTATTATGATCTGGTAACTCTGCGATTGGAATATTCGTCCAATACAACCGCTTTCTCTCTCTTGTGCTGAGAAATCAGCAGAGTTAATCATTAAAGGATTGCCCCCCCAAGTTTAGCAGTGATGATATTTTCATCTGCCTTCTGCTTAGGAATGACATATTCTCTAACAAATACCATTTCGGCTTGATTTCCTCAATCGCTCGTGCAAATTCATAGAAGATTGCAGATTTTCCTTTCAGACCAGAACATACATCTTTATTTTCTTGCCGAACAACCGATAGACTCTGGCAGCAAGTGCCAGCCATAACCAAATCAAAACCTTTGAACTGTGAGAAATCTGCTCAATTACATCTCCATGATGAACGATGTTCGGAAAATGCTTTTTGCTTAATTCAATAGCGGGAGCAAAAATCTCATATGTATGATATTCTTCAACTGGAATCCCAAGTTCCTGCAAAGCAAGGTATCCAGTTTCCAAACCTCCGCAAATAGACAATACTTTCATTCATTATTCCTCTTGATTTTCATATTCCAGAGGCGTATGTACCAAAGCATAAACTCGGTTATCACCTTGAAAATTACATCTTTAAAAATATCTTTGTCCTCTACCAGATAACAGTCATCGCCCATCAAACAAAAAACTTGGATTCCTTTGTTTAGGGCATACATGACTTCATCAAATACACCATGACCAATCACACCAGAAACAGTTGAGAATACTACTACATCACACTGGTCAATCATGGCAAATGCCTGTTTCATGATCTCGCTTTCAGGAATGCTCTGCGGCAGAGCATCTTTCGGATTAACGATTTCAAACCCATCCTCAAAATCAAATCCATTCTTGATCACAGACATTTCAAAAAGTTTCAATTGGAGTTCCGTACTTCCAAATATGGTGCGCATAATAGATTTTCATAAAAGCCTCCTTAAAACAGTTTGCATCCCTCAGATTTAAATTGCTGGATTTGATTTTCCCAATCCTCTTGTGTCCAGTCGAACTGTTTCATCAAACACTTTTTACACAAAAAACTTTTCTGTGCTGCGTCCAAACATTTTCATGTTCATTGCCAACGCATTTTTATCTTTAATGCGCATTGGTTGGCGCAAATGATTGATACATCCATTAGAGCAATAACGATTGAAATATTTTCTTGCCCACATCTAAATCTAATCCTGAATAAGTTGCATACTACTGAATAACTTCCTCTGTTGGTTCACTACGAAATGCACCGCCAGTCCATGCTTTTGTAACATATTCCTCAATAGTACAATTCATAATCAGCCATTTATTGTTATTGATGAAGTCATTTCTCAAAATTTCACGCCAACGATTAAATAAATATGGATACCAATACTTATCTAAAACCCATGTGTATTTCGTATAGTTGGGACAAGCAATACCACAACCAACACGACTATATCCATATCGGTATTTATCGTTAATCTCAATACCTTCATCAAGAATATAGAGCCATATATCTAATTCCGACCACTGGCGAATAGGTAAAATCCCAATCCAATCACGATTGCCCCATTTTTCATTTATCCAAACATCTGTGTAAGCAACTCTCTTTGTAGATTCTTCATTTTCTCATGCCAAACAAAAAAATTAAAAGATTCTTCATTAGAAAAATAGTCAATCGTGGGACTTTCCTTTAAAGTAATTACAGCAGAAACGGTTTAATCTACTTAGGGATCATTTGATTGCCCCCCCGTCATAACGCTGGATGTACTTATAAAAGCCACCATACTTCGGATCGGGCAGGATGTGTTTAAAGCCGTTTCGCTTTGCCATACGATTGCTTTCGCCAACATCCAAGGTTGTAACATTGAAATATGTTTCAAATTCAAGTCCAGCCTTTTGTGCCAAATGAGTAACTACCATACTGTCTTTGCCAGTGGAGTTTGTGTTGATAATTCGTCTGCCAGATAAAAGGCAGTTAGAACGAAGCATTTCAATGCTATTGTTTTCAAGCTGCTGTAACCTATCACGGTTACGCTCAATGGTTTCTTTCCATGTTTCAAAGTCAGCATAATCCTTGTTCTGTTTATGCTTTTTCATCGTGACAGTTAATTGATCATCAACACTAATTCGGAATAAGGAAACTACTTGCCCCCCGCCTAAAAAGGCTTTCACAATGTTATTGTCAAGCCAGAAGGTTTTCTCTTGAAACCAATCAACTTCACAACCGTTATCCTTTAGAAACTGGACATATTCAGGAAAAATCGGTTGCATCTTTTTACCTCACTTTTCTTCGTAACGGAATACAATCGGGATCATTACAGTTGTTCTCTGCTGCATCAAGGCTTTTCATCCGTTGCAAAAACGCCTTCCGTACTCATTCACCACTACAATGTCACCAATGGTATAGAAATAGTTGCAGTTGTTTGCATTCTTTGGCATACCAACACTTGCATCATGAGTCTGCAAAGACAAGATTTTTTCTTCAGACAAGCCTCGATATTTTCATATACAAACAACATTGTTCCATCATGTCTGGAAGAACTCGTGGTGAAATATTTGAAATCTGCATCAGGATCGTATGTAACTTTCACACTAATATCGAGTTTCGGATCGGCATCATTGTTCTTCCAAACCAAAGACAATTGATTGTTCTCGTCAAACTTGAGAAACTGCTTTGGTGAAACCTCAAAAGCAAGCATTATCGAATGCAATATCCAGATTAGTATTCTTCTGCTCTAACACTCGATATTTTATGTAATCTAAACTCTTTCCCATTATTTACTCCCCTAAATTGGTCTTGGAACTGGATATGGATATGGAGAACAGCAAGTCAGAATTGCCGCCAGAACAACAGCCATTACAAGCAGTACAATCCATTTCTTACTGATCTGCTTTCTCGCAATCATAAGCATCTCTCCTTTTATTTCTTGTTATTTACTCAAAATAAACAAGTTTTCTGTGATGTTTTGTCTGGACGCATTATCCAGTGTTCTTTTCACTGGCTGCGACCAAATTGATCTCAATTCTCTGGTGCTTGCTGTTCTGATACTAAAACAACATTCATTTCAGACGCTTGCTCTGCCCATTTCCAGAATTCATCATGATCGAAATCATTTTCGTATCCAGTCGTTCCCTTATAAGGAATGTCACAGTAGATTACACCGCCACGAAAATGATCCAAGTCAAGAGTTCGATAGTCTGCCTCGGCAAACTCTACATCCTGTAAATTGGGAAGCTGCGCAATTACATTCCGCTTTGCCTCGTCATAATAATTCCGATATGTACCGATTTTGGTTTTGACAATGCCAGCCCTGCCACCAGAGAATTTTTCCGTTATAGGACGCAAGGAAACCAACGGCTCCAACATACCAATCAGGATATTTCCCATCCTGCATTTGATATGATTTCCTTACTGCCGCATATTCTTCCTGCGTAATTTCATCAGGCAAAGATGTAATCTGATCTCTATGCTTGAATAGTTCAATCAGATAATGATTAATGTCATACCCAATCTTTCTATCACAAGAAATTTTGTCAATTACATTTGCCCCCCGATAAAAGGCTCTAAGTAAAACACTGCGCTGGTATTATCTATGTAAGATTGAATAATCGGAACGATATGTTTGGCAATGCGGCTTTTTGAGCCTACATATTTGATAACTGCCACCTCAATCTTTTAATTTAATCCATTTTCCCCCAAATCCTCTAATGTTCGTATTTGCTGATCAAAATCCTAATCGGTAAAGACTACAACCTCGCTGGGAAACGGAGCCGCATCTTTCTGGTTGAATTTCAATCGTCCTTTGACAAAACAAACATATTTCGCATTTGGGAAAATGAAATCATGCTGTGCTTTTTGTGTCGGTTCGAGCAGGAATAAGCATTACAGCAGTAATGCCATTCTCTCTGCTCTCACGACAACATTTTTTCAATCAATCTTCCTGACCACTCTTGCCTTTCGTTCTACGAGAGTATGGAGGATTACAAAAACTGTCTGCCCCCCCAATTTTTCGCAAGACCATCATTCTGTTCCGTATAATACAATTCACATTTATGATTTGTATCATCGGCACATGGATCAAGTGTAAAATGGAATACTGAATCGAGTCTGTCAAAGAACGACTGAGGCGTAGACCAGTTATTATTTCCAGTGCTGAACATAACTTCTGTATTCATATTAACCTCTTCCGTTCTTGTATTTCTTGTTATGCGTTGTTCATTACAGACGCAAAAAATAAATCTCGCAATTCAATGATATTGGTAGGATGGTTTTCGTCATTGGCGAGTTCCTTTTTGACGAAACCATAGAATTTATTTTCCAGAGGTGTAAGCAGAGAACCCATGTAGCGATACTGACCACTGCGGAAAACAGAATGAGCAACGGAACGCATATGCTTCCACAGCTTATAGTAATATAGTTTCAGCTTGACCATATAGCCAACGCTATCTTCTACCACAAAGCCCTCAATCTCCTTACCGTCAAACAGATAATCCTCTGCGGTAACTTCTGTGTACCAATTATAGAAATCAGTCCAGTTATCAATCTGGATTGCTTTCTTCTTGACCTCAAAGCCGAACTTTTCAAACTGAACCAACTTGGAATAGGGCAGCTTTTCAAACTGCATTTTATTCTTTACTACATCCAGCAGGAACAGTCTGGACTTATCGTATTTGATGATGTGAGGATCGTTTTTCCATATCAACACACTCAAACACAAATGTCACATCGTTGTTCTTCATATATTCCTTGAGTTCATCCAGATTTTCGCCAACCTGATAGAACATGGAGCGCATATAAGCGGAGAAATCACCCTGCGGATCAGACTTGCTTGAAATAAAGAAATCATCCGTATCAGGATTATAGGACACCATACCAAAGGAAACCGTTCTCCTTCACATAAGCGGTTACAGGGAACTTTAACTTATGCTGAAGCATATCAAACTTGGTTTCAGGCATTTCGTTCACATTAAAGAACTTGTCATAGGAACGAGCAACGATTCTTCCATTCTCAGTATTGATGAACAATCCTCGTGCTTTGGTAGTCTGCTTATTCCACTTCTTATCGTAGAATGCTTCTCTGGTGAAATTGAAAGAGGAAATGCTGCCGTATTTCTTTTTCAGTGATGTACTTATTCTTGCGCATCTGATAAACCATTTCCATCACATCAAGTTCTTGCTCAGTATAAGCAGTTACCTCAGTTTCTTCCTCAGTCTTAAACACAGTGTTCTTAACATATACAGGATGGAAACCATCTGCATCCAGCACAACCACTCGCAGATCGCCGCCAAACTCAACGCAGCCTTCCAGATTGAAACAACGCTCAGAAAGTTCAATAGGCAGATTACGAGTATTTCTATGACCGAAAATCTGATAAGTGTCGGGAGCTGCCATATGATCAAAAGTCTGAGCCACATCGACATAATCACTGTATCGACCAACACCACGAATCATCTGTTCCGTTGCCAGTGTGGTCATATTATCAGGAATGAAACTCAAACCAGCATGAGTTACAAGAACAGTCTTTCTCATGATACTTGTAATAAGCACACTGACCAAACTTACGATAGAGCATTCGAGCAACCTTAGTATCAAGCCCCCCGCCTCAAGCTGACGGCGAGTTACCTTTTCAAACTCAGGGGACTTGCCAGTACCGCCATGTGACCAGTACCACAGCCAACGCTCGTGATTTCCTTCCAGCAGGATCACATTCTTGCGCTCCATGATGCTGTAAAGGAAGTTGATAACCTCAATATTTTCAATGCCACGATCAATGTAATCGCCGCAGAAAATATAGAGTTCGTCATCCTTCAAACCATCTTTCAAATATTCCTGAAGGACAGTATTACAGCCATGAATGTCACCGATATGATGGATTCTCTTATAGTTGGAAAAATCCATAGGCTTATACCAGATACGATCCAGTTCATCGGGACGCAGCTTTTGTAATACCTGTCGGGATAGACTGCGTTGCAAAACGAGCATACATCTTTTCAATTGCTTCTTCTGGTACTTGCTTATAATCAGGACGAGTCAAATTCCTGCGCTTGCATTCTTCCATAGGAACATCAGTAAAATCGACACAATAGATACGATAGCGATAAGTCTGTGCCATCGTCTTGTAGCGATTCATTTCAACCGTTTTGGAGTTCGTAGCATCAATCACAACAAACTCGCCACGCTGCATTCTGGCTTCCAAAATCTGAAACAGAAGTGACCAAACTTTCTTTTTTTCATTGTCCTGACTGATACCGAAAGTACCATTTGTAGTCATCACAGGAGATTGACACAACAGACGGATTTCGTCAGCAGACAAAGCATACTGTTCCAGATTATTTTCTTTGATAAATGTGGTTTTGCCGACACCGGGCGCACCACGCATTAACAGTAAAACTCTCATATTATTACCCCTTACATTTGCTATGCTTGGTAGTGTTCATCCGTCACATCTCTTTATTCTCGGCTTTCGCCTTGAATAGAGATGTTAGGATGAACGGATTAACTCAGTTACAGAAGGCCGGGGCGAACCCAAACGAATGGCGAGCGAAGTTGCCGGACGCACTCCCCGAAGGGTAGACAAAGCAGAAGAGGGACGAGCCGTCCGCATAAACAGAAAGCGCAACCACTGCCAGTCATTCTCGCCCTTTGTGTTCTTAGCAATACGTAATAAAAAAAAAAAAAGCGCTGTTCGCGCAAATAACATTTTAAAACCTCCCAGGCATCAGATGATGGCCTTCTCAACGATCAGCTTGTTCTCACGGAACCGTCTGATGTTCATGCGGGACAAATCGGGGGGTCTGTACTCGTCATGAGAAGAATGTGCTCTGCCAAGACCCTTTAGCAAGCTCTTAAGCGCACTGCATCATGCCGTGGCCGGAGAATCCATTGATCAAAGATAAGGTTGGGAACATCTGGGTGCTGTCCGATGATTGCGTTTGTGATCGATGTAGTTGTACTCGTAGCAGCCACGCCAGTAATTGATCAGCTTCAGCCGATCAGGCTCTGCATATGGGCAGCCAGATCGGGCCAGACAGCCTTTTCAAAGGGGAACATCTACATCGTAATTAAAGCCAAACTCAAAGTCCAGCTTCGTGCGGTACAAATCCAAAGTGTCTGCCGTCTTATGCTCACGATACCAATAGGTCTCGGTAGGCAGGGGGGTGGTATAAGCGGTACCCACATCGGCACTCCATGGGCATCTTTGCCACATACAGGTCATGGGACAGAGGCTTTGATCGGGATCTCTACGCCGATCATATCACCGATCAGATTGGCCCAGGGACCGGCGGCGTTGACATAGGCGCCAGCGCTGTACTCGTGCCGGACTTTGCAGACGACATTGACGATCTTATCGCCGTTCATCTTAATATCGACAACCTCGTCGTTTGATGATGGTAACGCCCATCTCCTTGACTTTGTGCAGATAGCCGTTCCAGCACGGACGCGGGATCCAGCACCCTCATGAGGGCACGGTACGCCCACGATACCGGTCAGATCGGTCTCCGGCAGCATGGTCTCCAGATCACTGACGCTGAGCAGTCGAATATCCACGCCCTCAAGACCGCTGGATCTCTGCATTCTCTCCAGGGCGGTGGGCCATTTATCTTCATTGACCAGAACAGATAACCGCCCTGACGCAAATCAATGTTGGGCTTGCCAAAGGTCTTGGTCTCCATGATCTCGCCAAAGTTCTCGAAGGGTCTAACGCTCATCTTGGCCATACGGATATTGGTGCGTTCCGTAAACTGCTGCCGGATGCCGCCCAGAGCAGAGGCGTGGCTGCATGCTTATAGGTGGGATCGCTCGATCATCAAAATCTTCAGGTCCGGTCTTTCAGACAAAAGATTAAAAGGCCGTTGAGCTCGCCATCGGCGAACCACCGATAAAGAATAACATCATAGTTTTTTCCAACGATTCACTCTCCTTCTTCAGTTCAGCTCCTCTGACCAAAAAATTCAAGCTGTGCCGGTTCAGCTGCATTTACACTTCCTCACAGGCCTGTGCGCACGCTTCTGGCGCGTCGCGCCCCAGTGCCTAACGGGTCGGTCCATCCCACGGCTGTCTGGAAGAGTGCGATTTTTTTTGGTAACCGCATCCCTGAAGTTCCTTGCACATACCCGCAGCTTCCTTCAGGGTCTTGCCCTCCAACAGTACAGGCGCCTCATTTTACGTTTTTCGAGGGCATAACGCCGGCGCTGCCGACCACGATCTTAGCCGTTTTGATCACCTGATCCTCGACCCCCAGAGACAGCGCAGCTGACCAGAGGAAGTCAATGGATGCACGATATTCTTCGAACATAGGCGGGTGAAGGGCACCGGCTAACGGGAGGAATGACCAATCCGGTCAGGATCTCATCCGGCTCCTTCGCTTTTCGGCCAGCGGCCTTATAAAGCTCAGACAGAAGTGCCGTCCGGGTCCTCTGGGGCTCTTCCATTCCGTTATTGCGTTTGTAGGAAATCAAAACAGGGGCCACGTCCGAGCTGAAACAGGGCCAGCCGAGACGCGGGATACTGATAACAACGGTCTCCGCCCAGCTGGAAGCAGTGGTCCACACGTCTCCAGCTTACGGATTGGTTGAAATAGACGCATCGGTTTTTCCTGCAGCACATTGCCGCCGATGGTGGCCTGATTGCGGATCTGAGGGATGCGACGGGAGCAAGCCTCTCGCAAACCGCCATACTGGGCCAGCGCTTCGTTCTCGCTGATCTCCACCAGCTTGGTCAGCGCACCGATCCGCACAGAGCCGTCTGCTTCAAAGCTTACGCCGCGCATATCCGGCAGCCCTTCCAGACAGACAAACTGCTCATGCTTTTTTCAATCCCCTGGTTGACCCAGGAATGATGTCGGTACCCATGAAGCTGCAGGATAGAGCAAAGGGGCATTCCTCAAGGGTCTGCCACAGTTCATCAATCCGTTACACGTTTCACATGGAAGGACATCAACCCACCTCCGATCCGTACAGTTTTTTCGCTGCCAGCTTGACCGCATCCAGGATCTGAACATATCCTGTGCAGCGGCGGGGTTTCCTGCCAGCGCCTCCTTGATCTCAAATCACTGGGATGATGGTTGCGGTCCAGCAGTGCCCTTGGTATTACTCATAATAAAGCCAGGCATTACAAGAATCCGCAATGGACAGCACCGGCACTCAATGCGCGGACTGGATGGGATCAGAACGCCATCTGCTCAAGCCCTCAATGGTAGTGACCTGTCGGCCATGGGCCTGCATGGCCAGCATGGAACAGGAGAGCCACGGCCCGTCGTCTACGATGACCGTACATGACCCGCACTCAGCGCTGTTGCGGCGCATTTCGTGCCCTGTCAGCCCCGAATAGTCGCGGATGTACTTCAAGCAAGTCAAATCCTCAGGGGATCATATCGCGGTGTAATTCACCGTTGATCGTTACTTCCAACAAGAGCGCTTCGCGTATTTACCATAATTGTAACCCTTCTTTTCGCTCACGCTTATTTTTTCAGCCTTCCGGGCCTTCAGTGCCTCGATCAGCTTGGGGAGGGAACTCGTAGGCGTCCGCCACCACCACCAATATCAGCGACATGGAAAATCTGTGCATCCGGGGTCAGATTGATGGCAATGATCGTTCTGGAGGAGCTCATACCGACCCACATGCTGCACTGCGCCGGAGATACCACAGGCGATATACAGCTGAGGCCCCCCGTCTTACCGGTCTGGCCGACCCTGGTGTTCATAGGAACCAGCCCGGCGACCTTACGGGACACGCCCATAGCGCCGCCCAATACCTCGGCCAACTCCTGGACCATTGCAATGCCCTGCTCCGTCGCCATACCGGCCTTAGGCTGCGACCCGATATTCGCATCATCCACGGAGGACGCATTTTTCTGCTCCAGATAATCAGGATTTCGGCCAGCACGGCAGTCTGGCTGGCCTGATACTTCTTTTTCCACGTTTTTCCTTCCCGCTTCAGGTCAGGGGAAGGGGCTGCATCACCTTGGCCCGTACCGTGGCCATCTGGGGCCAGTTGCAGGGGGGGCAGAGCAGGCTGGCATACAGATTTCCCCGCCGAAGGTGGGGCGGGTCTGGATCAGCAGGCCATTGTCACGCAGCTCCAGCTTAGTGCAGTCGGCAGTCAGACCGGTTCGCAGGTTGGCTGCCAGACGAGGTGCCACGGGAACGGCCCATTGCCGTAGCAACGGACAGGAGCAGCGCCAGAGGCTTCTCCTCGACCAGGCCTCACAATGGCTTCCGCCGGGGCTGATCCAGGGAAACGATGGAACACCTGGATCCTGCATCAGATAGACAATATCTGCTCCGCCAGCGTCAGCTGGACCAGGATAGTCTCCCCCGCTTCCCTCGCACAGCAGCACAGCGGCAACCTTATGCTCCGTACCCACTGTCCAGACGGCGGGCCTCACCCAGCAGTTCATAGGCAATAGTAAACTGTCCATCCCTCAGCTCAGTGACCACCCACACGTCCCGGCAGTCCTTCAGGTGAGACACATCCCACTCGGAGAGATTGTCCAGCGTGGCTCCTGCTTTCACAATAGCCTTCACCAGGGCACCCCGCTACGCAGGTGCCGCACAGATTACAGGCGTCGCCGATCTCGGCCTTATTATCCTTCATTTCAATGGCGCCCTGGGGGCAGATCTTACCGCACAGGCTGCAGCCGATACATTTATCTTTTTCAGAACCGATTCCCGGACATTATGTACGCCTCCTCTTACTGTACTGCTTCGATTTGCGACAGCGACGCACCGATGTTTCTTCTCGGGCCCTTCAGATGTCGGCAGTTGCCTCTGGGATCGGGAGTCAAGGTCTTCATCACAGTGGTCACGGAGCCTTCCATACCAACCTGATTTTCCTGCAGGCCCAGGTCTGCAATGCCCCAGACAGGGGGTTTCCTTTTCCTTGCTGCTGGCCGATAGGGAGGGGCAGGGCAGGGCATTGATGTCCTTTAAGCTTTGGAGGTGAGGGTGCAGGCAGCTTCACTTTGGGATGCCTCAACGCCGGTCAATCTCTCTCTCGCAGACCACTTCACTCTCCGTGACTCACAGGATGCTTTTCACATACGCCACATGGGGAAGGCCCAGGATCTCAGCCATCTCCGGTCCGACCCCTGAGGCGGTATCACCGTCAATGGCCTGCTTGCCGCAGATGACAAAGGTCCACATCCTGGATCTTCTTCACCGGCGCCACCAAGGAGACCACCGGCATTGGCAAAGGTATCAGAGGCCGCGGACGGCTCGGTCATTGACTATGAACGCCGAGGTCAGCTCCCAGGTGCATATGCGTCCAGCAAGAACCTCCTTTGCGTTGGGAGGCCCATGGTCAGTGCAACCACTTCGCCGCCCAGCTTCTCCCTGATCTGCACGCTCTCTTCAATTGCAAATTCATCGAACGTATTCAAAATGGCGGGAGCCTTATCACGAATCAAAGTACCGGTCTTAGGAATCGATCTTGACTTCCATGGTGTTGGTACTGTTTTCACAACAATTTTCATTGTGTTCAGCCCTCCTTATCCTTTCACAAGCTTCACGATTTCGTTTCTCGATTGCCTGAAGCACCTTCTGGGGTGTAAAGGGTGCATCATCAGACATGTAAGCCGATGGCGTCATGGC
>VOFJ01000834.1_pt1 | contig 38253 bp, 55 predicted proteins | sample 5384081 | NCBI WGS metagenome assembly VOFJ01 (sample SAMN12384729, study PRJNA508395) | human gut metagenome | isolation source: healthy gut I | host: Homo sapiens
GGTGACTGCCATGAAGAAAGAAGCTCTGCTCCGCGGCCTGCTGGGGGTGCCGCTTGGCATCGCCCTGGGGCACATCATCTCCCTGCTGGCCTCCCTGGGCCTGGCGGGGGAGAGTTCTCCCCCCTGCGTGCCCTCCCTGGTCCAGGCCATGGGCGGCCGAAGTGGCCGCCGTGGCCCTTCAGACCGGGCTGTCCGGCCTGCTGGGGGCGGCCTTTGGGGCGGGTCGGTGGTCTGGTCCCTGGACCACTGGAGCCTGGTCAAGCAGACGGGGTGTATTTCCCTGATCGGCTCCCCTGGCCATGCTCCCCCATCGCCTACCTGGCCCACTGGATGGAGCACAGCCTGCGGGGCATCCTGGGGTACTTCCTGATTTACCTGGCGATTTTCGCGGGGATTTGGGCCATCCAGTACCTGACCTGGCGCCGCCGCATCGGAAAGCTCAACCAAAAACTGGAATAATATCTCTCTCTCCTCAGGGCGGAAGCGACGGCTTCCGCCCCCTGCTTGCCTGCCATTGTACCACAATCCGCCCCCCGGTTTCCACTCACCCGAAGAACAGCCGCACCGTGAGGCTGGCGAAAAAAGAATCCCGCCAGATCCGCGCACAGGGCGGCGGGGGGCGTAGCGGGTCCGCTTGATCCCCGCCGCGCCGAAGTAGACGGCAATGGTGTAGAAGGTGGTCTCTGTGCAGCCCAGCATCACCGCCGCCGTGCGGCCCACGGCGGAGTCCGGGCCATAGGTGGTGATAAGCCCGACCCCACCCCCCAGGGCGGCGCTGCCGCTGATGGGCCGCACCACCATGAGGCCCACCGTCTCCGGGGGGATGCCCACCTTCTCCAGCACCGGCCCCAGGGCCTGGGCCGCCAGATCCAGGGCCCCGGAGGCCCGGAGCATGGCCACCACGGTCAGCAGCGTCACCAGGGCCGGCAGGATCCGCAGGAGGATCTCCAGCCCCTTGGCCGCCCCCTGGAGCAGGGCCTCGTACACGTCCACCTTCTTGGCCCATGCCGTAGCAGGAGACCCCCGGCGATGATCCCCGGCACCAGCAGGTCCAGCACCAGCTGCATGGGCTCCCCCTCCCCTCAGTCCCGCCACAGGCGGGCCAGGAGTTTGGCCGCCCCGATCCCCGTGAGCACCGACAGGGCGGAGGTCACCCACACCGCCGGCAGGATGTCAAAGGGGGTCTGGCACCCGCCGCCATCCGCACCGCCGCCACCGTGGTGGGGATCAGTTGGATGGAGGCGGTGTTGCACACCACCAGCATGCACAGGCTGTCCCCCGCCACCCCGGGGGGTCCGGCGGCTCATCCACCGGGCAGCCTCAGCCCCAGGGGGGTGGCGGCGTTGCCCAGCCCCAGCAGATTGGCCGACACGTTGGCGGCAATGGTGTCCATGGTGCCCCGGTCCCGGGCAAAGTCCGGGAAGAGCCGCCGGAGAACGGGGTGGAGGAGCCTGGCCAGCTTCTCCGCCAGCCCGGCCCGCTGCATCACCTCCATCACCTCCCATCCACAGACAGAGGACCCCCCGCCATGGAGATCCCCAGCTGGATGGCCTCCCTGCCCCCTCCAGGGCCGCCGCGGCCAGTTGGCCCTGGTTGCCCAGGGCCAGGGCACAAAAACAGGGACAGGGCCGTCATCCCTGTCCAAATCACCGTCATCGCCATGGCAATGCCTCCCCCTGCGCCCCATGCCGGGGCGGTTCTCTCTCAACCTATGTCCACCGGGCGGGAATCATGTCCCCCAGCCCTGCGCCCTTTTTCCCCGAAAACGACAACTTTCGATTGACTTCCAGGTCAGTTTGTTATAATCGAGATAAATTGATGTGTTTTTTCGTCGATTCTGGCTTTTTTGCCAGATTTTCCGAACCCTTCCCCTTTCCCCGACAAGAACACAGAAACAGAGAGAGAAAATCGCCAACTGACGTTGAAAGGATGTGCTTGACCATGAAGTCAACAGGTATCGTGCGCCGGGTGGACGAGCTGGGCCGCATTGTCGCCCATTGAGCACCGCCCCTGAATATCGCGGAAAAAGATTCCCTGAAATTTACGTGGATGGGTCCTCCATCATGCTGAAGAAGTATCAGCCCGCCTGTATTTTCTGCGACAGTGCAAAGGACATTACCGTCTTCAAAGGCAAAAAATATCTGCGCCAGCTGCCTGCAGTGGAACTCTGCGGAAGTGAGTGACCGCCCTTTCGTTCTCCGTCTAACTAGGAAGGCCGTACCTCAAGAGAGGTACGGCCTTCCTTTATGGTTCGAGTCGATCTTTTTTTATGGGGCAGGCTGGTTGGCCACCGCCAGGTCGTAGAGGGGCTTTCCGGGGCAGGCCGCAGCGGCTGGCGGCCTCCTTCACCGCGTCCCGGGTGGACCACCCCCCCCCCGGAGCCGGTTGACCAGGGCCAGGCCCTCCTCCAAGGTGGGGGCCGCCTCCTGCTGGGGGGCCGCCCCCTCCACCACCAGGACGAACTCCCCTTGGGCGGGTTCTCCGTGTAGTGGGCCACCGCCTGGCCCAGGGTGGTCCCAGCACCTCCTCGTGGAGCTTGGTCAGCTCCCGGCACAGGGCCACCCGCCGGTCCGGGCCGAAGGTCTCCGCCAGGTCTTTTAAAGGTGGCCAAAAGCTTGTGGGGGGCCTCGTAGAAGATCATGGTCCGCTCCTCCCCCGGAGGCTGTCCAGGTGGGCCTTTCCGGTTCTTCTTGTTCATGGCAAGGAAGCCCTCGAAGGTGAACCGCCCGGTGGGCAGGCCGGAGACCGCCAGGGCATTGACGAAGGCGCAGGCCCCGGGGATGGCCACCACGGGGATTGCTGGGCGCACTGGGCCACCAGCTCCTCCCCCGGGTCGCTGACGGCGGGGGTGCCGGCGTCGGTGACCAGGGCGCAGTCCTCGCCCCCAGCAGCCGGGCCACCAGCTCGTCGCCCGGCCCTGGCCGCTGTGGCGGTGGTAGCTCACCATGGGCTTCTTCAGCCCCAGGTGGTTGAGCAGCTTGAGGGACACCCGGGTGTCCTCGGCGGCGATGAAGTCCGCCTGGGCCAGGGTGTCCCCCCGGGGGAGAGAGGTCCCCCAGGTTGCCGATGGGCGTGGCCACCAGATACAGGATTCCGGCCATGGCAGTTTCCTCCTTTACGGTTCCATTTGATAGTGGACGGGCAGCACCTCCAGCCCCGGGCCCCCGTCCTTCACCGCCTCCACCAGGACGGCGTAGGGGGGGCTTCCGGCGGTCGTAGGCCAGCATGCTGCATCCGCTTGGGCTCCAGCCGGGCCGCCGCCAGGGCGGCAAAGAGCTCCGCCAGCCGCTCGGGGCGGTAGACCAGGGCAAACCGCCCCCCGGTGCGGGCCAGCCGCCCCGCCGCCTGGCAGAGGTCGGTGACCGAGCAGGTGTCGTCCATCCGGGCCTGGCCCCGGACTTGCCGACCCCGCCCGGAAGTAGGGCGGGTTGGACACCACCAGGTGGAACCGGTCCCCCGCCAGCAGGGTCCGGTCCCGCAGATCCCCGGGGAGGATCTCCCCGGCCAGGCCGTTGTCCGCCAGGTTCTGCCGGGCCAGGGCGGCGGCGCCGGGGTTCAGCTCGATGCCCACCCGGTCCAGCCTCCTCCCGCTGGGAGAGGAGGGCAGACAGGGAGCCCACCCCGCAGCCCAGGTCGCACACCGACCAGCCCCTTCCGCAGGGGTGGCAAACCGGGCCAGCAAAGACGCTGTCCCGCCCCAGTTTGAAGTAGTCGTCGGATTGGGTGAGGCGGTAGGACCCAGGTACTCCACCGAGGTCATGGCTGTTTCGGGCCGGGGGGGCAGGCCCTCCATGGTCCCGCAGCTGGTTCAGCAGCCACCGCACCGTCCGGGCGGTCATGCCCCAGATATAATGCCCCTGGTACTCGTAGATGGGCACGTCCATATACCCTTTCCGCCAGGGGTAGGTCTTGGGAAAGCCGATGCGTTCATAGGGGAAGCTGTCGTCCACCTGGGCGGACACGGTGTACCGGTAAACCTCCTCCGGGTAGTCCAGCAGGTAGTCAGGGGGACGAAGAACACGTTTCTTCACCTCCGCCGCGCTGGCGGCCAGGTGGGCCACCCCGCTGGGGAGACCAGCCCCAGGAAGGGGTAGATCACCCGGTCGCTGATGTCCTGGATCACATCCAGGGGGCCAGGATCTCGATGGCCTCGGCGGGGATGCCAATCTCCTCCCAGGTCTCCCGGAGGGCGGTGTCCACAGGGCGCTCCCCCGGCCTCCCGCCGGCCCCGGGGAAGCACACCTCCCCGGGCTGGTGGCCCACCAGGGTCTCCCGCCCGGGTCTCGAAGAGCAGGCAGAGTTTCCCCTCCCGCTGGGCCAGGGGACCAGGATGGCGTACTCCCCCCACCGCCCCCCTGGACCCCAGTTCCCGGTGGGAGAAATAGTCTTTCATTGCGGCAATGGTCATGGTCTTCCTCCTTCAGGACTCCCGGGACGGTGAACTTGGCCAGCAGGTCCTCCTCCTCCCACAGGACCACCTTGCCCTGGGCCAGGCTGGCGGGCACATCGATGACCCGCTGGTTCCGGCTGCCCCGGAAGTGGAGCTCGTAGGACTTCTCCTTCTGGAGGAAGGGGCCGTCCACCAGCACGTCCGTGGCCGCCAGCAGGGCGGTCCAGTCCGGGTCCCCCTTGTCCCGCAGGTGTTCAAAGAGATAGCCGGTATAGGTCCACACATTGAGCCCCAAACCGTGGGCCGCCCGGGCAGGTCGGCGCAGGCGGCGGCCTGGACGAAAGGCTCTCCCCCCGGAGAGGGTGATGCCCTCGATGAGGGGGTTCTTCTTCATCTGCTCCACCAGTTCCTCCAAGGTGGCCTCCCGGCCGCTGGCGGCGTCATGGGTGCCTGGGTTGTGGCAGCCGGGGCAGTGGTGGGGGGCAGCCCTGGGTAAAGACCGTGAACCGCAGGCCGTGGCCGTCCACAATGGAGTCGTTCACCGTGTTGGCAATGCGCATGGGCAGGGCCCTCCTTTGTCATCAAAATCGTCTCTGTATCTTACCACATTTTCCCGCCGGGAACAATGGGGCAAGAGGGGAACTTTCCCGACAGGAACTGCCACGCAGCCGGTGCCATCCCCATGGCCTCCGTGCTCCCGTCTCCCTGCGTGGTGCTCCCTCTGGAACAGGGCACCCCATCCCTTAAAAAGAATCCCCGCCATTCCGGTAGGGAACGGCGGGGATTTTTTTGTGAGTACAGAGGAGATGGGCCCTTACTTGCTGTAATCGTAGAAGCCCTTGCCGGTCTTCTGGCCCAGGTGGCCGGCCCGGTAGAGCACCTTGTACAGGTGGGCGGGGCGATACTTGGAGTCGGCGGTCTCCTGATACAGGGACTCCATAACCTCGATCATCACGTCGATGCCGATGAAGTCGGCCAGCTTCAGGGGGCCCATGGGCAGGTTGTAGCCCAGCTCGCAGGCCTTGTCGATGTCCTCGTAGGAGCAGACGTTCTCCCCGGCCAAGATGGCGGCCTCGTTCATCATGGGGCACATGACCCGGTTGGCGATGAACATGGGCACGTCCTGCACGGTGACGAACTCCTTGCCAAAGCCCTTGGCCACGGCCTTGCCGGTCTCAATGGTGTCTTCGGAGGTGTCATAGGCGTTGATGATCTCCACCAGCTTCATGGCGGGCACGGGGCTGAAGAAGTGCATGCCCAGGAACTTCTCCGGCCGCTGAGAGGCGGCAGCCAGTTCCGTGATGCTCAGGAGGAGGTGTTGGACACGAAGATGGCGTTGGGCTGGATCACGGGAGCCATCTTGGCGAAGGCCTCCTTTTTCAGCTCCATGTTTTCCACCATGGCCTCGAAGACGATGTCCACGTCCTTCAGATCTTCCAGGGTGGTGGTGGCCTTCATCCGGCCCAGCCACTGGTCGGCCTGCTCCTGGGTGATCTTGCCTTTGGCAACTTTTTTTTTGCAAAGTTCTTCTGGATCCCAGCCACGCCTTTTTCCAGGGTGGGGGTTCTGTGGTTGTAGAGGACCACGTCATAGCCGCCCTCCAGAGCGACCTGGGCGATGCCTCTGCCCATGAAGCCTGCGCCGTACACGCCTACAGTTTTCACTTCCATGTTTCTGCAACTCCTTAAATACAGTGTGGATCCCCTGACGGGACGGTATTTCAATGACGCAGCCGGAAACCCGGCCCCGCCGTTTGACTCTGAGGGACGCAAAGACAGGGCGGCGCCCTGCAAAATTTCCTGCGTTTTTCCTATCTTACAGGAAGAACCCGCCCCCGTCAAGGGCTGGGCCCGACATTTCCGCGGTTTTTTTCCGGGTTCAGCGCCTGCCAGCGCGCGGGGGCTGTCCAAAGCAGCTGCGCCGCGAGGCAAGATCTCCGTCATTTTCTCTTGTTTTGTCTATTCTGTGTAGTTTTGCGGGAAGGATTTTGTGAGATTCGCTCGTTTCCTTCCCCTTTCTTTTTTTCTTGTGTAGTGCTCATTAACTAAGAGATCCGATAAAAATAATCAATATGTGGCATGTGCCCCCATTTCTTATGCTATAATAAACCCTGTAGAAGTTGCCCCGATTTGGAAGATCTTTGCCGTGGGCATTCTTCTCCATGCCCAGGCGCATTATCGAAGGCCTGTTACGTGTTACGTAAGAAATCATTTACAGGAGGATTTTTATCATGGAATTCAAACGGAACGAAGACCAGCAGATGATTCACGACCTTGCTAAGGATTTCGCGGAATCTGTTCTGCGCCCCGCATCGACGAGATCGAAGCCGGCGAGATGACCGAGGTCAGCAACGGCGAGAAGCATCCTCAGCCGCCCCACGACATTCACCAGCGACTGGCTGAGTGCGGCTTCATCGGCATCAGCTTCCCCGAGGAGTACAACGGCCTCGGCATGGGCCACGTGGAGCAGGCCATCGTGATCAAGGAACTCAGCCGCATCTCCCCCTCCGTGGGCAAGTGCCTGGACGTGTACATCCTGGGCCTGGAAGCTCTGGACCTGTATGCTTCCCCGAGCAGAAGGAGAAGTATCTGGCTCCCTGCTGCAGCCCGGTGAGCAGACCGTTTCCTTCGCTTTCACCGAGCCCGACACCGGTTCTGACCCCAAGATGCTGAAGACCCGCCTGGAGAAGCAGGCTGACGGCACCTACAAGCTCAACGGCGTGAAGCGCTTCATCTCCAACGCCGGTTATGACGGCCCCTGCGTGCTGTTCGCCCTGCAGAAGGACGAGGAGTCCGGCAAGGACCTGGTCACCGGCCTGGTGATCGACAAGTTCTGCGAAGGCTACTCCATCTCCTCTCCCTGGGAGAAGATCGGCTATCGCGGCTCCGAAGTGTACGACATCTTCCTGGATGACGTGAAGGTCACCGAGGACCAGATCCTGGGCAAGCCCGGCGACGGCTTCACCCAGCTGCTGGGCACCACCGCTTATGGTAAGCTGGGCTTCACCGCCGTGTTCGTGGGCACCGCTCTGGGCGCTGCTGACATCGCGCTGAAGTACTGCCAGGAGAAGCTGCACCGCGGCAAGTCCATCACCAAGTTCCCCACCACCCAGCGCGTCTGTCCACCATGCTGACCTACGCACACACCGCCGAGCTGCTGGCTGCTGCTGAGGCCGCTGACTACTGCGACCACAACCACTTCGAGCCCGACGACATCCCCCACCATGCGTGCTGTTCAGGCCCGTACCGCTCAGGCCAAGGGCTATGCCGCCGAGACCGCTACCAAGGTTGCTACTATGGCTGTCAACGCCATGGGCGCTTACGGTGTCTGCGACGAGTATCAGGCTGAGCGCTTCCTGCGTGACGCGCTGTTGCCCCCAACATCGAGGGTTCCGGCGACATCCAGTACCTGATCCACGGCATGTTCGTGGTCGCCAACGGCAACACCAACTGATCCGTCTCCCCCGTTCCTATCGTCACTTCCGCCAGCCGGTCCTGCAAAGGGACCGGTTGGCGCAAAGTAATAGAGGTCCCATGGCCCCTTAAAGGCCAAATATTAAAATTCTTAGGAGGATCTTAACCATGAAACCTGTTTATCCTGCTCCCAGAGCCCTCCCTGCCTTCCTATGAGAACCTGCTGCTCGAGATGGTCGAGCCCAACATCCTGAAGGTTACCCTGAACCGTCCCAAGGCTTACAACGCCCTGTCCCACGGCCTGGTTGAGGACCTGACCAACCTGTCCCAGTGGCTGGTTGACGAGTACTACAACATCCGCGTCGTGCTGCTGTATGGCGGCGACGAGGCCAAGGGGCTTCTGCGCCGGCCTGGACGTCAAGCAGGGGCCCTGACCGACTACGAGGAGACCGTCCCCGGCTTCTATCACTATCAGATCAAGCTGGGCGAGCTGGAGTGGTACATTGCTAAGACTCCCCAGCCCTGGATCACCCTGATCGACAACGTCTCCGCTGGCGGCGGGTTCTCCCTGGCTATGTGCTCCGACATCCGTATCTGCACCAAGACCGCTCGCTTCTCCTGCTTCTATGCCAACGTGGGCATCGGCGGCTGCGACATGTCCTCCTCCTACTTCCTGCCCCGTCTGATCGGCACCGGCCGTGCCTATGAGATGATGCTCACCGGCAACTTCATCAGCGCTGACGAAGCCTGGAACCTGGGCCTGGTGTCCAAGGTTGTTGAGGACCGTCCGCTCTGATCCCCGCCGGCCTGGAGCTGGCTCGCGTGATCGCCGCCAGGATCCCATGGCTGTCCGCCTGACCAAGGAAGCTATGCGCGCCAACGTCGACGCCGCCGGCTTCGACAATGCCCTGCAGGTCGAGAACCGCAACCAGACCCTGATGATCGCCCACAACGTCAACAAGGACGCTTCTCAGGATCCCATCGGCAAGTATTGGATCGAGGATCGTACCGATCCCATGAACCCCAAGGGTGCCAACTAATCGATTGTTTCGATTTGAAAAGACCTCCGGCGATAGCCGGAGGTCTTTGCGTTTGTTGTCCGCCGGTGAAGGACAAATTGTGCCCTTTCTCGGCCCGCCTTTGCCCGACTGGACGGACATAATCCGGCACTCTCCCCCTGGAGGATTCCGTGGGAACCCAGTGGGAAACCCGTGGGAAAAACCGGGGGGTAGGGCCTGGGAAAGAAAGGGTTTCCCCAGAAGAAGGTTCTGAGCCTGGTGCTCTGCGTGGCTATCTTTGCTGTCTGTCATGGTCATGGGCACTGGGGCGGCCTTCACCGATGAGGACGATTTCTCCCCTCAGTATGCTGAGGCGGCAGAGGTTCTCACTGGCATGAAGGTTATGCAAGGTTACGATGACGGCAGACTTCCTGCCCCAGCGTAACATCACCCGCGCACAGGTGGCGACCATGATCTATCGTGCCGCTACCAGCGACGTCACCGACACGCAGACTCCCATCTACGCTGACTATGACAAGTTCGACGATGTGCAGTCTGACGACTGGTTCGCCGGCTATGTCAACTACTGCGGAAACGCCGAGCTGATCAAGGGCTTCACCCCCACCACCTTTGGTCCCAACAAGAACGTCACCGGCTATCAGGTCCTGGCCATGATCCTGCGTGCTGTGGGTTATGACGCCAACGACGAGTTCACCGGTTCCGGTTGGGAAATCCCACCGCTTCCACCGCCCAGCAGCTGGGCATGCTGGACAACGTGCAGGAGGCCACCTGCAGGCCAGCCCGCTACCCGTGAGCTGGTTGCCGAGCTGATTTTCCAGGCCCTGAACGTGAATATGGTCAAGTACATGCCCGCCGCTGGATACGTCAAACAGGACATCACCCTGGGCCAGCAGGAATTCGAACTGACCAACAAAGGCGACAACCACGACGACTGGGGCCGTCCCGGCACTCTGTGGACCTATAAAATCAACAATGAAATAGAGTCCACCCTGGTGAAGGAAGATGCTCTGGCCACCTACACCACTGCCGTGACTGAGTGCGATGTAGCTACCGCTCTTGACTTTGACGGTACCAAGACTTTCACTACTTACACCAACGGTGTCGACAACGACAAGGACTACAACGTGCAGGCCACCGATACCAAGGGCACCATCGGCGCCCAGGGCCGGATCACTGAAGTCTATGAGGACGAGATCGTCTACATTGACACCCTGCTGGCATTTGTCGAGGATGTAACCCTGTGAAGTATGATCTTTGCCGGGCACGTTAAGACCCCTGCTAAACTGACCCTGAACATCTACGATGCTGACACTAACGCCTACACTACGGTTGTGGAGAACCAAAACACTGATTGGGAATACACAGAAGGTCAGGCTCTGCTGGTGTATGCTGTTCAGAACACTTCCAACAAAGTGCTCAAGGATAATGATTCTGCCAAGCACATCGAGATCCGCGGCGTTGCCCCCTCTGTTGTGGGTGCCCAGACCAGCATTTGGATCCGCGAGAACCAGCACGAGATTGACGGCACTATCTACTATGACAACAACCGCCTACATCGGAACGATGCTGGTACTGATTCCACTAAGGACTACATTTGGTACCTCGATGAGAACAACAATGTTATCGGCGCTGCCGAGATCGCTGCAACCTATTCCTATGGTATCCTGAAGGATATGATCTGGAACGTTGGCACCCCCGGTAATGCCACCGCTACTCTGATTGATCCCGCTACCGGCGCTGAGAGCACCGTTACTGTCAATTCCATTGATGGCATGACAACCACCGATTGGGATTCCAGAGCAAACAATACCAAGCCCTACTACGATGTATACGATCACACTAACTTTGGTGCTGTTTCCAATGACAGCAGTGATAACGGTCGTTACAACGGCTATGCCCCTGTATCAGGTAGAGACTCTGGCTGACGGCACCGTCAACCTGGACGGCTATGACGTGATCGGCTACAGACATGCCGCTACCATTACCAACGGCGCCACTTCCTTTGCCGGCGCTGGAGGCGATGGCAACCTGCAGTATGTAGATGACAACACTGTCTTCACGGTGCGCACCCTGACCGCTGACGGGTACACGTATCAGCAGTATGTGGGCAAAGCCAATGTTCCTTCCTTTGTGGCGGGAACTGCCCGGACCTTCTATGTGGATACTGACAACGATAAAGGTTGTTGAGTATGTCTACATCCAGGACGGCACACTGGATCTCAGTGGCAACGCCTTTGTTATGGCTACAGATGACGGATATCAGGTTATGAAGGATGGCAGCACTTCCTATGACTACCTGAACAGCGCTTGGGTTGGCACGACCCTGACCAACAGCGTTGTGAAGGATACTTCCTCTCCGATGGAAACGTCCGCACCCTGGCTGGTCGCGTGGGGATTCCTCACTATGTGACCTATGCGGACGATGGTTCGATTGCCACGATTGATCGGTTCGATACGACGGCTGAAAGCTGGTACCACAGACGATTATTATGTACAGCTCCGGAACCCCGATTTACAGCGGCACCACCCTGCTGTACGACAAGGCTGTGAACAACCAGCCCAGCTACAACACCACCGACGCCGCCGTTGTGGGCGACTACACCGCTCTGGAGGATGTCACCGATTGGAGTGATGTGAACGTCTACGTGGTGTATGAGACGACCGATGGCGTCAACTACGCTAGCATTGTCTATGTGGTAAACAAGGCTGACAACGAGCAGGATAGCACCGCTGATCCGGAAAAGGCCATCATTAACTATCAGGTTCAGATCGTTGACCAGTACGGCAACCCCCAGAATACCATCTCTGTGGCAACCTATGAGCGGGATACTGCGTGGAAAGACAAGACTGTCTCCCTATAGAGATCTGATCACTGCAATGATGAACAACAATGCTCCCGGCTGGACTAATGTCGATGGCGCTGTAGCCACTCTGACTGCCCTTGGCATCTATAAGACCGATCAGGAGAATGTATCCCCCATCACGGTTACCTGCGACTTGGGTGACTCTGTCACAGCTACTTTCGTAGTAAGCAAGTGATAGCTAGTAAAATAGGTTTTTTAAAACATAGATCTTTATGTTCCCACCCCCGAGCCTTCCCGGCTCGGGGGGTGGTTTCCTCAAACAGCACAAATCGCCCTCCCAGGTTTCTTCCTGGGAGGGCGATTCCCCTGTTTAAAAACACCGCCTGCCCCCGCTCTGTATGTGGTTTTACCAGATCAATAAGTAATTGAATCCTGTATTGTGATCAATTCATAACGCCCCCGGCTCCTCCCGGAGCCGGGGGGGACTTTTCTCCCGAAACCATCTCCCCCATCTCCTCCCCTCCTGTTGTAAGATGCAAGTGGAATCTTTACATCAGGAGGGATTTTTATGGAAAAGTACCGTTACATTCGAAAGACCGTCACCTGGAACCACCACCGCTACGAGGTGCGGGGCAAGACGGGAGCAGGAGGCCTGCGACAAGCTGGCCGACCTCATCGCCACCCTGAAGCAGGGGGGGGACCTGGCCCCTGGCCGGGGAGCAACCTCACCGTGGACCAGTGGTTCGCCCAATGGCGGGACACCTACAAGGCGCCATCGGGCCTCACCCCCAAAAAGTTTCGGCCTTTATGACGAGAAATACCGGGGCTACATCGGCCCCGCCGTAGGGCACCTGAAACTCACCGAGCTGCGGGATCTCCACCTGCAGACCATCCTACACACCCAGGCGGGGCGGTCCTACTCCCACGTGTCCAAGCTGCGCATGGTGATGCAGGAGCTCTTCCGCCAGGCCCGGCGGTCCCGCATCCTCCTCTATGACCCGGCGGAGGGGCTCCAGCTGCCGGAGAGCGTGAAGGGGACCCACCGGCCCATCACCAACCAGGAGCGGCGGCACATCCTGGCCCTGGCCCAGACCCATCCTCTGGGCTGTGGGTTCTCACCATCCTCTACACCGGCCTTCGCCCGGGGGGAGACCGCCGCCCTCCTCTGGAAAGACATCGACTTTGCCCGGAATGAGATCCACGTCTACAAGGCCGTGGAGAGCGGCACACGGGCCATCAAGGCCCCCAAAGCCGGGGTCCGGGATATCCCCATGCGCCCGGAGCTGCGAGACCGCCTCCTGGCGGCCCGTGGGGCGCCGGAGAGCCCGGTCTTTCCTCGGCCCGGGCGGGGGGCAGGGGTGCCGGCGCCAACAGCCTGCGGCGGCTGTGGAACGCCTTTGCCCGGGGGACCGGACCTGCGGATGGGGCCAAAGTCGGGACGGGAGGTGGTCCAGCACGCCATTGCCCCGGACCTCACCCCCTGCCTGCGGAACACCTTCTGCACCGACCTGCAGCGGGCGGGGTGCCCATCAACGTGGCCAAAGGAGCTCATGGGCCACGCCAACATCTCCCCGTGACGGCCAACATCTATACCCACCGGGACAGAAGGTCCTCCACTCAACATGGAAGCTGACCCCAGGGCCAGCGGGCCGCCGCCAAGCGGTTGGGGGCGGGTGGCACCGCAGAGACAAACTTTTTTGCCGCCGGAGATCGCGACGGCGAAACGAAGGAAGGACAGAGAGAACGGTCATAAAAACCACCCCGAGCCGGTGAGGGGCTCCGAGGGGTGGGAACTTGGGGAACGTTATTGGGGGTGAGAACCAGATTACTTTACAAAAAAAAAATGCAAAGTAGACAGTCTCACCATAAGACTCCCCAGGAAATCACGCACACGGTCTTTTCAGGAGTCATATCCTTTACAGAAACATTCACACAGTTCTTTGTGCTGTCCACAGAAGCATCGTCAGCGTTCTTATTAAACACATCCAGATCCACTGCTGCAGTTTCGGAGAATCTCTCCAATTTAACGCCAGTGCTGTTCAAATCGTCGCGATCAAAGTAAACGGCGAGCGCCTCAGCGGCATCTACGCTCAGGGTAGGCGCATACTTAGCAGCCTCTTCGATGTCATAGTATACATCATAGTCATACCCAGCAACGAGGGTAGTTCCGCTTGCATTGGTCACATCGGTGATAGCATTGCTGATAATGTTCCAGCCCTCAACGACAACGCGCCACTGAGCAGCAGTGCAAACGGTGCCATCGCACTCGGTGTACACAGTGATGACAAACATCGCCTTCGGCTACATCATTCAGAGTGGCTGCGCCGTCACTCTGCTCATATGTATCGAGGAGAGTCTTGTGTCCATTGACGAGTTCCTCAACAGTGAAGTAAGCATATTGACTGACAGCATTCATGTCGACAACCAGATCCAACTGACCGTCATCATTCTTGTCGTTGATGGTAACTGTCCAATCGTTGGTCATAGAGGTGGGGCCAACAATAGACACATCTTCGGCAGCAACGTCAGCGGCACGATTTACGCTGATGGTGTTGGTCTCCTCCAGCTTGGTGCCCACATACACGGTAGTGGTGTTGTTGTAGCGGTTGCCGACAACCCAGATGCCATAGTCAGCGCCTTCCTGAATGGCCTTCACTACATCGGCCAGGGTCATCTCGTAGGTGTTGTTCTGGAAGATCACCTCGTTGGCGTTGGTCACGTTGTAGGACAGTCGGCCGTCGACATAGAGGGTGTTGCCTACCAGCCGCAGGTTGCTGGTATCCTCCAAATAGTTGGCGATGCCGCCGAAAAGGATTTGAATGTCGTTATCGCGGGCCTCGTTCACCAAGGTGATGTCATGAAGTTTTCCATAGTTGGCGTCATCGCTGTCATCGGCAGTCCAGGTAGCGAAGTACAGCTTGCCCTGGTTGGCGATCAACTCATGAGCGATCTCGGGAGTAGTAGTGACAGTGGTCAGCTCGCCGTCCACATAGACACCCTCCACGGTCACACCGTAGTCATTAGAGCTGATCTGGTGGGCGCCGCTGGTAGCAAATACATAGTCGCCGTGGACGGAACGGAAGGTCTTAATGTAGACGTAGTCGGCAATATTGTCGCCATCCTCGTCGTCATAGAAGACCTCCACGCTCTGCCAGTTGTAATCGGGCAGATTGGCGGTGCCAGTGTAAAGCAGTGTAGGTGCCATCGGCATTGTTCACCAAGATCTGGGTGTTGTTGCTCACGTGGGCGACAACTCCATCGCCAAGGTTCACGATAGCGGAGGCATCATGTGTCCAGGGTGACATCGTTAGCATACTCGATTTCGAAGTTGCCTGTAGCGTACCGCTCGATGCCCTCCAGGTTCACAGAATTATCGCTGTTGGTGTCCACGCGATACATAGCAAAAGCCATCATAATTACCGTTCAGGCTGGAGTCGCTGGACACGCCGCCAAAGTTGCCGGTGCCGTTGAAGACAGACTCAATGCTATCAGCCAGATAAGGAGTCACATCGCTTTTCGGCCCAGTTAGGAGTACTAAAGTCGAACTCATCGATAGAGTCCACAGTGACAGTAGCCTCGGTGCCATCCATGTAGACCAGGGTGGCCTCAGCATAGCCGCCGTCACGGCCGCCGTTGACCCAGATCATGTCCTTCAGCACGGCATAGTTGCTGGTGATGCCAGTGGCACCAATGACGTTGCCGTACTGATCCAGGTACGGGTTGTGAAGTTATAGTCCTCGGTGACACCAGCGTCATCGCGGAAGAACTTGTAGGCATCGTTGTACTCGGTGCCGTTGATGGTGTGCTGATTTGTCGTTGGGGTGGATGTAGGTCTGGCGCCCACGAAAAGGAACTCGGCGGCGGAGACGATTTCCACATGCTCATCGCCACTGATGACTTCGTGTCCTTATCATTGGTCGGTCACAGCATTGATCAGGGAGCATGTCACCTCAGCATAGGTGTGGTTCATCGGTCATTGGTCGGGGTAACGCTGGTGATTTGGCGCCATCATAGACTCCAGGGTCCAGGGAAGCATCCTTGGCCACGTGGCCATCGGATCATACTTCACCTCAGTGACCTTGGTCACCTGAGCAAGGAAGGTATCGATGACTACGATGCGGGTAGCGTCCTTGCCATCCACAGTGGTCAGTCAGACGGCCCTGGGCACCGATGTTATCCTTGGTCGCGGTCTTGCGTCGATTTTATAGGTGTCATTCCATCACCGCTGTTGACATAGGCGGCCACTTATCGCCAGAAATGCCGGTGTCCTCATTCACATCACAGATCGTTCACAGCGGTGGGGTAGGTAGCAGGGCCTCTTCCTCGATGGATAGAGGTCATCCTTGTCGGACCTGATAACCGTCGTTCTTCACGGCACCATTCAATAGGTGCTGCCCCGGCATACCAGATGGTAGCGGGACGGCCCCAAACATCACGTTGTCATTCACAACGGCCAGGTCGAAGACCTGCTCGCCCAGGGAAGAAGCGGGGGTGGTGCTGGGACTGGTACCGCACCAGCAGCGGGGGACAGAGTCGGACGGTGTCAATCTGAATGGCCTCAAAGATCAGCTGGGCCACCAGCTCGCGGGTAGCGGGCTCGGCCAGGTTGGTGTCGGGGTTCAGATTGTCCAGCAGGCCCTGCTCACGGGCGGTGGCGACCACACGGAGGGTCCACTGGTCGCCGGTGTACTCGTCGTTCTCGTCATAACCCACAGCACGCAGGATCATGGCCAGCACCTGGTACCCGGTCACCTGCTTATAGGGACCAAAGGTGTCAGGGGTGAAGCCCTTTGATGTACTCGGCGTTGCCGCAGTAGTTGACATAGCCGGCGAACCAGTCGTCAGCGTTGACGTCATCGAACAGATCCTCGCCAACAAACTGGGGATCTTGCTGTCGGTGACGTCGCCGGTAGCGACGATAGATCATCGTGGCCACCTGTGCGCGGTTGATGTTACGCTGAGGCAGGAAACTGCCGTCATCGTAACCCTGAATGATTCCCATCCCGGTCAGGACTTCTGCTGCCTCTGCATAGTTGTCAGAGAACTCATCCTGATCCGTGAAGGAAGCCGCCCCAGTGCCCATGACCATGACAGACAGCAGCATAGCCACGCAGAGCACCAGGCTCAGAACCTTCTTCAGGGGCAAACCCTTTCGTCCCCAAGCCCTACGGCCGGTTTTTCCCACGGGTTTCCCACTGGGTTCCCACGGAATCGCCGCCGATCGGGCGCGGAGTTTCCCACAAAAAGTTCCCGGCACCGATGGCTCGGTGCCGGGAACTGTGCGTATTGTGGACATCAGCCTGCTGCGGAAAAGGTTGTGGTCTGCTGATCCAGCAACCGATCCCCGGTGACATTGTCTGCGGTCAGGGTATCGCCCGTCACGGTGAGGGGTGAAGATCCCCCAAAAAGTCTGGGGTATTGCTCTCGGCAGAGAGCTCAAAGAGCACGGAGCCCGCCGGGTACTGGCTGGAGGTGGTGATGACATAGAAGGTCCCCGTCATGGCAGCGCCATCCGGCGGGGTATACGTCATCGTTCCGTCCGCCGCGAAGGAGAGCTCGGCCCGTCGGCGGTCCAGCGCCCCAGGAGTCCGTCTCCACCGGGGCTTCCTCGGTGGAGTAAAGGCTGAAGTCATAGACCTTGGGGGTGGCGGGCAGGGCGATGGTGTTGTCACAGAGGCCCAGGGCAGGGTGGTAGACGAGTTCTGTGCCGTCTGCCCCCACCAACGTCACCTGGAGGTTGGGGATCACGTCGCTGACATTGCCGATGAGGATCACCGGCCGTCCCTGGGTGTCGGTGTAGAGGGTGTCCCCCCACCTCCCCTGGTAGCCGTTTTCCGCGTCGGAGCGGTAGGTCTGCACGGTGAGGAGGAGGTCTCCCTGATCCCGGGGACCAGGCAGTACACCTGGCCGCCCTCATGGGTCACAATCTGCGCCTGGGGCAGGTCTGCCAGGAAGGGATAGGCCTCGGCATATCCCTTTTCCTGGAGCGACTGCGGAACCCCTGCCGGGTCACCCCTCGGAGAGGGTGCCCAGGAAGGCGATGCCGCAGAAATAGTCCCCAGCCTGCAGGTCCGCCCGCAGTTGCGTGAGGGAGGGGCCTCCTCCTGGGATTGTGAGGGCTCGGCCTCTTGGGTTTGAGAAGGTTCTGTCTGGGTGGTGGTCTCCTCCGCCGAGGCAGGGGCCTCTCCGCAGGCGGCCAGGCTCCCCAGACAGAGGAGGGTGAGCAGGCAGAGCAGCAAAGGTTTCCCTGCAGCATAAAGGTTCCTCCTTTCCCCCCTTCACTGGGGGAACGTCAAGCTGTTGACGATGGCCTGCACGTCTTCGCTCCACACGGACAAATAGGTGGGGCCGGTGAAATACAGGTAGGCGGCGTACATGGGATAGGTGTCGTTGCCCAGATCCTTGCCGAAGTTGACCAGGACCTCGCTGTTCCAGCCGGTCTCATCCTGGTAGACAATGGCCCGGGCGGAATAGCCTGCCACTGTGAGGTCCATGGTTTGATAGTCGGTGACGGTCTCGCTGGTCCCTTTGGCATCGAAGCTGGCCAGCCACTCGGTGACTCCGCGCTGTCCAGTTTGGTGATCCAGCCTTTGGTCCCGTCGTTGGTGTAGAGGTCGGACAGACCCGCCGGATCTGGTTGGAACACATCGGAGGCATACCGAACAGAGTAAAGTCCCCCGTAGCAGGTGAAGGTGGCATAGGTCCCAGAATCGCTGTCCCCCCTCCTGAGGCTGGGTGCCCTCCCGGGCGAAGGTGTATTCCATCCCGGACAGCTCTAGGGTGAGCTGGTTGCTTTGCAAGGTGCCGGTGGCCACTGTCTTTCCGGCAATGGTCATGGTGAAGGCTTCCCCAGACAGCTGCCACTCGGCCTCGTTGGAGGCGGCGGTGAGGAAGGTGGTGGCCGTACCGTCGGCATGCAGCTCCAGCCATTTTCCCTCGGGGTTCATGGCCAGGCCGTCCATGGTGATGCCGGTGCAGACATAGTTTCCCACATAGGCCGTATTGTCTTGGGAGGCAGCCGTGTCACCACAGGCGCACAGGACCAGGGCACACAGCAGACAGAGGGGGAGAGAACCAGAGATTTTTTTCATGGAAACCGTCCTTTGGGTAGAGTAGTTTCATTGTACCCGGCGGGGGGGGAAAAGTCTACTGGATTTTGTGAACGTGGGGGGAAAAAAACCACCCCCGAGCCGGGGAGGCTCGGGGGTGGGGAACGGGTTAGACGTTATTGAACGGGAGTCAGATTACTGCACCTGGAAGGCAAAGTAGACGTACTCGTCATCATTGGGAGTGTTATTGGTGTCCTGATCGCGGACGCACATACGAATGACATAGTAGTCGGTCCCATCCCAGTTAGAAATATCGAAAGAAGTTTCGGATGTGCCATTGCTCCCAAACAGCATATTACCGGGCCTGCTGCTGGTTGAAGGTACCCTCAGTCACTTGGGCGCTGTTGGTGAAATGATGAGACTTGGCAACGTAATTGGGATACGTGCCAATAGTAGTTCCAGACACATCGGCAACGACCAGATCATTGTCTGCAGAGACTACAGTCCATCCAACATTGCTACGGCGGTTTAACATTCTTCACAGCATCCCCAAAGTTGCTGTACATAGGCAGGGGTTCTCAGCACCGCCAAGAGTGGTATTACCATCGCTAGACTCCACAGATGTAATTGCCCCGTCACTCTGTAGTACTTATTCACGTTGATGGTGTACTCCGCGGGATTACCTACGCCATTTCGGGGTATACAGTAACGGTGATAACATCTCCCAGATCAAGGCCAGTCACAGTAGCGGTTTCGTCACCACGGAAGGGCGAGTGCAGCCATAGGCGTACCATTGACCTCCACCACGTACAGAGCATAGTCGTTGTCAGCATCAATGGTCAGTTCGCCAGATGTGTTACGCTCGGTCGGGGGGACGATATAGTTGCCATCAGCATCGGGAGCAGAAATATCATAAATGTTGTCCTCGCCTTCGGTGGCAACGGTGATGGTGTCATCATCGCTCAGAGCGGTGCCCACATAGATGGTCAGAGCGCGGTTGGTGATGCTGTCGCTGTCATCCACAACCCACACGTCACAACCGGCCCCAACGGCCTCAGCAACACTGGTGTAGGTCCAAGTTCTGTCGCTGTAGATGACTTCAACTTAGCGTCAGTCAGGTTGTAGCTGGCGTCGGTACCAGCAATGGCGCCGTTTCTGACGGTGATGCTATCGTTGGTCATGTAGTCGCAGAGTTCATCAGTACTGTCCGCAAGGTCGCTGTCCTCGTTCACCAGCTCCACATCAGTGACATAACCATGGTGGGATTGTTGTTAGCGGCATTTCCATCAAAATCTACGTGGAACAGCTTACCCACGTTGTTCTCAGGATGGAATAACATTAGCATCGGTGGTCAGGATAGTGCGCTCCTCGCCGTCCACAACCACGTTCATGGCGTGAACCACGGACTCACCGTCGGTCAGCTGCCAGGTGTGGGGAGTTGGTGGTGGCGAACAGGTGGGTGCCAGTGGTGGCCTGAGGCACAGAGGTCTTGATGTACACGTTCTCCGTGAAGGTGCCATCGTTGGACCAGAACACCTCGATGGTGCCGTCAGCGAAGTCAGGCAGGTTGTTGATGTTGTAAGTGGTGTAGGTGTAGTCGCCAGCGGAACCGGTGCGCACCAGAACTGGGTGTCGCTGTCCACGTTGGTCTCAACCTGGTTGCCGACCTCAATGGTGGAGCCACCCACGTCGATGGTGGAGCCGGAAGCATACTCAACCAGAGTGTCGGTGACAACGTTGCTGGAGTTTTTGTCATAGCCCTCCAGATTCACGGTTCCGTCATCGTTGGTGTACACCAGGTACAGGGCATAGCCCTCCAGGTTGCTGTTGGCGCTGGGCTCCTCGGAAACGTTCAGATCGTTCCAAGCGAAGCCAGTGTTGGCATCGTCCATGCTGGGTTCCACGTCATTCACGTTCCAGAACTCGCCGGCCTCGGCAGCGCCGGCAATCCGACCGTCGATGGAGTTGACCTCCACGGAAGCCTCGGTGCCGTCCATGTACACCAGGGTAGCCTGGGCATGGCCATAGGAAACCCGCGCCCACAACCCACACGATGTCCTTCAGCACGGCATAGTCAGTGCGGGCCAGGTTGGTCGCGCCAATCAGGTTGCCGTACTGGTCCAGCCACCAGTTGTGGTTGACGGTCTGGGTGCCTTCTGTGTCATCCCGGTAGAAGTGGAGGGCGTCCATGTAGTCCTCACCGTCGATGGTGTGGTAGTCGGGGTGGACCCAAACGTGCTCTGGCCGCCCACGAAGGAAGTGGCAGCAGAGACGATCTCCAGGTTGCCGTTGGCAATCGGATAGGTTCCATTGGTAGCCGATTACAGAATCCAGTAACGGTCTTAACGCCATAGACGTCATCATCGTCAGTGACCACGTTCACCAGCGACATGTCGCCCACGGCGTAGCTCCAGTTGCTGTCAGCGGTCAGGTAAACAGGCTCTCCGCCTCGCTGTTGTATACAAGCAGCTCCAGCAGAGCTTCACGGGCCAGGTGGCCGTTGGCGTCGGAACAGGTCTCGGTGACGTCGGTGACCTGGGCCAGGAAGGTGTCGATCATCACGACACAGTCCTCATAGACCTCAGTCAGGCGGCCCTGGGCGCCAATGGACTCGTTGGTGGCAGTGCGGCTGATGTTGACCGAGGTGTCATTGCCATTGATCACAGCGGGAACGGTGCCGGACACGCCGGTTTCGTCATACACATCGCAGTCGTTGACCGCAGTGGTGGTGTAGGTGGCAAGAGGCTCATCCGCAATGTCGGCATAGACGGTCTCGTCTGCATCGTACTTACCGTTGGCGGGGTCGTTGTCAGCATACCACACGGTAGCGGGACGGCCCCACATGTCGGTGTAGTCGTTGTCCACAGCCAGGTCAAAGACCTGCTCGCCCAGGGAAGAGCCTTCCTCTGCATAGTCGCCCTCAGCGGGGACATAGTGGACAGTCTCCACATCGGGATGAATGGCCCGGAAGATCAACTCAGCCACCAGCTCACGGGTAGCGGGCTCGGCCAGGTTGGTGTCAGGGTTCAGATTGTCCAGCAGGCCCTGCTCACGGGCAGTGGCGCCCACACGGAGGGTCCACTGGTCGCCGGTGTACTCGTCGTTCTCGTCATAACCCACAGCACGCAGGATCATGGCCAGCACCTGGTACCCGGTCACCTGCTTATAGGGACCAAAGGTGTCAGGGGTGAAGCCCTTGATGTACTCGGCGTTGCCGCAGTAGTTGACATAGCCGGCGAACCAGTCGTCAGCGTTGACGTCATCGAACAGATCCTCGCCAACAAACTGGCTGATCTTGCTGTCGGTGACGTCGCCGGTAGCAGCACGATAGATCATCGTGGCCACCTGTGCGCGGTTGATGTTACGCTGAGGCAGGAAACTGCCGTCATCGTAACCCTGAATGATTCCCATCCCGGTCAGGACTTCTGCTGCCTCTGCATAGTTGTCAGAGAACTCATCCTGATCCGTGAAGGAAGCCGCCCCAGTGCCCATGACCATGACAGACAGCAAAGATAGCCACGCAGAGCACCAGGCTCAGAACCTTCTTCTGGGGAGAACCGCTTGCGCCCCAAGCCCCGCCCAGCATTTTTCCCACGGGTTTCCCACTGGGTTCCCACGGAAACGGCCAAGAAAACGCCTGTTCCCCGTTATTTTTAACGGGAAACCCAGGCCCCCAAAACCCGCCATTTGTCCCCCCGTCCAGAGACAATGCTTCAAGGTCCCCTTCCTCAGAGCAGAAAAACAGCACGCCGCAGAATTCTCTGCGGCGTACCTGTAGCAACCCTTATTCGGAGAGCAACATCCGGTCGTTTTCCACGTTGAACTTTTCCAGCAGATCCCGCACGGAGAGGTTCTTTTTTCTCCTCCCCGCGCACGTCCACCACGATGCGGCCGGCGTCCATCATGATGAGGCGGTTGCCATACTGGATGGCGTTGCGCATGTTGTGGGTGACCATGAGGGCGGTCAGATGGTCCCGGGCGACGATCTCCTCGGTGAGGTGCAAGACCTTGTCCGCCGTTTTCGGGTCCAGTGCGGCGGTGTGCTCGTCCTAAAAGCAGAGGAGCTGGGGCCGGTTCATGGTGGCCATCAGCAGGCTACCGCCTGCCGCTGGCCGCCGGAGAGGAGTCCCACCCGGCTGGTCATCCGGTTTTCCAGGCCCAGGTCCAGAGCGGCCAGCTTTTTCCCGGAAGAGCTCCCGCTCCTGGTTGGTGATGCCCCCCGCCGCGCCCCCCCGAGACTTACCTCCCGGCGGCTGGCCAGGGCCAGATTTTCCTCAATGCCCATGGTGGCGGCGGTGCCCATCATGGGGTCCTGAAACACCCGACCGATGAATTTGGCCCGCTTGTGCTCCGGCAGGCGGGTGAGATCCACCCCGTCCAGCCGGATGGTTCCCTGGTCAGCAGGGATGGCCCCGGCGATGAGGTTCAGGGTGGTGGATTTTCCGGCGCCGTTGCCCCCGATGATGGTGACGAAATCCCCATCCTCCAGGGTGAGGTTCAGGCCGTTGATGGCCCGCTTCTCGTTGACCGTGCCGGGGTTGAAGGTCTTATACAGTCCGATGAGTTCAAGCATGGGGCGCGCCCTCCTTTTCTGCGGGGATGGCTTTTTGCCTTGCTCCGGAAAGCTTTCCCCTTCCAGTAGGGCACCGCCAGGAACACGGCCACCACCAGAGCAGAGAAGAGCTTCAAGTCGTTGCTGTTCAGGCCCAGGGTAAGGACGATCTGGATGACCACATAGTAGATCACAGCGCCGATAACCACTGCCACCAGCTTTAAGGCGAAGTTATGGAAGATCCGGGCAAAGAGCACGTCGCCAATGATCACAGCGGCCCAGACCGATGACGATGGCGCCCCGACCGGCGTTGACGTCGGAAAACCCCTGGTACTGGGCATACAGAGCGCTGGACAGGGCCACAATGCCGTTGGAGAGCATGAGGCCAAGCACCTTGTTGAAGTCCACATTGATGCCCTGGGCCCGGCTCATGTTGGGGTTGGCGCCGGTGGCGCGGATGGAGCAGCCCAGCTCCGTGCCGAAGAACCAGTAGAGCAGGGCGATGATCACGGCGGTGAAAATTAGGGCCACCAGGATGGGGTTGTCCAGGGCGAACTGCCGCACGTCCCGGAGGGAAACCAGGAGGTCGAAGTTGCTGGGGTTGATGGCCTGGTTGGCCTTGTCGTCCATAATGCGCAGGTTGATGGAGTACAGCGCCAGCTGGGACAGGATCCCGGCCAGGATGGCGGGGATGCCCATGGCGGTGTGAAACAGGCCCGTGAGGGCACCGGCGGCCAGGCCAGCCAGGAAGGCCACCAGCAGGGCCACCCATACGTTGTAGCCATGGAGCATCATCATGACGCACACGGCGCCGCCGGTGCACATGGTGCCGTCTACCGTCAGGTCCGGCAGGTCCAGGACTTTAAAGGTGATGTAGACGCCGATCGCCATGATGCCCCAGATCAGCCCCTGGGCCAGAGCCCCTGGCAGGGCATTGAACAGGTCAGAGAAAAAGTCCACGTTACTTCCTCCGTGTCAGATGAAATTCCACGGGACAGGCCCTCGCGGGGAAAGGGCGGAAAAGGGAGCGTCCCCTTTTCCGCCCTGTATGGGTTGGTCCAGTGGTCGGGAATGTGCCGCGGAGCAATCAGCTCTCCAGCGCAGTGTAGTCTTCCGGCGGGGTGATGCCCAGCTCCTCACAGATGGAGGGGTTGTACATCTTGGTGGGGGTGGGGGCGGAACGGACTTCCATGGTGGCGGGGTCAGCGCCCTCTACCAGGATTTCGTAGGCCATCTCGCCGGTGATCTGGCCCAGTTCGTAATAGTCGATGCCCAGGACGGCCACGCCGCAGCCGGAGCAGGTGCCGGTGTCGCCGGTGATGACGGGCACCCCGGCAGGCACCACCACGTTGTGGATGGTGGAGGCATAGGAGGCGGCGGTGTTGTCGGTGGGGGGATGTAGATCACGTCGCTGGAAGCGCAGGCGGTCTGGGTCACAGAGGCCAGGTCGTTGGAGTCAGAGAAGGTGTAGTCGGTGCAGGTGAGGCCCTGGCCCTCCAGGTACTCCCCGGACGATGTTCACCTGGTAGACGGAGTTGGGCTCTGCAGAGCAGTAGAGCAGGCCCACGTTCTGGGCGTCGGGGAAGAGGTCCAGGAGCATCTGGGCCTGGTCTTCCAGGGGTGCCAGGTCGGTGGTGCCGGAGATGTTGGTCCCGGAGGTGCCGGACCAGTTCTCCATCTGCAGGGCGGTGGCATAGTCGGTGATGGAGGTGCCCGGGATGGGGGATGTCCGTGGTGCCGGCCTGGGCGGCCTGGAGGGGAGGTGGTGCCGTTGGCCATGCGATCAGGTCCACCCCGGAGGAGACGAACCCGTTGATGATGGTAGCGGCGTTGGAAGACTCGCCGGAGGCGTTCTGCGGGTCAAACTCCACAGTGCCGCCGGCGGCGGTGACCAGCTCGGTGAGCTTGTCCTGGAAGCCCTGGGTGGCCTCATCCAGCGCGGCGTGCTGCATCTGCTGGCAGATGCCCACGGTGTGGTGCCGGCGGTGGCGGCGCCGTCGCCGGAGGTGTCGGTGGTGGTGTCGTTGGACGTATCGCTCCCGCAGGCGGCCAGGGACAGGGCCATGGCGCCGGAGAGGAGGATGGCAAGGAGTTTCTTCTTGTTCATGGGGGAATTAACCTTCTTTCCGAGGAATGCGGAATGGTGGAACATCCGCAAAAATTTGCCTTATTATAGTATCACTTTAAAGGTATCAGGTCAAGAGGAATTTTTATGGGAGGATAAGGAGGGGATGATGGTAGGAGGAAAAACCACCCCCGAGCCGGGGAGGGGCTCGGGGGGGTGGGAACACGGTAGGGTGTTTTAGCGTTGAGTTGTGTTACTCAAGGATTAGTGTCCACAGCATCAGACAGCATCAGGCTGAGCCTGGAAAACGTCCGTAGTGACAGTGGGATACTTCTGGCCATTGCAAGTCAGAGTAATCTCAGCATAGTACTTCTGTCCTGCGGTCAGCTTACAAGTGGTGTCAACAGAGATAGAGGTATTCTCGTTTGTCGCCACAGATTGGTTCGTCTGAACGGGGGTTCCATCCTCGGTGTAAATGGTAACATTCGCTGTCACATTACGCACAGTGTGAGAAAGATCTTCCACACCGTCCAGATACTTGTGAGCAGTCAGGGGTAAAAGAAGCACCCTCTTCGCTGTCGAACTTAACAGAATCGATGGTTGCGGCGTACTCAACCTCCGCCACGTGCTTTTTCAGGTTGACATCAACACCTTCCATGGAAGCATCAACAATCAGGCGACCCTCATCGGAGAGAGGCTTGACAATGGCCTGAGTTGTTTCCGACAGGAGTCCAGGTATAGGTGCCGTTGGCGTATTCATCGCCGAAGCAGATAGAAGTGCCAATCTTCACGTGGACATTCTCGGGCTGTGCATCCTTGCTGTCTTTAATGATGGCAGTGTCCACATAGTCAACATTGCCATCCTCGGCCTCGGTCACGAAGACAGCCTCGGTGTCGCCGTTTACGACAACAGCATAACCGGTAGCGCAGTCGTTCACGTCCAGGTTGGTGGTACCGCCTTCGGGGAAGTCCTCCACCAGGGCAAAGACGCCGGTCTCAGGCAGAGCCAGGTTTTCACCGGCCTGATTGTTCCACTCATAGATGTCGAAGCTCTGACCATTCTTAGCCAGATGCAGGTCGCCGAACTTCACCACGTTCCCACCGACGGGCAGCAGAGCGTTCACAACGGTGCCGTTGACATCCAGGGTGTGGTATGCCCAAATATGGTGAGCGGAGTCACCCCAAACAGGCATCTTGATCTGGGTGGTTACCTGGATCGCCTCACCAGCGGAGTTGATGGCGTCATAGGTGTAGGTGTAGTCACCATCCACCTTCTGAGAGGTGTAGTCGCTGAAATCTTCCACGTAGCAGTAGTCCACGAAGGTGTCAATGTGGCCGCGGATGTTGATCATGTCGGCCTCACCGAACTTGTTCACGTGGGTGTCACCAGCGGCAACAGCGTCCATCTGATGGACCGTCTTACCGTCGATGTCAGCCAGGGCGTCCTCGCCGGTCAGCACGCCGTACACGGGGGATGACCCAGCCGAAGGTGCTGCCAATCGCAGTGTCGGCAGTATCGGTGTAGTAGAAGACAACCAGGTCTTCGTCCACGTTGTAGGTGTTGTTGTCGACAGTAACCAGATCACGGTCCGTCTGGACAGTAGCCTGCGCATCAACGTAGTCATAAGTGTATGCCAGGACCAGCTCACCGTCTTCGTTGATGTTGTAGCTCACCACATCGCCGACAGCGATGTTACCATTCACATACGGATCATTATCGGGGTGGTTAGTATCGTTCTCAGGGCCAAAGTACTTGGCAAAGTCAGCGTCGACCTTGGCAGTCTCCACAGTGTTCTCCTCAGTCAGGAACTTGACATAGGGTCGCCAACATTCAGGCCGCCCTGGGGTCTCCAAGTCAGGTCGCCCTCAAAGGCGCCGGTCTTGTAGACGTCATAGTCCAGGATCAGGCCGTAGCCAGTGGCAGTCTCACCGGCCTCTTCATAGGCACGGATGTTGCCATAGGCATCCTGATAGTAATTGTAGTACTTGCCGTTCCAGTCAGCGCCAGGCTGATAGGTGTCACGAATGGTTGCAAACTGATTCAAATCGGGGTCACCGGCATAGTTGATCCCAGAAACCATGTAAGCGGCATCGCCGATGGTAGCGGTCTCGTCCTGGTGTGTTCAGGCCGGTGACATTGCCGGTAACGAAAGCGGCCTTCTCCAGGTAGGTGCCGCCGTCAATGTTGATGGCCAGAACCACGTCGCCCTCGGCGGCGGCGTCATAAGCAACGACCTTGTCCTCAACAGCCATGTCGTTCGGGAGAATGTCACCGTCATCGTCGATGTTATCGATGAAGGTCAGGGTGTCAATCTCGGTCAGGACATACTCATAGTCGCCATCGTTGTTGTTATCAATGGCCTTGATCATGATACCCTTATCGAAGGTGGCGCCATCGGCCTTGTCATAGTTGACGAAGTACTGGGTACCACCGTTGGTAGCATCGGCCCACTCATCTTCCTGATCGTTGGTCAGGTCGGCGGCGCGCAGGTTGCTCCAGTCGGTGACATCAGCCAGGGAGGCGGGAGTGCTCACGGCGGTCTCGTCGGCGATCCACACGTTGACCTTCTCGCCGATGATGGAGGTGTCGGTGGTCAGGTTGTAGGTGACAGAGCGACCAAAGTTGTTGACCAGCTCGGTCTTGCCGGTATCCAGAGCCTTGGAGCCATACAAGTCAGCGATCTCGTTGGCCACGATGGTGCCCTCAGCCTCGAACAGCTTGAACTCGTTCCAGCCCAGGGTGGTCTTGTTCTGCTGATACCCAAAGGCGTTGGTGTACTCCACGGTGGGGACGATCATGGCCCGGAAGATGAGCTCGGCAACCAGCTCACGGGTAGCGGGCTGGCCCAGGGTAGCGTCCTGCACATTGTCCAGGATACCCAGGGACTCCGCAGTGGAAGCGGTGGATTTCCCAACCGGAACCGGTGAACTCATCGTTCTTGTCATAGCCCACAGCGCGCAGGATCATAGCCAGCGCCTGGTAGCCGGTGACGTTCTTGTTGGGACCAAAGGTGGTGGGGGTGAAGCCCTTGATCAGCTCTGCGTTGCCGCAGTAGTTGACATAGCCAGCGAACCAATCGGTAGACTGCACATCATCGAACTTGTCGTAGTCAGAATAGATGTCAGTCTGGGGAATCGGTGACGTCTCCGGTGGCAGCGCGATAAATCAGAGTTGCCACCTGAGCGCGGGTGATGTTACGCTGGGGCAGGAAACTGCCGTCATCGTAACCTTGCATGACCTTCAGGTTGGTGAGAACCTCTGCCGCCCTCAGCATACTGAGGGGAGAAATCGTCCTCATCGGTGAACGCCGCCCCAGTGCCCATGACCATGACAGACAGCAAAGATAGCCACGCAGAGCACCAGGCTCAGAACCTTCTTCTGGGGAACCCCTTCGTCCCCAAGCCCCGCCGTCGGTTTTTTCCCACAGGTTTCCCACTGGGTTCCACAGGAAAAAACGGCGGGTTGCGGCCCATCTCCCGGGAGAATTCCAGTCAACCTGGGGCAACATTGTCTATTTGTGTCTGCGGTACGCGGACAGTCCGCTTCTCTATGACGTCTACCCACCTTTGCCAATCCCCCAAGACCCCTTGAAAAAAGCTGGCAAGTTGACAATTTCCAGTCACAGAATTGCAAAAAATCCCAAAAATTTTTCCGGTGAAACCGTCCAAAAGAGAGGAAGGAAGAAAAAATGCTCTTTGGACACTTGAACATTCGAAATCGCCATTGTATAATACATAAAATGCAAAAAAACGTGGTCAAAAGATACAAAATTGGATTTTCAACTGGAATGTTGACACTCTGTAAGATACACCAAAGTGTTCCATCTGAAACACTTTCTTGTATAAAACATGAAAAGGAGAGACTCAAACATGAAAAAGAAGTTACTTTGCATGGCCTTGGCCGCCGCAATGGCCCTGGGCCTGTGCGCCTGCGGTTCCGATGACGGCGGCACCACCGATGCCAGCACCGACGATGGAACCACCAGCACCGCCACTGGCGGCGCCTTCAAGATTGGTGGCACTGGCCCTCTGACTGGGGATCGCCATCTACGGCATGGCCGCCAAAGAACGGCGCACAGATCGCCGTTGACGAGATCAACGGCAGGCGGTTCCGTACAGTTCGAACTCAAATATGAGGACGACGAGAACGACCCGGAAAAAGCAGTTTCCGCTTACAACGCATTAAAGGACTGGGGCATGCAGATTTCCCTGGCTTCCGTTACCACAAAGCCCTGTGAAGCAACCAGTACAGAGCACTTTGCTGACCGTATTTTTGGTCTGACTCCTTCCGCTTCCTCTACCGCTATTACAGAGGGCAAGGACAATGTATTCCAGATGTGTTTTGCTGACCCCAACCAGGGTCTTGCATCCGCTGATTATATCGCAGATCAGAAGCTCGGCACAAAAGTCGCTGTCATCTACAGAAATGACGATGTATACTCCAGCGGCGTCTACGAGAAATTCAAAACAGAAGCAGATGTAAAGGGTCTGGAAATCGTTTCCGCAACCACCTTTACCGATGCAAGCTCCAATGACTTCTCCGTACAGCTGACCGAAGCAAAGAATGCAGGTGCTGACCTGCTCTTCCTTCCTATCTATTATCAGCCCGCTTCCCTGATCTTAAAGCAGGCAAAGGATATGGGCTATGAACCCACCTTCTTTTGGCGTAGACGGTATGGATGGTATCCTGACCCTGGAAGGTTTTGACACCTCTCTGGCAGAAGGCGTTATGCTGCTGACTCCCTTCAACGCTGATGCGACAGATGAAAAGACCCAGAGCTTTGTAACCAAATACCAGGAACTCTACGGCGATGTTCCGAACCAGTTCGCAGCAGATGCTTATGACTGTGTATATGCTTATAAAGCAGCTCTGGAGGCATCCGGTGCTACCGCAGATATGTCTGCAGAGGAGCTTTGCGACAAGATGATCGAAGCCTTCCCGACTCTGACTATGACGGTCTAACCGGTACAGGCATCACCTGGGATTCCACCGGTGCTGTATCCAAGACTCCTAAGGGTATGGTGATCAAAAACGGCGCTTACGTCGGCATGGAGTAATACTTACCCTTTAATTTTGATTTTATCAATGCGCAAGGGAGCACCGTTATCGTTTTTGATACGGCGCTCCCTTGCATAGTCATACAGAGAAATGAGGTAGCTTATGACCTTTTTATCACACCTGATCAACGGCATCAGTCTTGGAAGCGTATACGCGCTCATCGCACTGGGATACACAATGGTATACGGTATCGCCAAGATGCTGAACTTTGCCCACGGAGACGTCATCATGGTGGGCGCATATATTTCCTTCTGTACCACCAGTTATCTCGGACTTTCTCCGCTGGTATCTGTCCTTTTTTCCATCATCGTCTGCACGGTTCTCGGCATCGTTGTAGAACGTCTGGCATACAAGCCCCTGCGTCAGGCTCCTTCCCTCGCAGTTTTGATCACTGCCATCGGCGTTTCCTATTTTCTGCAGAATGCCGCCCTGCTGATCTGGGGCTCCAGCCCGAAAACCTTTTCTTCCGTAACCGGAAGCTGGACCTTAAAGCTTTTTGACGGACAGCTGATCGTTTCCGGCGTCACGATCGTTACGATCCTTGCCTGCATCCTGATCATGATCTGTCTGACGCTTTTCACCAACAAGACAAAAATGGGAACGGCGATGCGCGCAGTTTCTGAAGACAAGGCTGCTGCAGGTCTGATGGGTATCAATGTCAATACAACCATTTCCCTGACCTTTGCCATCGGCTCCGGTCTGGCGGCCATCGCAGGTGTATTGCTCTGCTCCGCCTATCCGACCCTTATGCCCACCACAGGCTCCATGCCCGGCATCAAGGCATTTACTGCAGCTGTATTTGGCGGCATCGGCTCCATTCCCGGCGCAATGATCGGCGGTATCCTGCTCGGCATTATTGAGATCTTTTCCAAAGCGTACATTTCCACACAGCTGTCCGATGCGATCGTATTTGCGGTTCTGATCGTGGTCCTGATCGTAAAGCCGGATGGTCTGCTGGGCAAACACGTCAGCGAGAAAGTATGAGGTAGCAGCATGAACAAACTCAAACCTATTCTGTCAGCCAGAAAAGACTGCACAATTTCCTATACGATCGTCATTCTCGCCTTTATCCTGATCCAGACCATGATCGCAACCGGAAACATCACCTCTTCCTTAAAGGGACAGCTGGTTCCGATCTGTGCCTACATCATCATGGCGATCTCCTTAAATCTTACCGTCGGCATTTTAGGCGAGCTTTCTTTAGGGCATGCCGGCTTTATGTCGGTCGGCGCTTTTACCGGCATCGTGGTTTCCACCTCCCTTGCCGCTGCGATTCCGAACGGTCCTCTGCGCCTTGCCATTTCCATGATCGTCGGCGGCCTTTTTGCCGGAATTGCAGGACTCATCGTCGGCATCCCCGTACTTCGTTTAAAGGGTGACTATCTTGCCATCGTTACCCTTGCATTCGGTGAAATTATCAAAAATATTATCAACGTGCTCTATATCGGTCTGGATGAAAAAGGACTGCACTTCAGCCTTCTGGAACAGCATTTTACCCTTGCAGGGCGGTTCCATGATCATCAATGGCCCCATGGGTGTCGGAGGTGTCCAGAAGCTTTCCACCTTTTCTTCCGGCGTTGTCCTGATCCTGATCACGCTGTTTTTAGTCCTGAACCTGATTCACAGCCGTACCGGCCGTGCCATCATGGCTGTCCGCGACAACAAGATTGCCGCAGAGAGCATCGGACTTTCTGTAACCCGCTATAAGCTGCTGGCATTCGTGATCTCCGCCGTTTTTGCAGGTATGGCAGGCACCCTTTACGCCATGAATTTCTCTACCGTCACCGCATCCAAATTCGACTTTAATACCTCGATCCTCATTCTGGTATTCGTCGTTCTGGGCGGTCTTGGAAATATCTGGGGCTCGATCATCGCCGCTGCACTTTTAACCGTGCTTCCTGAGCTTCTGCGCTCCATGAACGACTACCGGATGCTCATCTATGCGATCCTGCTGATCGTTATGATGATCTTCAACAATTCCGGTGCAAAGAAGCGTCTGACAGAATATTTCAGCGCACAGAAGGAAAAACGGACTGCGAAAAAGGCAGCTGGAAAGGGGGTAAACTGATATGGCAACTCTCGAAGTAACCGGACTCGGTATTTCCTTCGGCGGTCTGCGGGCCGTTGATGATCTTACCATGTCCATCGAAAAAGGCGGCCTGGTGGGCCTGATCGGACCCAACGGTGCCGGCAAAACCACCGTATTCAACATGCTGACCGGCGTTTACCGCCCCACAGACGGCGGCATTCGCTTAAACGGTGAAAATCTGATCGGCAAAAAACCTTACGAAATCAACCGCATGGGCGTTGCCCGCACCTTCCAGAACATCCGACTGTTCCCGCAGCAGAGTGTTCTGGACAACGTTATGACCGGCTTAAACAATCAGGTGCAGTATTCTCTTGCAGAAAGCCTTTTACATGTGGGAAGCTACCACAAAAAAGAAAAAGAAATGACCGAGCGTTCTATGGAGATCCTGCGAGTCTTCGGGCTGGAGGATTCTGCTCAGACGCTGGCATCCAACCTGCCCTATGGCAAACAGCGTAAACTGGAAATTGCCCGTGCGCTTGCAACCAAACCGGAGCTTCTGCTTCTGGATGAGCCTGCCGCCGGCATGAACCCCAACGAAACCGGAGAGCTGATGGATACGATCCGTCTGGTGCGCAAGGAGTATCAGGTCACCATCCTTTTGATCGAGCATGACATGAAGCTGGTACAGGGTATCTGTGAATACCTCTATGTCCTGAATTTCGGTCGTCTGCTGGCAGAAGGCACTCCTGATAAGGTATTAAACGATCCTGCCGTTATCAAGGCATATCTGGGCGATTAAAGGAGGCTTCTTTTATGGCAATGCTCACTGTAGAAAATATCAATGTATATTACGGCGTGATCCACGCCCTTAAAGACATCTCCTTTCAGGTAAACGAAGGCGAGATCGTCGCACTGATCGGCGCAAACGGTGCCGGCAAAACCACCACCCTGCAGACTGTCAGCGGCATGCTGAGCGCAAAGTCCGGTTCGATCCGATTTCAGGATCAGGAGATTTCCAGAATGCCGGAGCACAAAATCGTGAAGCAGGGAATTTCCCACGTCCCCGAAGGACGCCGGATGTTCTCCAATCTGACGGTTTTGGAAAACCTGAAAATGGGCGCTTACACCAGAAAAGACAAGCAGGAAATCAACAATTCCCTGGAAATGGTTTATGAGCGGTTTCCCCGCTTAAAGGAACGTACCCGCCAGCTGGCAGGAACTCTTTCCGGCGGTGAACAGCAGATGCTTGCAATGGGACGCGCGCTGATGGCAAATCCCCGCATCCTGCTGTTGGACGAGCCCTCCATGGGCCTCGCCGCCCATACTGGTGGAGCAGATCTTTGAGATCATCCAGACCCTGCACAAGGCGGGGACCACCATCCTCCTGGTGGAGCAGAACGCCCAGGCCGCCCTGTCGGCGGCCGACGGGGCTACGTGGCTGGAGACGGGCAAGATCGTCACCACCGGCACCGGAACGGAGCTAAGCTGGCCTCCTGAAATCAAAAGTTTCATCCGGCGTGGCTGGAAGTCTCAGGTGTGCGAGAGCGTGTGCTCTCTCCTTTTCTTGCAACTGCCGGGCATGTGGTATACTGCTGCCGCATTGAAAGGGAGGGATCCCATGCGCGGGAAGAACGGCGGCAGGCCATTCGGGAGCCGGTAGCGGGCAAAGCAGCCTGTCAGCGCAACGGCCCCTGGCGGCTCAATTCTCCGTCAGCCGGCAGATCATCAGTGGGGGACATCGCCCTGCTGCGAGGGCAGCGGGGGCAGACATCTCCGCTACGCCCCGGGGCTACGTGATCCTGCAGAGACGGGAGGTCTGGTTGCGGCAGGTGGCCGTCCAGCACGATGCCGCTGGTATGGGGAGAGGAAAGCTAAAACGCTATGGTGGACCAGGCTGCACGGTACTGATGTCGGTCATGGACCACCCCATTTACGGGCAGCTGACCGGCCCCTCTGCAGCTCCTCCAACCGCTATGATGGGCAGTTTCTCCCGCTGTGCGCAGTCCGACGCCCGCCCGCTGTCGGAACTGACGGAGGGGATCCATCTCCACACTCTCTCCTGTCCGGATGAGGCGGCATTCGGCCGGTGTGCCGGGGAGCTGCGGCGGCTGGGCGTCCTGCTGGAAGGTTGAACATGTAAAAAGCAGTTGACAGGAACCGGATGATACGGTTTACAGGTGTCAAGACACCTGTAAACCGTATTTTTTGATTCTACATAAAGCAGGTGTCTCCCATGGAACAGGTCAAAGGCTTTCTGAAGCGCAAAAACATTGTGATCTCCGCCAAGCGATACGGCATCGACGCCCTGGGCGCCATGGCCCAGGGGCTCTTCTGCTCCCTGCTGATCGGCACGATCCTCAACACCATCGGCACCCAGTTCCACATTGGCTTTCTCACCGCCCAGGTCATCACCATCAATGGCGTGGGGTATACCATCGGTGGACTGGCGTCGTTCATGAGCGGGTCCGCCATGGCGGTGGCCATCGGCTACGCCTCTCCAGGCGCCGCCTATGGTGCTGTTCTCCCTGGTGACGGTGGGCTATGCCTGCAACGCCCTGGGCGGGGCGGGCGGACCGCTGGCCGTGCTGTTCGTGGCTATCATCGCCGCTGAGGTGGGCAAGGCCGTCAGCAAGGAGACCAAGGTGGACATCCTGGTCACGCCCATCGTCACCATCCTTGTGGGCGTGGGAGCGGCCTGGATCATTGCGCCCCCCATCGGCGGAGCAGCCAGCGCCTTTGGCCAGCTGATTATGCGGACCACGGAGCTGCAGCCCTTCTTCATGGGCGTTCTGGTGTCCGTGCTGGTGGGCATCGCCCTGACGCTGCCCATCTCCTCGGCGGCCATCTGCTCCGTGCTGGGGCTCACCGGCCTGGCCGGCGGCGCCGCCGTGGCCGGCTGCTGCGCCAACATGGTGGGCTTTGCGGTGCTGTCCTTCCGGGAGAACCGCTGGGGCGGCCTGGTGAGCCAGGGCATCGGCACCTCCATGCTCCAGATGCGCAACATCGTGAAGAATCCCCGCATCTGGCTGCCGGCCATTTTCACCTCCGCCGTCACCGGGCCCCTGGCCACCTGCTTTTTCAAGCTGGAGATGAACGGGGACCCCATCAACTCCGGCATGGGCACCTGCGGCCTGTGCGGCCAGCTGGGGGTCTGGACCGGCTGGGTCAATCCCAGTGACGCGGCTCTGGCCAATGGGGCCGCCGCCATGGCCCCCACCGCCTTTGACTGGGTGGGACTGATCCTGATCTCCTTCGTCCTCCCGCTGTCCTCACCTGGGCCTTCGGGCTGTTCTTCCGGAAGATCGGCTGGATCAAGCCGGGGGATCTGACCCTGCCGCAGTAGGTAAAATGCCCGGACCGCGATGCGGTCCGTAATTTTATTTGTTCAGGCCAAGGAACACGAGACAGCCAGTCAAGAACCACGGGCTGTATCGCATAAGTGTATAGTAGTTCATATTTTTGATCCAATCAACAAACCCAGGAATATTTGCTAAAAAATGAATCTATGCCCAAAAAACAATAAATCACAAATATTAGATAATACCCAATGGCAACAGCGCCAAATATCAAACCGCCATCATCCGAAGCCGCTTGGATGGCAGGCGGAGGTCGACAACCAATGCCGTACCGGACATCAAAGGCCTCCAGCCGCCAGAGCAGCAGCTGACGGCACAGTCAAAGCGTACCATACCCCGGCATAAGGTCATATGTTTCCCAGCAAATCTGCTGCACGAAGGGCCTTTAATACTGTTTCCAGCACGCAGAATATGAATAACACCGCTACACAGATGGCTGCCAAAGCTGCATACTTCCGTTGACCGCGTCGATAACTTTCCTCCTCGCCCCGGGCCGTAGATCAGCTCCCGGACGTCGGCGTTCAGCGCCTCCGCCAAGGTGGTCAGGTCTCGATATCCGGCTGGGTCTTTCCGGTCTCCCAGGAGGACACCGCCTGCCGGGTCACATGGAGCCGCTCCGCCAGGGCGTCCCTGGGTCAGCTTCTCCCGCTGGCGGCAGCTGCTTCAGATTTTTTCCCACCGCGTTCACAAACCTCGCCTCCTGCTGCCAGCGTACCACAGTCCCGGCGCTTTGTCACGCAACAAAGTGTTGCGCGCCCCAAGGGCTTGCGGCGGACCGCGGGATATGGTATCGTTAGGATATCCGAGATCAAAAACAGGAGGAACTGTCATGGAATACCGGAAATTTGGGGACGCCCATCGTCCGCCTGGACCGGGACGACGAGAGCCTGGCCCAGCTGAAGATCTTCGCAGAAAAGGAACAGGTCAAACTGGCCTCTGTCACCAGCCTGGGGGCTGTGAAGGACTTCACCGTAGGAGTGTTCGACTCCAGCGCCAAGGCTTACAAGTCCAACCGCTTCCAGGGGGTCTATGAGATCGTCTCTCTGGTGGGGACCATCAACACGATGAACGACGACGCGTCCTACTGCCACATCCACATGTGCGCCGCGGACCAGCAGGGCCGCGCCTTCGGCGGGCACCTGAATGAGGCGGTCATCAGCGCCACCTGTGAGCTGAAGTAGTCACCTGCCTGCCCGGAGAGACGGACCGGGTATTCAGCGACGAGGTGGGACTGAATCTGATCTCCTTCTGAAATTCCGCGGAAAGAGGCTGAGGGTATTCCTCAGCCTCTTTTCCGCTTTTGGGGACGCTGTCCTCACCTGAAGGCCCCTGCCGCGTGGTCCCGCAGAGGAAGCCCCTGAAAGATGGACGCTTCCACCGCCTCATACTCTCCCGGCGTCCGAAGGCGGCCCATTTTCTTGTCATGGCGTTCGCCGCCCTCGAACAGGTGGATCAGGAAGAACCAGACCTCCTTCATCCGCTGGGCCGCCGGGCCCACCTGGCCATAGAAGTCCTGGTAGGACTGGTACAGCGTCCGGGTGAAGGTCTGGAGCTCCTGCCGGGTGGCGGGGACGCCGCCCCGGAGCTTCCGCAGCAAGGCCGGGTCCGCGATGGCCCCTCGGCCGATCATCACCGCGTCGATGGCAGGAAAGTCCCACCGCAAAGACTGTGCAGTCCTCCACAGTCACCAGGTCCCCGTTGTAGCACAGGGGATTCCGGCTGCGCGCCGCCGCCCAAGTGAACCAGTCCCGGTGGACGGTGCCCTTGTAGAACTGCTTCTGCACCCGGGGGTGGATGGTGAGGCAGGCGATGGGATAACGGTTGTAAATGTCCAGCAGCCGCTCGAACTCCTCCGGCTCCTTCACACCCCCAGCCGGGTCTTGACGGACACCGGCAGCTTCACGGAGGCGAACACCTCGTCAAAAAACCGCTCCAGCTCCTCCGGCCGTGCCAGGAAGCCGGAGCCCTTGCCCTTGGCGGTGACGGTGCCGGAGGGACAGCCCAGGTTCAGATTCACCTCCGTGTAGCCCATGTCTGCCACGATCTCCGCCGCCCACAGAAAGTCCGGTGCCCGGCGGGTCATCACCTGGGGCACCACAGGAAGCCCTGCGTTGGCCGCCGGGTCCAGCTCCCGTTGATCCCGCTTGGTCAGGATATGCTGATCCGTAGGGGGAGAAAAACGGGATGAAATACCGGTCTGCGCCGCCGAACATCCGGTGGTACACCTGCCGGAACACCACCTTGGTGATACCATCCAGCGGGGCGAAGTCGTACCGCTGGATCATCCCAGTGCCGTCTCCCACTCCGCCTGGGCGGAAGCCGGTGCGGACGAAGTCCTCCCCCACCAGAATGGGCCGCTTTACCAGCATCCCGTCGGTGGCCAGCAGGGCCAGCTGCTCCTCCTCGCTCATCTCCGGCAGCTTGTCCTTCAGGCCCAGAGCCTTGTACTGGAGGCCTGCTGAAAGTTGAAGCGCAAATCCTCAGCATTAGCACAAAAAATCTGAACGAAGCATACTG
>VOFJ01000705.1_pt1 | contig 38187 bp, 41 predicted proteins | sample 5384081 | NCBI WGS metagenome assembly VOFJ01 (sample SAMN12384729, study PRJNA508395) | human gut metagenome | isolation source: healthy gut I | host: Homo sapiens
ATCTTCGTTCAGTTACGTATTGCTGATGACCGAAATGAGATTGCCCTTGTCGCGTCCCTCAAGCTTGGCCGGGCAGAGCCGGCGCAGCGCGCGGAACACCTGATCGCGGATGCGCGCGAGGAGCTTGAAGGCGATGAAATGGTTGCACGTCTGCTCCGCATAGCGAAAAGCTCCGCGCAGCACCGCAAACACAAGCATGCACGCGAACAGCGCCCCCAGTCCCAGCGGCATCGGAAAATGCAGCAGCTCCAGCAGTGCATAACCGCCAAAGACCGTGATCAGCGCCGCGCAGGTATGCCCAAGCAGGCCCATTGCGATGGCAAGAGCATATATCCTACCAGCGGACGGACAAGTCCGACGAGCCGGGCCATAACGGAAAAACCGCTTCTCTGCTTCATAGCGCAGCGCCCTCCTTTGCGTAGTTTTCCAGCGCCTGCTGCGCGTCCCACAGCCGGGCGTAAACCCCGCCCGCGCGCAGCAGCGCATCATGCGTGCCCTGCCCGGCGAGCGCGCCGCCGTCAAGAACGTAAATATTGTCCGACACCGTAACATTCGCGAGCCTGTGCGAAATGAGGATCACAGTCTTGCGCCGGGCAAGCGCATGGATCTCCGCCATGATGTCGTTTTCGCTCTCGACATCAATGTTCGATGTGGCCTCATCAAAGAGGTACACCGGTGTGTCATGCAGCAGCGCGCGGGCCAGTGCCAGCCGCTGGCGCTGGCCGCCGGAGAGGTTGCTCCCCTGCTCGGACAGCGGTGTATCCAGCCCCTGCTCCTGCTCGAGAAACGCCGCAAGCTTCACCTGCCGCAGCACGGCCCAGAGCGCGTCGTCCGGTGCGTCCGGCCGCGCCATGCGCAGATTTTCGCGCACGGTGCCCTTGAACAGATAGCTCTGGTGGCTGACGTAGGTGATGTGCCGCATGAGGCTGTCCTCGGAAATATCCGCAAGCGGCACTCCGCCGACCGTGACCGCGCCGGTATAGCCGCGGCTGCGCCCCATAAGGATGGACGCGATCGTGGACTTGCCGCAGCCGGACGCGCCGACGATCGATGTGAACGAACCGGCCGGGAACGCGAGGTCGAGCCCATGCAGGATCTCCCGCTCCTGAGTGTAGGAAAATGCAGACCCCGACAGACGATGTCCCCGTCCGGGCAGGCCTGCGTGCGCGCCGGCGGCTCCGGCAGATCGAGCAGGCGAAAGATCTTTTCGCTTGCTGCCATGCCGTTCATGGCAATGTGGAAAAACGAGCCTAACTGCCGCATGGGAATGAAAAAGTCTGCCGACAGCAGGATGATCAGCAGCGCACCGGAGAGCGCGACATGCCCCGCACGGTACTGTGTCGCTGCGAGGATCACACCCAGCGCTGCACCGCCATAGGCAATGACATCCATGATCGTGACGGAATTGAGCTGCATGGTCAGGACCTTCATGGTGATCTTGCGGAATTTTTCCGCTTCCTCATTCATGACGTCGTTGCGCAGGCCATCCGCCTGATAGATTTTCAGCGTGGTCAACCCCTGCAGATTCTCCAGAAAGGTATCGCCGAGCTTTGTATACTGCCCCCAATAGCGCGACAGGAGCTTTTTTGCCCATGTCTGCACCGCCGCAATAGCGACCGGGATCAGCGGAACGCACACGAGCAGCGCAAACGCAGCCGGCATATTGACAAAACACAGTACGGCAAAGAGCGTCAGCGGTGCGAGCATGGCGTAGAAAAACTGCGGCAGATAAGCGCCGAAATACGTCTCAAGCTGATCCACGCCCTCGACTGCGACCTGCACGACCTCCGCCGTGGAGACCTGCTCGGAATAAGACGCGCCAAGGCGCAGCAGCTTTTTCGTAGATCTGCGTGCGCAGCGTTTTTTTCACCGCGCGCGACGACAGGTCGCTCATGCGCGCGGCGCCGGTCGTGCACAGCCAGCGAATGAGCACGGCCGCGGCCGCAACTGCCGCCGTTGTCAGCAGACGTGCGCTTGAGGCACGTGCTGACAGCTGTGAGGCAAGCAGCGACGCGACGCTCATCATCATGGCGACATTCGCTACGAGGCCGCACCACTGCAGCGTCACGTTTGCGGCAATGTATTTTCTGCTCTCCGGCACCGTACCGATCAGGCGCTTGTCGATCATCATCGGCAGCGCCTCCCGTCGGGTGCGGCAATACGGCAGGTGCGCGCCGGCATCTGGTCAAGCTTCATTGATTCTCTTCTCCTTCGTGTTTGTTATCGGGCAGGAGCCGCTGCTGCGCGGCAGAGCTTTCCTGGCTGACCGCATGCTCCGTCTCGCAGGCATCGTGCGGAAAAACCGGTTGCGCGCGTATGTCGCCTCCGCGATTTCCTGTCTGGAATCCGTCAGGCGCACCGCATGGTCGACCATCCGATGTCAGGCAGAACCATAACGATCGTCTATATCCTCCTTTGGTTTCGAACGATGCGGAAAATTCGTGTGTAATCTGCGGGCAGACAGCCAGAAATACGCGGTCTGATACAGACGCTTCCGGTTAGTTTCAGCTAATTTGCGTTAGACTTGGCTAACTCATGCGGCAGAAAAACGCCCTTTTTCAGGGCTGGGCTTCCCGAAGGGGACACCGTACGGGAAGTGGTATTCTGCCGGCTGCTCAGCGGCGCGTCCGGATCCTCGATCTTTCAGCGGTTGTACTATAGCAAATTCGGATTTTTCGTGCAAGCGGTCGTTTGTCCCGCATGCGTTACAAAAATGGCCGCTCCGCCGCAAAAAGCGGCCGAATCCGCGATGACGCCGCCGTTTTTCTGTCACGCGGGCGTGACAAAAAACTTTTCCGCGCGCACGGGCGCCGCCCTCAGATCAGGATAGTGAAGATGGCTGTGGATTCCGGCATATGCTTCGTACCGACGGAACACTGCATACGCAGACAGACGCTACCGTGCAGGATCTGCCCCACGCCGGAGCCGATGTTGAGAAAATGCAGCGTGCGCGCGGGGAACGAGATCGCCCTGCCGTCGTCATATGCCGGCGCAAACGTGCTCCCGTCGAGATACATGAGGCGGCGGACACGGCCGTTCATCTCCCGTCCGGTCATCTGCGAGCGCGCGGACAGATCCACCGGATGCAGGCGCACCACGCCGATGCCATTCGCCACAGCGAGCGTGCACGGGTGCGAGAAGGCCTCGTTGGCCATGGACAGGTTCGTGCCGCCGGAGACATACTCCCTGTAGATCAGAAACGGGAAGCAGTATTCCCCGTCCCTCAGTCGGCGGCAGAGCTCCGCCCCGCCAAACTCGCTCTGGCGGCGCAGCTCATACTTGGCGCGGTAGCGCTGCTCTGAGCTGCGGATGAGCGCCATGCCCTCGTCGCTGCTCATGAGTGCCCATGCATAGGCGTCGTGCAGGGTGCTGTCAATGTCCAGCCCCTCGTAGAGCAGGTGGTTGAGCACAACGTTTGTGCGCTCCTCGTAATAGGCCGCGCGTGCTCGCCCGGCTTCCGTCAGGCACGGTCGGCGCGGGTTGCTCCGGTCGAGCAGCCCCTCGCGCTCGAGCGCCATGAGCATACGGCTGACCTTCTGCTTCCCCTCACCGAGCACACCGGCAAGGCCCGTGACCGTGCAGGTTTTCTGCTCTTCATTGAGAAAGCAGAGCAAGACCCGAAGCTTCAAAACATCCAGCGATTCCGGCATAACCAACTTGACTCCTTTTCAGATACACTTCACAGCAGAGCGCATGCCCGGCAGAGAGTTAGACGAGGCTAACTGAGCATACTGTGCCACAACTCTTCCGGTTTGTCAAGCAACAGCAGCTGATTTCCATCGCCTATTGCAAAATAGGAAGAAGTGCAGTATAGTGTAATCGTGTACCTACACGCGGCGTCTCCAGGCTGCCGCAACAGCGAGGGCAGATGCTAATCGTTTTCCGCAAGGGGTAAATAGGTGCTCCAAGCGCTGGTGTACAGCGCTTGCAGGGCGTTATCTGAATAAGTAGAAGGCCGCAGAGATGCGGCTTTTCTCCAGCACAAAAGTAGCCATCTCTAACCGTATAATTGTATGCGCAAGTTAGACAGGCCTAACGATAAGAGGACATTTAGAATGAGCATCTTTGCATCTTTCCTGCGCGGCGCATACAAACTCTCCGGCGCGAAAAAGGCGTTCGCCTTGCCGGAGGATCAAACACCCAGTGTTCAAATCGTTCTGCCGATGGCAGTTTGCTGTGAACGATCAGTCGGTAAACATCGCCTTCCATGATAAAGGAGATTTCAACGACCTGCTCTCCAGCATCTCCATACTGATTCACCTTCTGAACGACCCCCTCGCGTTTCGTTAGGTGGCCTCTGCAATGACGTTTCACTGCGGCGTAGGGATTCACATACTCCAACGCTTTCGCCTCATCGCTTGCGCAGAAGAAGGTCTTGCCTGCCTCCTGTAACAACCGGATCGAACCAAACTCCTGGTTCTCAAACACCTCCATCATCTGCCCCGACTGTCCGCCATGACTGCCCATATCGGTGTCATGGGTCTATCTGATTGAAATCCGTTATACCTGTTACCTCCTGCTCAAATTTGTCTCGCCGGATTTCGGGCGAAAAAAAAAAAATAGAGCCTCGACCCATTCTCGTTTTCAAAGAATGAGCCAAGGCTCTATGTAAATCAGTCAAGTATGTGTTCGTCCGTCGATGGCAAAATTGGACTTCATTTGCTCCTATCGTCCACCAGTAATTTAACCCATAAGAGGTCAAACTGGGCTTGTCCACCAGTAATTTGACCACGATAAACCCATAAATTCCCGTTCATTCCATCAAAACCGAACAGTCCAGACAGAATTATGGGTATAGAAAAAGCCCGGAAAATGGCGTATTCCGGGCTTTTTTAGCATTTTTAAGCTGTAGATTATCGCTTGCTGAACTGCGGAGCGCGACGGGCGGCTTTGAGGCCGTACTTCTTACGCTCTTTCATTCTCGGGTCGCGGGTCAGCAGGCCGGCGGCCTTCAAGGGCGCACGGTAGCTGTCCTCGACCTGCAGCAGCGCACGGGCGATACCGTGACGGATCGCGCCGGCCTGACCGGTCACGCCGCCGCCGGTGACGGTGGCTTCGACGTCGAACTTGCCCATGGTGTCGGTCGCAGCGAAAGGCTGACGAACGATGAGCTTCAGGGTCTCGAGACCAAAGTAGTCATCGAGGGGACGGCCGTTGACGGTGATGCTGCCGGTGCCGTTGGGGAACAGGTGCACACGCGCGACGGAGGACTTTCTGCGGCCGGTGCCGTACATATAGGCTTTTTTGCTCGTATAAGTTGCCATGTTCTATTTCCTCCTTCTCAGCGATCCCAGACTTCGGGCTTCTGTGCCGCATGGGGATGCTCGGCGCCGCGATAGATCTTCAGGCGCTTGAGCTGCCACTGGGCTATGGTGTTCTTCTGCAGCATGCCGCGAACAGCCAGACGCATAGCCAGCTCCGGCTTATCCTTCATGAGCTTCTTGTACTGCGTCTCGTGCAGGCCGCCGGGGTAGCCGGAGTGCGTGCGGTAGTACTTCTGCTCGAGCTTCTTGCCGGTGAGCACAGCCTGCTCGGCGTTGATGATGATGACAAAGTCGCCGCAGTCAACGTGCGGGGTGTAGTCGGTCTTGAGCTTGCCGCGCAGCAGATCGGCAGCGAGCGCTGCGGTCTTGCCCATCGGCTTGCCGGCTGCATCCAGAACGTACCACTTGCGGGTGACGGTGTCCTTGTTCAGCAAAGTAGTGGACATATTCGTGCCTCCAATTAGAATGTGTTGAAAAACATTTTGACATTTTTCAGGCGCGAACGTAGAATAGTTCTCACATCCGCGCCTTTACTTTTATACCACAACCGCCGGAGTCTGTCAACGGAATTTTCATTTAGATGTCTCTTTGCTTTTAATATCTCCGTTTTTCTCCGTTTTTCTCTTGATTTCGCATTTTCTATTTTCGTTTTCGGAGGGCTGCTATGAACGACCTGAATGCTTTCACCGGTCTCGTGCGCCGGTGCGTAGAGGATTATGACATGATCGCGCCGGGCGACACCGTCGCCGTCGGCGTCTCTGGCGGCAAGGATTCACTCGTGCTTCTGCTCGCGCTCAACGAGCTGCGGCGGTATTATCCGAAGCCGTTTTCCCTCGAGGCGATCACGGTCGAGCTCGGCTTCGAGGGCATGGACTTCGCGCCGGTGGCAGAGCTGTGCGCGTCGCTCGGCGTGCCGTACACGCGCCTGAAGACCGACATCAAGGAGGTCGTGTTCGACGTACGCAAGGAGGATAACCCCTGCTCCCTGTGCGCCAAGATGCGCCGCGGTGCGCTGTGCACGGCGCTCAGCGAGCGCGGCATCACAAAGCTCGCGCTCGGCCACCATTTTGATGATGCGGTCGAGACGTTTCTGCTCTCGCTCGTGTACGAGGGGCGCATCAGCTGCTTTCAGCCGGTGACGCACATGACGCGCACGGGCGTGGATCAGATCCGACCGATGCTCTATGCCGGCGTGGGGCGCATCACAAACCTCGCAAAGGCGCTGGCGCTTCCGATCGTCGAAAATCCCTGCCCGGAGGACCGCGGCAGCAAACGGCACGAGGTCAAGGAGCTCATCCGCACCACGAGCCTCACCTACCCCGATCTGCGCAGCAAGGTGTTCGGTGCGATCCAGCGTGCGCCGCTCGACGGCTGGGAAAAGGCACGGTAAACTCGCGCGCGTTAAACAGGACAAGCCCGGTGGGGATTCCCCACCGGGCTTGTGTGTTGAAATGAAGTCTCAGAGGACGTTCTGGCAGAAACGCATGACGATCGCGGCAGTCTGCGCGCGGGTCGCATCGCCCTTCGGTTCGAGGGTCGTGACACCGTTGGCATTGCCGACACCGCAGATCACACCCTGTGCGACCGCCCAGGACATCGGCGTGCGGGCATAGCCGGAGATGCTGCTGTAATCCGGATAGCCGGTCAGATCCGCAGTCTGGAACACGTTCAGGTCGAGGACGTTCTTGGCGTAGTTATAGAGGATCGTCGCCATGTCCTGACGCGTGATCGTTGCATTCGGGGAGAACGTGGTAGCACTGGTGCCGCTCACGACACCTTTTTCCGCGGCCCAGTTGACCGCATCGACATACCAGCTCTCCGTCAGATCCGTGAAAGGACTGGTCTTTGCGTCCTTCGGGCTGCCGGCCTGGCAGTAGAGCATCTCCACCAGCTGCGCACGCGTGGTCACGCCGTCCGGCGCGATGGTCGTGGCGCTCATGCCGCTCATGATGCCGTTCTGGATGCAGTAATCCAGGCCTTCATGCGCCCAAGAGCTGTAGGCCGGCATATCCGTAAAGCCGGCGCCCGGGCAGATGTGCGTATCGGAGGCGCTGGTTCTGACCGGGATGCTGTTGAGCATCTTGGCAAGCTCGAAGAATTTCTCCTGCAGCATGGCGTGCGTGGACTTCTGCGTCTGACCAACCATGTTGATGTGATCGGTGTTGTCGATCTTCTCAATGTAGTTCCAGACACCCATCTTGGTGCCGGACTTGAAGGTCATCTTGCCGTCAGCACCGACGCCGTAGTGCTCGTTATACTGATCCGTGGAGTTCTCATGCGGACGGATGGCGGAACGGACGGAAACAATGCCGTCATTCTCCCACCACTCCGGAGTGATGTTCACATGGCCGACCGCATAGTTGACGTGTCTGCCCATGTAGGTGCCGCTCTTGATCATCATCGGGTTCATGCTGGCATTCGGCAGATAGTGGCCGGTCAGCGGATCGCGGTGGGTGTTCGAGCAGGCAATGGAGAAGTAATAGATATCATCCTGTGCCTTGGCGTAGCCGTTGAGCACGGCCGCACCGTCGACGTCAAGGTCATAGACGCTCAGGTCATTGGTGTGCTGCGTCCAGATCTTGCTGTTGATGACACGATTGAAGTAGCTGGAATAGGACTCGTTGGGCTGGCGCACCAGGCCCCACTGATCGAGCTTGAAGTCCAGTCCGAAATTGTTCTCGTTGACGTTCGAGCCGGTGACCGTGCCGATGATGCCCATGGCATACTGCGCCAGGTCGCCGATGTTCTGATAGACCTTGGTGTCGTACTGGCTGCCGTCATGCGGCGTGCACAGCGTCGTGATGCTCTCGATCCAGTGACGGCACTCGCCGGTGAACAGCGGGCTGATAGAGCCGTCGCGGCTGGCATTGCGCTCGTCGGCGTCGCCGTTTTCAAGCAGCTGCGCCAGCATACGGATCGTCTCGCCGCCCATGCTGTGGCCGATCAGGTGCACCTTGAGCTCGCTGTCCGGATTGTTCAGCTCCGGCAGGACGCCCGGGAACGTGCGGCCGTAACGGGCATGACCGTTCGTGGCAGAGTGATACGCACCGTAGTCGACCGTGCCGCCGACGAGGTAGGCATACAGCTCACAGGCGCGGTCCCAGTTGCTGGCGACGGGGCCGATCGACGGGGTATAGACCTCGTAGCCGGCGTTGTTGAGAATGTCGCGCAGGCTGCTGAAGCCGCCCCAGTAGTTCAGGCCGAGCACCTCCGTGCCGCCCCAGCCGAACAGGCCGTGCACCATCACGATCGGATAGTGGTTGCCGCTCGCCGACAGCAGCTCCGGCAGGTCCGCGTCCGTCAGTTCGTCAGCAGAGGTCGCATGGTCGGCATCATAATCGACCGTGTCAACACTTGCTGCGAAGCCGGGCATGCAAAGCACCATCGCCAGCACCAAAACGGTGGCGAGCACTTTGCTCCACGTTTTCTTCATGAAAATCCCTCCAATAGATTTTGGGGCAGGCTTCACATCTGTCCCCTTTTTTATGGTTACACTATAATCTCGCTGCGAAAACGGAACAAGCACCAGCGCAGGACGAGTGTAACCTTTTTGCACACATCGCATTTCTTGATGAAACACGCGTCACCATTGTGTGCTTCGGGATACAGAACGCGTCTGCGGCGGAAAAGGCAAAAGAATCCCGCTGTCCGCGAGTTGCGGACAGCGGGATTTGCATTGTAAGACAGGCTATGAGATCAGATCATCATGCCGCGCTTTTTGGCCTCAAAGGTCAGCTCGTCGCGGAAGTCGGGATGCGCGATGGCGATGAGCTGGCGGGCACGCTCACCGAGGCTGCGGCCGCGCAGGTGCGCCACGCCGTACTCGGTGACAATATAATCGACGTCGTTCTTGCTCGTCGTGACGACGGCGCCCGGCGTGAGGATGGGCTTGATCTTGCTGATCGTGCCGCCCTTGGCCGTGGAGGTGAAGGCAATGAAGCTCTTGCCGCCGCGGGACTGGCAGGCGCCGCGGACGTAGTCGATCTGGCCGCCGGAGCCGGACATATGCTTCGTGCCGACCGACTCGGCGCAGACCTGACCGAAGAGGTCGACCTCGACCGCCGCATTGATGGAGATCATATTGTCGTTCTGGCAGATGACGTTCGGGTCGTTGACATAGTCGACCGGCAGGATCTCAACCGACGGGTTGTCGTCGACGAAATCATAGATGCGCTGCGAGCCGAAGGCAAACGTCGTGACGGTCTTGCCGCGGTGGATCTGCTTTTTGCTGTTGTTGACCGCGCCGCACTCGATCAGCTCGACCATGGAGTCGGTAAACATCTCGGTGTGGATGCCGAGGTCGTGCTTGCTCTTGAGCGCCATGCCGGTCGCATCCGGGATCGCGCCGATGCCGAGCTGCAGGCACGCGCCGTCCGGGATAAGGTCGGCGATGAGGCCGCCGATCGTCTTGCTCACATCGTCGAGCTGCACCGGCGGCAGCACCGGCAGATCGTGGTGATACTCCACGAGCGCGTCGACCTGCGAGATATGGATCAGAGAGCCGCACAGCGCACGGGGCTGACGGTCGTTGACCTCGAGGTAAATGCGCTTGGTCTTTTCGAGCATGGCATCGATGTACGAGCCGTTGAGCGCGAGGCTGAAGTAGCCGTGGCTGTCCATCGGCGCGACCTCGACGCACACGGCGTCATAGTCATACTCAGTGCGGATGCGGGTCGGGAAATCGCGGTAGTACGCAGGAATGATGTCGGCATAACCGGCGTTGACCGCCTTGCGCGCTGCGCTGCTGGAAAACCAGCTGTAGCCCGTCATCTTTCCGGCCAGCGTCGGGTCGGTATAGAAGTCGAACGGATAGCCGTCGAGCAGGGTCTGCACCTTCACGCCGGTGATGTCGGTGCTGCGGATGTGCTGCGCCATTGCGGCCATGATGGCCGGCGTCTGAGAAGTCGCCGTGTCCATGCCGATGAGCCAGCCGGACTGCACCTGCTGTGCGATACGCTCCGGCGTCGTCAGTTTGTCCTGATACATTTTCTGAAAATCTGTCATAATTTATTTGCTCCCTCAAACAAAAAATGTGCACAGTTGCTGTTTATTATCATACATGATTCGGCCGCTGAATTCAAGAGGGCACAGATGTTTGCAATTTCCCGCCCTGAAATGTCACATTTTTGCCCATGTGAGAAGTTTTCTCACACGTGAAAGTATGCTATGATAAAATGAATTGTTTTCGATATATCCAGTGATTTATCGAAAAAAACGTTTTCTAATGCGGCTCTCATTTTTGCCGGTTACAATGATGAGCGTCGCATCTTACGGCAGACACTCCCCTGCCAATTCTAAATGCAAGGAATGATACGACACAATGACGATTACGATTGTCTGCGATATTCTGGGTGAGGAGAACAACGGCACGACCATTGCCTGCATGAATCTCATCCGCTATCTGCGTGCGCAGGGGCACACCGTGCGTGTGGTCTGCGCCGATCAGGACAAGGCCGGAAACGAGTGCTTTTACGTCGTACCGGAGCGCAACCTCTACCTGCTCAACCCGATCGTGGAGCGCAACGGCGTGACGCTGCCGCGTGTGGACCGCTCCATCCTCGAGGAGGCGATCCGCGACTGCGACGTCGTGCACACGACGTTCGTGCTGCGCCTGTCGCACACGGCGGTAAAGATCGCCAAGGCATACAACAAACCCATCACGTCGAGCTTCCACTGTCAGGCGGAAAACGTCACGGCGCACTTTCTGTGCAAGGACTCGGCCGCCATCAACCGCGGCGTGTACCGCGCGTGCTATCAGATGGTGTACCAGTATTCGGACATCATCCACTACCCCACGCAGTTTATCCGCGACACGTTTGAGGCCGTCGTCGGTCCGACGAACGGCCGCGTGATCTCCAACGGTGTCAACAGCATGTTTACCCCCGGCCCGGCCACACGTCCGGAGGGGCTCGAGGACAAGTTCCTCATCGTCTCGACTGGCCGTCTGTCGAGCGAAAAGAATCAGGAGATCCTCATCGAGGCCATCGGCCGCTCGGCCTACCGCGAGCAGATCCACCTCATCCTTGCCGGAGAAGGCCCGCGCGAGGCGCACTACCGTCACCTTGCCGAGCGCTGCGGCGTGGACATGGAGATCTCGTTCTTCACGCGGCAGGAGCTGCTGAACCTGCTGCGCTGCGCCGACCTCTACTGCCACCCAGCCGAGGTGGAGATCGAATCGATCGCCTGTCTGGAGGCCATCGCCTGCGGACTGGTGCCGGTCATCGCCGATTCGCCCAAGAGCGCGGCCAAGGCCTTCGCGCTCGATGATAAGTCCCTATTTAAAAACAAGGATGCAGAGGACATGGCGCGCAAGATCGACTACTGGGTGAGTCACCCGGACGAGCGCGCGGACTACAGCCGCAAATATCTCGACAGCGGCACGCAGTTTGAGCAGCAGAGCTGCATGCGCCAGATGGAGCAGATGCTCTTTGACGCCGCAGCCATGGCCGGTGCGCCGGTATGAGCCGCAAGACCGTCTACTATCACGACCTGCTGCACGACGACTTTGCGCCGACCAACGGGCGCATCCACCCGAAGCAGATCGGCGCGGATTTCCCGTATGAGCACAAGGGACCGCTCTGGAACGCGCTCGCCTTCGTCGTATACCGGATGGTGATGACACCGTTTCTGTTTTTGTACTGCAAGCTTGTGTTCGGCCTGCGCATTGAAAACCGCAAGGCGCTGCGCGCGCTGCCGGGCGGATACTTCCTCTACGGCAACCACACGAACACGCTGGCGGACGCCTTCATCCCGACGCTGCTGGCGTTTCCGCGGCGCGCGAACATCATCACCTCCGCCGACACCGTCTCGATCCCGGGCGTGCGCAACATCGTGCAGATGCTCGGCGCGATCCCGCTGGCGAATACCATTGAGGGCACGCGGCAGTTTCTTGCCGCCATGCACCGCCGGCTCGAACGCGGTCAGGCCGTGATGATCTATCCAGAGGCACACATCTGGCCGTACTACAACGGCATCCGTCCGTTTCCGGACACGTCGTTTGCCTACCCTGTGCGCGAGCAGCTGCCCGTCGTCGCCGCGGCGGTCATCTACCGGCAGAGAAAGCTGCTGCGCGCGCTGCCGCCGCGCATCACCGTCGTTGTGAGCGACCCGTTTTATCCCGACCCAGCCCTGCCGCCGCGCAGCAGCGCCCGGCGGGATCTGCATAAGAAAGTCTATTCCTTCCTGTGCGACACCGTTTCTGCGCGCAGGAGCTATGCGCACATCGAGTATCTCCCCGCACAGGACCAGAATCCAGCCGCGCGATGACCGCGCCGCGCACTCAGAAAGGTGGAATCCCGCTTGGCACACTTGACCGAAGCCGCCATCCAGGACACGTTCCTGAAGCTGCTGTCCGAGCAGCCGTTTGACAAGATCACCGTGACGCAGCTCGTAGAAGAATGCCAGATCACGCGCCGGACGTTTTACTATCACTACTCCGATCTCTTTGAGCTGCTCGACATCATCCTGCGCCGTGAGACCGACCGGGCGGTCGCCGAGTTCGAGGCGACCGGCAGCTGGGAGGAGTGCATGATCACTGCGTCCCGCTTTGCGCGCGAGCACAAGCGCGCCGTCTACCACATCTACACCTCCTCACACCGGCTGGAGCTGGAGAGGCACGTCGACCGCGTGTCCGAGGAAATGATGCGCAGCTATGTCGAGCGGCAGGCAAAGGGCCTGCGCGTGAGCGATCAGGACAAAAAGCTCGTGTGCGACCTCTACCGCTTCGGCATCACGGACATTTTCTATGCGTGGCTCGAAAACGGGATGAAGGAGGATCTCGAGACGCAGATCCACCGTCTGAGTCTGCTGTTCACGGGCAACATCCGCGCTTCCCTGTCCCGGGTACAGATCCCGGAAGAAGTCTGATCACCCACCGGCGGGCACGACCGTGTCCGCCGGTTTCACATCAAGAAAAGGAGACACACCATGCCGATTTTGGAAAAGCTTCAGCCGCAGGCCGTCTTTGCGCACTTTGAACAGCTGTGCGCCATCCCGCACGGCTCGGGAAACACGAAAGCGATCAGCGACTATCTCGTGCGCTTTGCCGCCGCGCGCGGTCTGCGCCACATTCAGGATGAATACAACAATGTCATCATCTTCTGCCCCGGCACGCCGGGCTATGAGACCGCCGCGCCGGTCATCCTGCAGGGGCACATGGACATGGTCTGCGAGACCGCGCCGGACTGTGCAAAGGACATGACCAGCGAAGGGCTCGACCTCTTCGTGGACGGCGACACGATCGGCGCGCGCGGCACAACGCTCGGCGGGGACGACGGCATCGCCATTGCGATGGCGCTTGCCATTCTGGACGCGGACGACATCCCGCATCCGCCGCTCGAGGTAGTGCTCACGGTCGATGAGGAGACCGGTATGCTCGGCGCGGACGCGCTCGATGCCTCCGTGCTCCAGGGGCGCACGATGCTCAACATCGACTCCGAGGACGAGGGCATCCTCACCGTCAGCTGCGCGGGCGGCAACGTCTCCGTGTGCACGCTGCCGGTCACGCGCGCGGCGTTTTCGGGCACGGCGCTCACCGTCACGGTCGGCGGTCTGCTCGGCGGGCACTCGGGTGCGGAGATCGACAAGGGGCGCGGCAACGCAAACCAGCTTCTCGGGCGTGTGCTGTACGCCGTCGGTGCGCGCACAGCGCTGCGCATCGTCTGCGCGGACGGCGGACTGAAGGACAACGCCATCCCGCGCGAGAGCCGCGCCGTCATCACCGTCGCCGACCCCGACGCGGCGCAGGCTGCGATCGCGGGCATGGACGCGGCGTTCCGGCACGAATATGCGGCCGCAGACCCGGACGTGTTCGTGCGCACCGATCCGGCGCAGCCGCAGATGCCGCCGATGGACGCGGCGTCCACGCAGCGCGCCGTATGTATGCTCTGCTGCCTGCCGAACGGCGTTCAGACCATGAGTCAGGACATTCCGGGGCTGGTGCAGACATCGCTGAACCTCGGCATCCTGACCACGGACGAGCAGTGCGTGCAGGCGTCGTTTTGCGTGCGCAGCAGCGTGGCCACGCAAAAGGAGATGCTCGTCGCGCGTCTGCGCTGCCTGATGGCGCAGCTTGGCGGCAGTGTTGACGTCTCGGGCGACTATCCTGCGTGGGAATTTCGCAAGGACTCGCCGCTGCGTGAGCGGATGATCGATGTCTTCCGCGAGCAATACGGTCACGACCCGAAGGTGGAGGCCATCCACGCGGGCGTGGAATGCGGTCTGTTCGCCGGGAAATTGCCGGGGCTCGACTGCGTATCCTTCGGCCCTGATCTGACGGAGATCCACACCTGCCGCGAGCGGATGCACATCGCCTCCGTGCAGCGCGTGTGGCGCTACACGCTCGAGGTGCTGCGCCGCTGCAAGTAAAAACCGGACGCAAAACCGCCCTGTGCAAAATAGCACAGGGCGGTTTTCCCATATATGTGTAATTACTTGTGCAGCTCGCGCTCGTGCACGTCACCGCTCTTGCGCGCGGCCACGGCCACAAGGCCGGAGAGCGCCATGAGCGCAATGACGTTCGGCAGCACCATGAGCTGGTTGAACATATCCGTCAGCTCCCAGACAAGATCATTGGACAGGCAGGAGCCGAGGAAGATGAAGACGAGGGCGATGATGGAGTACGGGAGGTTCGCCTTCTTGCCGAAGAGATAGTTGACATTGATGCGGCCGAAGAGGTTCCAGCCGACGATGGTCGAAAACGCGAAAAACAGCAGGCAGATTGCCACGAAGGCATTGCCGAGCGTCTCGCCAAACACGCTCGAGAACGCAAGCTGCGCCATATTCGTCTTGGAAATGCCGTCGACCGCACCGTGCGCCAGCGGGCCGTTGCCGGCGTAAAGCGTGGAGATAACAACGAGCGCCGTCATCGTCAGCACGACGAACGTGTCGATGAACACGCCGATCATTGCGACCGTGCCCTGCTCGTGCGGATTTTTGACGTTGGCCAGCGCGTGCGCGTGCGGAGTCGAACCCATGCCGGCCTCGTTGGAGAACAGGCCGCGCTTTGCGCCCTGACTGATGGCCGTCTTGAGCGCGTAGCCGATGCCGCCGCCGATGATGGCGTCCGGCATGAAGGCATACTTGAAGATCATGCCGAAGGTCTCCGGCACGTAGCGGATGCGGGCAATGAGCACGATGAAGCCGCCGAGCAGATACAGGCAGGCCATGATCGGCACGATCTTTTCCGTGACGGAGGCGATGCGCTGCACGCCGCCGATGAAGATGAAGCCCGCGATGGCGCACACGATCAGACCCATGACCCAGCTCGGAATGTGGAATGCGTTCTGGCACGCCTCACCGATGGAGTTGGACTGCACCATAGAGCCCATGAAGCCGAGCGCAAGGATGATCGCGACCGCGAAGAAGCCCGCAAGGAACTTGCCGAAGCCGTTCGGGAAGGCGTGCTTGATGTAGTACACTGGGCCGCCGAGGATCGTGCCGTCGGGCTCGACCACGCGGGTCTCCTGCGCGAGCACCGCCTCGGCATAGATCGTCGCCATGCCGAAGAAAGCGATGATCCACATCCAGAAGATGGCGCCGGGACCGCCGATGAGGATAGCGCCGCAGGCGCCGACGATGTTGCCGGTACCGACCTGCGCCGCGACCGCCGTCGCCAGCGCCTGGAACGAGCTCATGCCGGCCTTGTGCTTTTCACCGTTGAGACTGAACTCGCCGAAGAAGCGCCGCCAGCCCTCACCGAAGCAGCGCACCTGCACGAACTTCGTGCGGATGGTGAAATACAGACCCGCACCAATGAGCAGGATGACCAGCACATAGTCTGACAGGTACATGTTGACGGTCTGCACGATTTTGAGTAAAGTTTCCATGTTGTTTCTCCCTCTGCATTGATTTTTTGCAAAGCAAAAAGCTGCCGGTCGATCTGACCAGCAGCTCCAGAGAACAAACAGCGCCTGAACACCCGCACAAGTCGGGCACTCGCTCTGTCCTTTTGCCTGAGAGATTCGGCTTGCGCCTTACACCTTCGGCACCCGCTCTGCACGGGATTCTCCAGAGTCTCCTCCGCCTCCAGTCTCGGCTGTGCCGATCCTTGAGGTTTCCTTGGATATTCATTTGATTGCGTGGAGTATTATTACATACCCATATGCGCTTGTCAAGCCCCGATTCAAAAAAAGTTCACAGATTTCCCGTGCCGTACATCAGCGCCGTGAGCGCGACGACCGGCGCGGTCTCGCACCGCAGGATGCGCTCGCCCATGGAGCAGATGTGCATGCCGAGCTTGCGCGCCATGTCGGCCTCAAACTCCGCAAAGCCGCCCTCCGGCCCTGTGATGATGGCCGCCGTCGCGACCGGCTGCGCCGCGTGCTCGATGGCGTCGCGGATGGTTTCGCGCTCGCCGGTCTCATACATGAACAGCGGCAGATCGGTGTGCAGCGCGTCGTTGAGCACACTGACATAGTCCGCCGTGTAGCGCACCTGCGGAATAATGCCGCGTCCCGACTGCTTTGCCGCCTCCTCGGCGATGCGCTGCCAGCGCTCGACCTTCTTTTCGATATTGGCGGCCTTGGCCACGCAGCGCGTGCAGGAGAAAAACACGATCTCGGCGGCACCGGCCTCGGTGCACTTCTGCACAAGGAAATCGCTGCGCTCGCCCTTGGGCAGGCCGGCAAACACCGTCGTACGCACCGTGGGCTCTGCCTTGCACGGGACGACCTCAATGACCTCTGCCTCGGCCTCATGCTCGAGCGTCTGCACAAGGCGGCACTTATAGTCGCGCCCTGCCCCGTCACAGATGACGATGTCGTCGCCCACGCGCAGACGCAGCACGCGGATATGGTCTGCGTCGCGGCCGCGGATGATCGCCCGGCCGTTCGGAAAATTCGTACCTGCTATAAAAAATCGAGCCATGGTGGTCGCCTCCGGTGAAAAGTTTCTGCTGCGATTATGGCACATCCCGCACATTTTTGCAAGCCGGGCATAGCATGAAGCGGAGGGATGGAAGATGAATGACCCCGTTTTTCTCGACAGCGCCGCATTTTTGCGCGTCTGGCAGCGTGTAACAGGTGAAGCAGGCATCACAACGGCGCCCGAACAGCCGGAGACCGACCCACTCACAGCGCAGCTGCGCGAGTGTATATGCGCAAAGGCTGCCGGCGCTGCCTTCTATGCCGCACTCGCGCAGCGTGTGCGCCGTCCGGCAGCCGCTCGGACAGATCGCAGCGCAGAAGCGTGCGCAGCTCAGAGCGCTGCAAACAGAGTATTTTCTGCGCACGGGCGCGCTCTGTGCCCTGCCCGCCGCCTGTCCGCGGCTGAGCACGGCGGCGGCGGATCTGCGCTGCATCTATTGGCAGGAGCTTGCGCTCAGCGCGCAGCTGGATGCGGCAGCCGATGCTGCGCCGATGCCGCTCAGAGAGGCGCTGCACGCCATGGCACGGCAGGACGCGCACCACGCGCAGCGCGTGCGCACGCTGCTCACCGGACTGATTTTTTGAGGGAAATGCGCGCAAAATGCGAATCTTTCAAATTAGCACTTGACTTTACGGGAAATTTTGATTATAATGTGCAAGCTGACAATTTGAAATGAAAGCAACCCGAACAGAACGTGGAGAAGTCGCGTAGCCTGGTCGAGCGCGCACGATTGGAAATCGTGTATACCCCACAAGGGTATCGAGGGTTCGAATCCCTCCTTCTCCGCCACAAAAAGAGGACTCAATCTTTTCAGATTGGGTCCTTTCTTTTTTTACAGCGAGGTGACGCCATGAAAGCCGAACGCAACAAGACAATCGACTTCCTGCCGCAGGACGCACCGGAATATCTCGCGCGCTGCCTGCGCGTTGCGCAGGATGTCCCGCTTGACGCCGTGTGTGACCGCACCATCTGCGGCGACACGTTTCAGGTCGCGCCGCACCTGCCGCGCGGCTTTGCTGACCTGCTGATCGTCGACCCGCCGTACAACCTCACGAAGGAATTCGCCGGCGGCGCCTTCCGCCGCATGACGGACGCAAATTACGCCGCCTTCACCCGCGCATGGATCGAGCTGCTGCTGCCGCTGCTCAAGCCGAATGCTTCGATCTACGTCTGCTGCGACTGGTGCTCGAGCCCGATCATCGGCCTGACGCTCAAGGAGTATTTCCGGCTGCAAAACCGCATCACATGGCAGCGGGAAAAGGGCCGTGGGGCACAGCATAACTGGAAAAACGGCATGGAGGACATCTGGTTTGCCACGCGCACGGATGACTATACGTTCCACGTCGACGCCGTAAAGATACGCCGGCGCGTGCGCGCGCCCTATCGCGCCGACGGGCAGCCGAAGGACTGGGAGGAAACGCCGGACGGCCGCTTTCGCAACACGTGCCCGTCAAACTTCTGGGACGACATCTCCGTGCCCTACTGGTCGATGCCGGAAAACACCGCCCACCCGACGCAGAAGCCAGAGAAGCTGCTGGCAAAGCTCATCCTCGCAAGCTCAGATCCCGGCGGCATCGTGCTCGACCCCTTTGCCGGGTCCGGCTCGACGGCTGTGACGGCGCGCAAACTCGGCCGCCGCTTCGTCGCCATTGAGCGCAGCGAGCAATACTGCGCATGGGCGGAAAAGCGGCTGGAAATGGCAGCCGATAACCCCGCCATTCAGGGCTATGCCGACGGTGTGTTCTGGGAGCGCAATGCCGGCCGTCTGCCGCGCTGATACCGCTTGACAAGCGGCCAAAATGATGTTACAACGAAAACATCTGTGAAACCAAAAAAGAAGGTGCGGATATGAAACGCGGATATCTTTACATCCTGATCACGACGCTGCTGTTTTCCAGCATGGAGGTCGCGCTCAAGTGCATTGCCGGACAATTAAACCCCATCCAGCTCAACTTCAGCCGCTTTCTGGTCGGCGGGCTGGTGCTCGTGCCGCTGGCCGTGCGTGAGCTGAAAAAGCGCCGTCTGTCGCTCGACGGCAGAGCGCTCGGCACGTTTGCACTGCTGGGACTGATGGGCATCGCTGTGAGCATGTCGCTGTATCAGCTCGCCGTCGCGCGCGTACAGGCGTCGGTCGTCGGCGTGCTGTTTTCGAGCAACCCCGTGTTCGTGACGCTGTTTGCGTTTTTGCTGCTGCGGGAGAAAATCTCCAAAAATCAGATCCTGGGTCTTGCGCTCGACGTGATCGGCATCGTGCTGATCATCCAGCCGTGGCATCTGAAGCTCGACGCGCTCGGTGTGACGTACATCCTGCTGGGCACGCTGCTGTTCGCGCTCTACGGCGTGTGCGGCAAACGGCAGTGCGCGCGCTTCGGCGGTCTCGTCGTGTCGTGCTTCAGCTTTCTGCTCGGCGCGGCCGAAATGATGGCGCTCGCCGCGCTGACGCATATCCCCTCCGTCTCCGCCGCGCTGACCGCCGCCGGTCTGGACACCTTTGCGAACATCCCCTTTCTCACGGGCTACACGGCGGCAAATCTGCCGATCGTCCTCTATATCTACATCGGCGTGACCGGCATCGGCTTTACGTGTTACTTCCTGTCGATGGAGGTCACAAGCGCGCAGACGACATCACTCGTGTTCTTCTTTAAGCCTGCGCTCGCGCCGCTGCTTGCGTTTCTCATCCTGCACGAGGCCATCCCCGGCAATATGCTCGCCGGCATCGCGTGCATCCTCTGCGGCAGTCTGGCCTCCATCCTGCCCGGTCTGCTCGCACAGCGCCGTGCCGTACCGGTCATCCAGACAAACGCCTGTGAAGAAGAGATCGAGCGCTGAGTCCGCCCCTTTCACGACATATATCACGCCCGCAGCAACTGCTGCGGGCGTTTTACATTTCTTCACAAATTCTTGCTTGACTGCACAGGATTATTGTGTTATTGTCTTAATCGCTTAATACAGTGATACGCATTTCGGATAGGAGGCGCACCATGAACTGGAACATTCGCAATGACGCGCCTGTCTACACGCAGCTCGTGGATCAGATCGCCCGCGCGATCATTCTCGGTCAGTTTCCGCCGGGCGGCAGGCTGCCGTCGGTGCGGGAATTTGCAGCCGACGCCGGTGTGAACCCGAACACGATGCAGCGCGCGTTCGCCGAGCTGGAGCGTCTGGAGCTCATCCGGACGCAGCGCACGGCCGGGCGCACCGTGACGGAGGACATTGCGCGCATCGAGCAGGAAAAGCGTCGGCTGGCACAGGCCGGCATCGACGCATTCTGGCAGGCGCTGGCGCAGCTCGGCTATGACCGGGCGCAGGCGCTCGAGCTGCTGCGGCAGGATCTGCAGCAGGCAAAGGAGGACTAACAAACATGGCAATTCTCGAATGCAGAGGGCTGTGCAAGAGTTACGGCGCAGAACCGGCACTCGACCGCGTGGATCTCGCGGTCGAGCCGGGGCGCATCGTCGGTCTGCTCGGCCCGAACGGGAGCGGCAAGAGCACGCTCATCAAGCTGGCAAACGGTCTGCTGACGCCGGATGCCGGGGAAATCCTCATCGACGGCATGGCGCCGAGCAAGGGCACGAAGAAGATCGTCTCCTACCTGCCGGAGCGCACCTATTTTGCCGACTGGATGACGGCGCTGCAGCTGCTGGACTTTTTTCGGCGACTTCTATGACGACTTTGACCGCGCCGCCGCCGTGCAGATGATGCAGCGGCTCGGCATCCAGCCGAAGCAGCAGATCAAGCAGATGTCCAAGGGCACGCGCGAAAAGGTGCAGCTCATCCTCGTCATGAGCCGCAAGGCAAAGCTCTATCTGCTCGACGAGCCGATCGGCGGCGTCGACCCCGCGACGCGCGACTACATTCTCAGCACCATCATCTCCAACTACAACCCCGAGGCCGCCGTCGTCATCTCCACGCACCTGATCGCAGACGTGGAGCACATTCTCGACGACGTGGCGTTTCTCAGCCGCGGACATCTGCTGCTGCAGTCGTCGGCGGATGACCTGCGCGCCAGGGAGGGCAAATCGGTGGACGCTGTGTTCCGGGAGGTATTCAGATGTTAGGAAAACTGTTGAAGCAGGACTTTCGCGCCACGGCGCGCATCATCCTGCCGGTCTATGCGGCCGTGCCGGTGCTCGGTCTGTTCACGGGGCTGATCACCCGCCTGTGTGAAAGCCAGTCGAATATCTGGATCAGCATCCTCGGCTCACTCGTGTCGTTCGTGTTCTCGCTGGCGCTCATTGCCGCCGTCGTGACGACGATCGTGCTGATGATCCTGCGCTTTTACCGCAACCTCATGACCGATGAGGGCTACCTGATGTTTACGCTGCCGGTCTCGACGACGGAGCTGATCTGCTCGAAGCTGATCGTCTCGGTCGTGTGGTTTCTCGGTGCGCTCGCCGTCGATGCGCTCGGCCTGCTGGTGACGGGCCGCTTCGGCTCGTATCAGAATGCGGTCCGCTTTCAGGTCACCTACACGTTCGGTATGCCCATGACCGGCGCGCAGAGCGCGGGGCTTATCATCGAGTTCGTCGCGTTCCTGCTGCTGTGCTGCGTCGCGCTGTGCCTGATGACGTATGCCGCCATGGCGATCGGGCAGAGCTTCAAAAAGAACAAGGGGCTCATGTCCGTCGTGTTCTTCTTCGTGCTCTGGATCGGCACGCGGATGCTGCTGACGCTGATCTTCGGACTCCTCTTCGGGCTCGGCGCGCAGCCGCTCCCGGCCATGACTGCGATGCCGCTGCTCAAGAGCATGTACATCCTGCTTGGCTGCGGATGTGCCGGCGCGCTGGCGTTTTGTGCGGGCTTTTTCTTCTCACGCACGGGATGCTGCGCAAGCACCTGAATCTGCAATAAGGGAATAAAAACACCCGGTATTGGAAAGCCCAATACCGGGTGTTTGCTTATGGGATCAACAGGAGCGGATCACTTCGTGCCGAAGATACGGTCGCCCGCGTCGCCGAGACCGGGGACGATGTAGCCGTGCTCGTTGAGGTGATCGTCAAGCGCCGCGACGTAGATGTCCACGTCCGGGTGCTCGGTCTGCATCACCTGCACGCCCTCGGGCGCACCAATGATGCACATGAGCTTGATGTGCTTGCAGCCGACTTCCTTCATGAATTTTACCGCAGCAGACGCGCTGCCGCCGGTGGCGAGCATGGGGTCGACGATGATGACGTCGCGCTCGGCGATATCGGGCGGCATCTTGAAGTAATACTTCACCGGCTCGAGCGTCTGCGGATCGCGGAACAGGCCGATATGACCGACCTTGACGTTCGGCATCATGGTGACCATGCCGTCGACCATGCCGAGGCCGGCGCGGAGGATCGGCACGATGGCCAGCTTCTTGCCGGCAATGTGCTTGCAGTGTGCCGTGGCGACCGGGGTCTCAACGTCGATCTCCTCAAGCGGGAGGTCGCGCGTGGCCTCGAAGCACATCAGCATGGCGATCTCGGAAATCAGCTCCCGGAACTCCTTGACGCTGGTGTGCTTGTCGCGCAGGATCGAGAGCTTGTGCTGGATCAGCGGGTGGTCAAAAACGTGAACTTTACTCATCTCGTCGTCTCCTTTGTTGCATCCGTATTTTACTTTCAGTCTTTTTCCGCCTCGGCCGCGAGCCGCGCCTGACGTTCCCGCTCGGCCTGCGACAGGCGCAGATAGACCGGGAGCAGCTCCTCCGCCGGGGCAGGCGTCTGCCCGAAGGCGGCCATGGCCACGCCCCACGCACTCTGCACGACCAGATTGCCCGGCACAAGCACTGCGGGGATGCCCATGTCCAAACACGTATTATAGCACAGCTGCGCGCCGTCGCCAACCAGAAAAACGGATTTCTGCATTTTTTTCAATTCCGCGCCCAGCTCCGCGAGCGATATCGCACGGTCCTGACAAAGACGCCGCGGTTTTCCGTCCCGGATCTCAAAGAGCGCGTTGTAGATCTGGCTGCGGCGGGCGTCCATGGCCGCGCACACGAGCACGCCCTCCCCTGCCGCGATGCCGTGATACGCCATGGCCTCGAGCGTCGACACACCGATGGCGGGCTTCTGCGCGCCCCAGGCGAGACCTTTTGCCGTGGACACGCCGATGCGGATGCCGGTAAACGAGCCCGGCCCGCGCGCGACGGCGATGGCGTCCACATCCGCAAGTTTGGTGTCGGTATTTTTCAGCATCTGCTCCGCCATCGGCAGCAGCGTGCAGCTATGCGTCAGGCCGCTGCACTGCTGGCTCTGGGCGATAAGCACACCGTCGCGGCAAAGCGCCGCCGACGCCGCCTTTGCAGATGATTCCAGTGCGAGGATCAGCATGATTTCCCGCTCCCTTCCGTGATGATGATGCGCCGGGTCGTCGGTCCAAGCTTTTCAAAGCGGACAACGACCTCGTCGCCGTAAAAGGCGTCCTCCACATTCTCGCTCCATTCGACGGCGCAGACCGAGCCACGGTTGACATAATCTTCCCAACCGATGTCAAACAGCTCGTCGGCGCTGCCGAGGCGATACATATCAAAATGGATCAGCTCGCGCGGCCCCTCATATTCGTTCACGATCGTGAACGTGGGGCTCGAGACACGGCACGTCAGCCCCATGCCGCGCGCCATCCCGCGCACGAAGGCGGTCTTGCCGCTGCCGAGCTCACCGTACATGGCCACGACCTTGCCGTCCGGCAGGGTGCGCGCAAAATCCGCGCCGGCCTGTTCGGTCTCCGCTTCACTGTGGGTCAGATATTCCTGCATGGTATCCCTCCGATTCTGAAGAAGTATTATAGCACGGTTTCGCCCGTTGCGTAAAGCGGTTTTCTGTGATATAATCATTGCCGATTTCAAATCGCCGGTCTGGCGGAAAGGAGGCCATCTTGAAAAAAGCACTGTCCTACGCAAAGGAGTTTTTTCACCGAGCGGATATTTTCCTGCTCGTGATGGGTCTCATCTGCGCCACGTTCGGTATCATCGTCATCTCGAGTGCCACGGCGTCATATCACTCGGCCAAGTATGTCATTGTACAGAGCGCGTCGCTCATTCTCGGTGTGGTCGCATTTGTCGCCATGACCGTGCTGGATGTGGACGTTCTGGCCGACAAATGGCAGATCCTGTGCGCATTCAATGCGCTGTTTTTGCTGCTGCTGATCCCCTTCGGCGTGAGCGACAACACCGGCAACACCGGCTGGCTGCGCTTTTTCGGCATCGGCATCCAGCCGACGGAGGTCGTCAAGCTCACATTTATCGTCGTGCTGGCAAAGCAGATCAGTTACCTGAAGGAATACCACGACCTCAACTCCGTGTGGTCGGTCGCACAGCTGGCTGTCCACTTTGTGCTGCTGTTCGGCCTGATCCTCTTCGTGTCGTCCGACCTCGGTTCGGCGCTGATCTTCTTTTCCATCTTCCTCGTGATGCTCTTTGCCGCCGGCTTTGCGCTGCACTGGTTTGCCATCGGCTTTGCGGCCATCGCCGCGATGATCCCGCTGCTGTGGAACTTTGTGCTGCACGACTATCAGAAAAACCGCATTCTCGCGCCCTATGACTCCAGCATCGACCCGACCAACACCGGCATCAACTGGCAGCCGCATCAGAGCAAGATCGCCCTCGCCTCCGGCCAGTGGACCGGTGCGGGGCTCGGCAACGGCACGCAGAGTCAGTCCAATGCCCTCGCCGGCAAGCACACCGACTTCATCTACGCCGTCATCGGTGAGGAGCTCGGCATGATCGCCTGTATCCTCGTCATCGTGCTGCTGCTGATCATCATCATCCGCTGCGTCATGGTCGGCATCCGTTCGGGCAGCAACATGGGCTCGCTCGTGTGCTTCGGTGTGGCCGCATTTTTGACGTTCCAGACGTTTGAGAACATCGGCATGTGCATCGGCATCACGCCCGTCATCGGCATCACGCTGCCGTTTTTCAGCTACGGCGGCTCGTCGCTGTTCACGTCCTTCGCCGCGCTCGGCATGGTGTCCGGCATCCACTTCCGACCAAAGCCAAAGCGAAACAGCATCTATTACTGACGCCATCCTCCCGGCAGGCTTCCGCAGACCTGCCGGGGCTTTTTTCTGCCGAGAGAGACAGAAAGCACCCGGCCAAACGGTCGGGTGCTTTCCGCAAAAACATAGAAGGGGGAAGAAAGAAAAAAGCAGCTTGGTTGCTTCAGCCGCCGTGGCAGGCGGCGCAGTCATGCGTCGAAAAGAGATCGGCGTCATAGGCGATACCATTTTTATCGTAGTAATCCTTTACGGCCGCCTTGACTGCCTCCTCCGCCAGCACGGAGCAGTGGATCTTCTGCGCCGGAAGACCATCCAGCGCTTCAATGACCGCCTTATTGGACAGCTCCAGCGCCTCAGAGACCGGTTTGCCCTTGATCATCTCGGTCGCCATCGACGAGGACGCGATCGCGCTGCCGCAGCCGAAGGTGTTGAACTTCACGTCCGTGATGACATCGTCGCGGACCTTGATATACATGCGCATAATGTCGCCGCACTTGGCGTTGCCGACCTCGCCGATGCCGTCGGCATCGGGCATTTTGCCGACGTTGCGGGGGTTTTCAAAATGGTCCATGACCTTTTCGCTGTACAATGCCATAGGAAAGCCTCCTTTATCTGAATCTGTTATCTGTTAGATCTGGTGCGGACGCACACCTGTCTCCAGCTCGTCCCACACCGGGGAGATGCTGCGCAGGTAGTCGACCACCCGACGGACATTTTCGACGATGTACGCCATCTCTTCGTCCGTGTTGTATTCGCCCACGGACAGACGCAGCGAGCCGTGTGCGACCTCGTGCGGCAGCCCGAGCGCCAGCAGCACATGGCTGGGGTCAAGCGAGCCGGAGGTGCAGGCACTGCCGGAGGAGGCGGCAATGCCCTTGCGGTCGAGCAGGAGCAGCAGCGACTCGCCCTCGATGCCCTCGAAGCAGAAGTTCACCGTTCCCGGGACACGCTGTGTGCGCTCGCCGTTGAGCCGCGCGTGCGCAATGGTCTCAAGCCCTGTAATGAGCGTCTCGCGCAGGCGTGTGACCTTGCGCATATTCTCATCCATATGGTCGACCGCCTCTCGCAGTGCCGCCGTCATGCCGGCGATCGCCGGAGTATTCTCCGTGCCGCCGCGCTTGCCGCGCTCCTGCGCGCCGCCCTCGATGATATTCGTGAGCGGGATGCCGCGCCTGGCGTACAAGAAGCCGACGCCGCGCGGCCCATGGAATTTGTGCGCCGAGCACGAGAGCATATCGATGTTCATCTCCTGCACATTCACGGGCACATGGCCGATCGCCTGCACCGCATCCGTGTGAAACGGGACACCCCGCTCGCGGCAGAGCGCGCCGATGGCCTGAATGGGCTGGAGCGTGCCGATCTCGTTGTTGGCGAACATGACCGACACGAGCGCCGTGTCGTCACGGATGGCCGCCGCCACGTCCTCGACGCGCACAACGCCGTCTTCGTGCACATCCAGCAGCGTTACCTCAAAGCCCTGCCGGCGCAGCTTGTCAAGCGTGTGCAGCACCGCATGGTGCTCAAATTTTGTGGAGATGAGGTGTTTTTTCCCCTTGCGCGCGCCGTTCTCGGCGGCAGAGACGATGGCCTGATTGTCGGCCTCGCTGCCGCCGGAGGTGAACACGATCTCCCGCGGGTCGGCCGCGCCGATCAGCTGTGCGATCTCTGTGCGGCAGGCCAGCAGATGCTCCGCCGCCTCCTGACCGAGCGTGTAGAGGGTGCTGGGGTTTCCATATATCTCATCAAAGTACGGAAGCATGGCTTCCTTTGCAGCGGCGGATAGTTTTGTGGTCGCCGCATTGTCTGCATAAACGCGCATAAGCTCTCCTCCAGATATGTCTGTTTTCTAATTCCTACTTTCATTGTGGGTAAATGGTATCACGTATTTCCCTTCTTGTCAATAGGAATTTGCAAAAAGAAAAATCGGGGAAAGAGAATTGCTTCTCCTTCCCCGACCGGTTTGTCAAAGAACCTCGTAGAGTTTGCGCCATCAGGCGCAAAGAAAGTCCGATCATTTTCTTCGGCGACATGTGCGGCGAAGAAAATACTTCTCAGGCTGCAAGTGTGGAATTTGTGCGCTGGCGGCGCACAAATTATGCGCGCAGCAGACTGCAGCCCCTTTGTCAAAAAGTAATACTTTTTGACAGCCTCATCGGGGAAAGAGAATTGCTTCTCCTTCCCCCGACCGCGCCGGTCACACTTTGCCGTCAAGCAGGTCCTGCACGGAGACGCTCGACAGATAGTTGTCCATGACGGCGTCGAGCTTTTTCCACATCGGCAGCGTCAGACACTGCTCCGCGCGCTCGCAGCAGCTCTCTCCAGATTCGAGGCACGCCACGGCGGCCATGCTGCCCTCGGTGCTGTGCAGCACCTGCGCGACCGTGATGTCGCACGCCGGACGGCTCAGGCAATAGCCGCCCTCCTTGCCGCGCTGGCTGAGGACAAGGCTCGCGCGGTTGAGTGCCGCTGCGATCGCCTCCATATATTTCAGGGACACGTTCTGCCGCTGTGCCACAGTCTTGAGCGAAATGTAGCCCTCGTCGCAATGCTGCGCCAGGTCAATCATCAGGCGCAGCGCATAGCGCCCCTTGGTTGAGATCACCATGATCTGTTGCCTCCTTGCTTGCAGGTGTTACGAATAATATACTATCAAATCGCAAGGAATTCAAGACAGTTCTTTGCGATCTTGTACGCAAAAACGCCGGGGCACCTCCCCGGCGTTTTGTCAGCTTGTCAAAAACCTCGTAGAGTTTCGCCGCCGGAGCGGCGAAAGAAAGTCCAATCATTTCTCAGGCGACATGTGCGGCTGAGAAAATACTTCTCGGCCTGCAAACGTGCGCGCCGTCCGTCTTGACGGACGGCGCGTGCGCTGCAGTCAGGCCGCTAACCCCTTTGTCAAAAAGCAACACTTTTTGACAGTCTCCAAAAACGCCGGGGCATCTCCCCGGCGTTATTTTTGCACGTTCAGGCTTCCTCAGCCGCCACGACCGGCTCGACCGCGCGCATGGCATCGAGCGTGCGCGTCAGCAGCTCGTCCAGACTCCAGCCGAGCATATCGGCGCCGCGCTGGATGACCTCGCGCGAGCAGCCGGCGGCAAAGCCGTTGCTCTTATATTTTTTCTTGAGGGACTTGAGCTCCATGTCCTGTACGCTCTTGGACGGACGCATCAGTGCCGCCGCACCGATCAGGCCGGTCAGCTCATCGGTCGCATAGAGCACCTTTTCCATCTCATGCTCCGGCACGATGTCGACCGTGATGCCGTAGCCGTGGCTGGCCGTGGCATGGATGAGGCGCTCATCCAGACCGCGCTCGCGCATGATCTCCTGCGAGCGGATGCAGTGCTGGTCAGGATAACGTTCAAAGTCCAGATCATGCAGCAGACCGACAATGCCCCAAAAGTCCACCTCGTCCCCGTAGCCGAGCTCCTGCGCAAAATAGCGCATGACACCCTCGACCGTTCTGGCATGATGCAGATGGAATGGATCCTGATTGAATTCCGTCAGCAGCGCCCAAGCCTGTGCGCGATCCAGTTGCTCGCCCATTGTGAAAGCCTCCTTAATACATATCGTTTTTATAGGTGAAGGAATGAATGGTATTAAAATAGCACAGCCGATACCGGATTGCAAGCACAAATTCATATATTTCTCACCGATTTTCCGGCAGTTTTTCATTGTTTTCCTATACCGGCACCGGGCACGGCGCATATTTCCCTTTGAAAAAAATCGTCCGATTTTTGCCTCATTTGTCACACTTTTTCGCTTTTTGTGAGCAAAATACACGAGACGGTCGATTGAATTTCATTGCTTTTTGTCAAAATGTATGCTATGATATGCACAGTATGTATGCATCTTGTGCGGTGTGTGCTTACAGAAGCGTCCGATGACCCGCTGGGAGCAACGGCGGATCATCTTCGTAATCAAAGAAAAAGGAAGGATGTATTTCATGGACGAAAAGTATAGCGCGCTGTTTACTCCGTGGAAGATTGGCAATGTCGAGATCCCGAACCGCATTGTCCAGTGCTCCATGGGCGGCACCTCTCTGTTTGGCTGGCTGGAGCCGTGCCACTTCGATAAGGAAGCTGCGAACTTCCTGCTGACCCGCGCCAAGGACGGCGTCGGTCTGGTGCTTCCGGGCATGCAGTGTGTCCGCGACACCATGGGCCGCAGATGGCTCTATCAGAACAAGAAGATGTTCAAGGAGCTCGCCGACTACATGGTCGAGTACCACAAGACCGGCTCGAAGCTGTTCATTCAGCTCGCCGCCGGTTTCGGCCGCTCCATGGCTGTTGCTCCCTGGATGGTCACCCTGAACAACAACAAGCTCCTCGGCGCGCTCGCCAGACCCGTGATCGACGTCAGCTACTGCTGCGCGTCCGCCTCCGCCACCCCGAACCGTTGGCAGGAGGACATGCTCTCGCGTCCGATGACCGTGGAAGAGATCCACGAGATGGTCGATGCGTTCGGCAAGACCGCGAAGCTGCTGCGTGAGGCCGGTGTTGACGGCGTTGAGATTCACGCTGTCCACGAGGGCTACCTGCTTGACCAGTTCACCATCGCCAACTGGAACCATCGTACCGACGAGTACGGCGGCTCGTTCGAGAACCGCTTCCGCTTCCCGGTCGAGGTCGTGCAGTCCATCAAGCGTCAGGCCGGCGCCGACTTCCCGGTGTCCCTGCGTTACTCCGTCGTCTCCAAGACCAAGGCCTGGGGCAAGGGCGCGATGCCGTACGAGACCGACTTCGAAGAGTTCGGCCGCGATATGGCTGAGTCCGAGAAGGCCATCAAGTACCTGGGCGATGCCGGCTACGACATGTTCAACTGCGACAACGGTACTTACGACGCATGGTACTGGGCACATCCGCCTCAGTACATGCCCGACAACTGTAACCTCGAGTACGTCGAGCACATCAAGAACTTCACCGACAAGCCCGTCGCCTGCGCCGGCCGTATGGATCCGGTCAAGGCCGCGGAAGAGATTGCTGCCGGCCGTCTCGATGCAGTTGCCATCGCACGTCAGAACCTCGTCGATCCCGACTGGGTCACCAAGATCCGTCAGGGCCGTCAGGACGAGATCAAGCCCTGCATCCGCTGCCACAACGGCTGCTTCAACTTTGCGAAGTTCAAGGGCACCGCGAACATCCAGAGCACGCAGGATTCCCTGCATCTGGGCCGCTGCGCGCTGAACCCGACCACGATGCAGCACAACAAGTATAAGATCGTCCCGACCAAGAGCCCGAAGAAGGTCGCCATCATCGGCGCCGGCATCGGCGGCATGGAGTGCGCGCTCGTGCTCAAGCAGCGCGGCCACAAGCCGGTCATCTTCGAGAAGACCAACGAGCTCGGCGGCCTGTTCCTCACCGCTTCCGCGATGAGCTTCAAGGAGAACGATAAGGAACTCATTGAGTGGTACAAGAAAGAAGTCGAGAAACAGGGCATCGATATCCGCTTCAACACCGAGGTTACCGACCTTGGCACCATGCGCGGCTTTGACGAGGTCATCGTGGCTACCGGCTCCGTGCCGAGAACCATGCCCATGATCCCGGGCTTCGAGAAGGCCCTGAGCTTCACGGAGCTGCTCAAGGACAAGAAGGAAGTCGGCGACAAGGTCCTGTTCTTCGGCGGCGGCCAGTCCTCCTGTGAGGCGGCTTACGACCTGATCCTTCAGGGCAAGCACCCCATCATCGTCGAGTACGCCGGCGACCTGGTCGCGGCACAGGCTACCTGCCTTGCCAACACCTCCTTCCTGCGTGACGCGATGGAGTACCACAAGGTTCCGACCTACCTGCACTCCACCATCACCGCCATCCGCGACGGCAGCGTGACCGTCAAGGGTCCGGACGGAAAGACCTTCGAGGTCGAGTGCGACAACGTCGTCAACGGCATCGGCTTTGTGCCCGCTCCGGTTGGTGACAAGGGCCGTCACGTGCACCGCGTCGGTGACTGCGTTGCCATCGGCAACCTGCGCACCGTCATTTGGCGTGCATGGGACGTCTGCATGAAGATCTGATCTTCGGCTGACGCAAAACCGCATAATCCCGCGCGGGTGCAGAGCAATCTGCACCCGCGTTTGTTGCTGTCAAGAAAGTTTCCTTTTTTGACAGAAGGGTTTGCGGCCTGACTGCAGCGCACGCGCCGTCCGCCTTGGACGGACGGCGCGCACGTTTGCAGGCCGAGCGGCATTTTCTCCGCCGCACATGTCGCCGGAGAAAATGATTGGGCTTTTTTTGCCGCTGCAGCGGCGAAAGGCCACGAGGTTCTCTTTACAAGCTGACGCGGATGCAAAGTGGCTGCACCCGCGTTTTTAGCGCATATATAAAAAAGGAGCGCTCGCACATCCTGGCGAGCGCTCCTTTTCGTCTTTATAAAATAGCCGTCATAACAGAATATCCGTCAGCTGTTCCAGCCGCGTGATGCACAGATCCGCCTGCGGCGGCATGGCACTGCCACGATCATCCGGGTCGAACCAGCAGGTGTGCATCCCCGCTGCCCTGCCGCCCGCAATGTCCGCCGTGAGCGAGTCGCCGATCATCAGGCACTGCTCCGGCCGCACCCCGGGCAAGCGCTCCATACAGCGGTCAAAATACACCGCGCTCGGCTTTTCCGCGCCGATCTGCCCGGAAATGAAGAGCGTCTCGAAAAAATCATACATCCCCGCGGCGCAGCCGGTTCACCTGCTGCGCATAGGGGCCGTTGCTCGCAGCGCACAGGCGGTATTTCCCGTGCAGATGCTCCAGCGTCTCCCGCGCGCCCGCGACCGGCACGGCACTCTCGTGCAGCCGGATGCGAAACGCATCCTCCATTGCTGCACCGTCAGCCTCAAGACCGAGGCAGGCAAGGATCGTCTGCCAGCGCACATCGCGCAGCCCAGCGATCGTCAGCTCCCCGCGCTCAATGCGCGCCCAGAGCTTGTCGTTTTCCGTCTGGAACACGCCGAACATCTCCGGGGTATACGCAAGACCCGCCTCGAGAAAAATGGCCTCCATGGACTGCATTGCCCCGGCCGTGAAGTCCAGCAGTGTGTTGTCGATATCGAATAAGAGCACACGGTACGTTTCCATGGTCATGTCCTCCCTGATCATGTGCGTCCGGACGTCAGGCGGCGCTTCCGCACGTTCATGACGCGAAACACCGTCGACACCAGCAGAATACCGACTGCAAGACTGCCCGCGATGCCGGCCGTCTCGAGTCCCTTTTGCAGCGCCTCCTGCACCGCGCCCGAAAGCCCGATGCTCATCGTATAATAAATGCCCGCGCCGGGCAGCAGCGGAATACTCGAAATGACGAGATAGGACGTGACCGGGCACTTACGCCAGCGCCCCATGGCCTCGGAATAAAACGCGGCCACGACCTCGGAAAAGAAGTTGGCACTGTAGACCGTGTGCCCCGCCCGAATGCACAGGAGGTACACGATCCACGTCAGCGCGCTGCCGACCGCACACAAAATGCGCCCCCAGTCGTGGACATTGAACAGGATCACGAAGCCGAAGCAGGCGACAAACGTCGCGATCGCCTGCACCCAGAGCGGATATGTCAGCGCTGCGGCTGCCTCCGCATGGCCATAGAGCGGCGCGGTGACGTGCCACGCGGCCGCCGTGCCGAGCGCGATGGCAAACGCCGAGAGCAGCACCTGCACGATTCGGCTGACGCCGGAGCTGGTGTCGCCGTAGATGATGTCGCGCATGGAGTTTGTGATCAACAGCCCCGGCACAAGCAGCATCAGCGCGCCGATGATGACCACAGCCACGCAGTCGAGCCAGCCCAGCCCGGCCGCGATATATGCCGGCAGGGCCATGAGAAACGACGCCGATGGTGCTGAAAAACTGGTTGACCTCGAGCCGGTCGAGCCAGCGCGTGACAAAGCCGATGATCAGGCCGCTCAGCCCCGCCCACAGCCAGTCGCGTACCGTGCCGCCGAAGACGCAGCAAAAGCCTGCCGCGGCAATGAAGTTGCCGAGATAGTAGACACCCGTGGCGTAGCTGCGCACGCCCGCCACTGTCTCCTTGAGCCAGCGCTGCGCCTCGGCCAGTTCCGGCACCTCGGCGCAGATGCGCCGGCTGAGCGCGTTGAGCTTTTCGATGCGCTCAAGGTCGTTGCCATGGTAGCCGACACGCTTCATAATCGTCAGAGGCTTTGTATTTTGCGCCACGAAACTCACGGCGACGCAGTTCGGGATGGCGAACGCCTGCCCCTCCGTGCCATACGCCGCGATCACGCGGCGCATCGTCTCCTCGACGCGGTAGGTCTCCGCGCCGGCGATCGCAAGCTCATAGCCGATCTGCACCGTCATATCTGCCAAAAGATAATAATCCATAGTCGTCTTTCCATTCGCGTCAATTTCCCGGCTGAGGCCGGACTTTTTCGCGCAGACAGCGTACCACATTTTGCGGCGCAAATCAACGCGTTTTTCGTCTGCCCAGCCATCCTGATCGGCGACGCGCGGCGCTGATTTGTGCGCACGTCACCTGAAATTTGTGGAGTTTTTACGAAGCGGAGCAGGCAACAACGCCGAAATGCAATCATTTTCCCCTGTACAATGCGGATCGGACGTGGTAATATAAAAAGTTAGAAATTGTGAGATCAAATATCTCGATATTTCTATTTTTCATTTTGGAGGGTAACCATGCGCACATACAAAACACTCGGCGGCGCGCTCGCTGCCATTCTATCGCTCATCCTGACGCAGCTGATCGCGCAGGGAGCAGCCGATCTGCTCGCCATGATCAAGCTCCCGGCCGGTGTCTGCAACATCATCGCCGGCATCCTGTATGCAGGTCTTGCCTACGCTGCGCTGCGGCTGCTGAGCGAAAAGGTGCTGCACGAGCATACGGCCGCACTCGGGATGCCGAAGCTGCACATTCAGCCCCGCTGGGCAATCACGGCGGTGCTCCTGCCGCTGGCTGTGACCGGCTGCTATCTGCTGCTCTTTCGCGGCACATTTGTGCGCGCGGATATGCGCGGCGATGAAATGTTCAGCACACTCAGCGCCGGGATCGCGTTCACCGGCATCGCCGCCGGCTTCGTGGAGGAAATGGTCTTTCGCGGTGTGATCCTGAACCTCTTTGCGCAGCGTTGGAACAAAATCGTCGCCGTCATCGTGCCGTCGCTCCTGTTTGGCATTGTGCACATTCTGGGCACGGAGTTTACGTTCGGAAGCTGCCTGCTCGTCATCCTCACCGGAACGATGGTCGGCGTGATGTTTTCGCTCATTGCGCTGCAAAGCGGCTCGGTCTGGAACAGTGGAATCGTGCACGCCGTCTGGAACATCGTGATCATCGGCGGCGGACTCTCGATCGGCGAGGCAGCAGATGCGCACGCCATCGCGAGCTACGTGCTCGACACGCGCAGCTTCGCCGTCACGGGCGGGCAATTTGGCATTGAGGCGTCTGTGATCTCACTTGCCGGGTACTGCATCGTCGCCGTGATCGCATATGCGCAGCTGCGCGCAGACAACGCGAAGCGCAGTTAACCGAAACCTGATAACAAACGGCGGGCTGTCCGAGATGGGCAGCCCGCCGCTTTGTCTCATCAGGCATCTAAAAAAATTCTCCCCCGGCAAAGCCGGAGGAGAATTTCAAAGCGATGAATTACTCGTTGATGGCGATGACAACACCGGAACCAACGGTACGGCCGCCTTCACGGATAGCGAAACGCAGGCCGGGCTCGATGGCGATCGGGGTGATCAGCTCGACGTCCATGTCGACGTTGTCGCCGGGCATGCACATCTCAACACCCTCGGGGAGGCTGATGACGCCGGTCACGTCGGTGGTACGGAAGTAGAACTGCGGACGGTAGTTGTTGAAGAACGGGGTGTGACGGCCGCCCTCTTCCTTGGACAGGACGTAAACCTGGCCCTTGAACTTGGTGTGGGGGTGGATGGACTTCGGAGCAGCGAGAACCTGGCCACGCTCAACGCCCTTCTTCGCGATGCCGCGGAGCAGGGTGCCGACGTTGTCGCCGGCCTCGGCGAACTCGAGGGTCTTGTGGAACATCTCGGTGCCGGTGACGGTGGTCTCCTGGGTGTCCTTGATGCCGACGATCTCAACCTTATCGCCAACCTTGACAACGCCACGCTCGACACGGCCGGTAACGACGGTGCCACGGCCGGAGATGGTGAACACGTCCTCGATGGGCATCAGGAACGGCTTGTCAGCGGCACGCTCCGGGGTCTTGATCCAGGTGTCAACAGCGTCCATGAGCTCCCAGATGCAGGCATACTCGGGGGCCTTCGGATCGGTGGACTCGGAGATCAGGGCGTTCAGAGCGGAGCCCTTGATGATCGGGGTGTCGTCGCGGGAAATCGTACTTGTCGAGCAGCTCACGGACTTCCATCTCGACGAGCTCGAGCAGCTCGGGATCGTCGACCTGGTCGACTTGTTCAGGAAAACGAGAACGGAAGGCACGTTGACCTGACGGGCGAGCAGCAGGTGCTCACGAGTCTGGGCCATCGGGCCGTCGGAAGCGGCAATGACGAGGATCGCGCCGTCCATCTGAGCAGCGCCGGTGATCATGTTCTTGATATAGTCGGCGTGGCCCGGGCAGTCAACGTGCGCATAGTGGCGGCCCTTGATCTCGGTGCCGTCGGCGCCGATGCGGTCGTCGGTCTGGTACTCAACGTGAGCGGTGTTGATCGTGATACCACGAGCCTTCTCCTCCGGAGCCTTATCGATCTGGTCGTAGGCGGCGAACTCGGCGCTGTTCGGGTCGGACAGGGACAGAACCTTCGTGATCGCAGCGGTCAGGGTGGTCTTGCCATGGTCGATATGGCCGATGGTGCCGATATTGACATGGGGCTTGCTTCTATTGAACATCTGCTTTGCCATTAGAATATCCTCCTAATTCTAAAATAATGTTGTGACTTACTTCTTATAAGGCACATTGTGCCGGTTGCGCAGGTCAGTTGCTGCCGTGGATGATCTTCTCCTGAAGAGACTTCGGCAGCTCTACGAAATGACTGGGCTCCATGCTGTAGGTTGCACGGCCCTGCGTCTTGCTGCGCAGGTCGGTCGCGTAGCCGAACATGGATGCCAGCGGCACGTTTGCAGTGACGATCGTCGCACCGTTGCGGATGTCCGTGCCGGCGATTTGTCCGCGGCGGGCATTGATATCGCCCATAACGTCGCCCATGTAGCTTTCCGGCGCCGTAACGACGACCTTCATGATGGGCTCGAGGAGCGTGGGGCCCGCCTTCTGGCAGGCTTCCTTGAATGCCATGCTGCCGCAGATCTTAAACGCCATCTCGGACGAGTCGACCTCGTGATACGAGCCGTCGATGAGCGTGACCTTCACGTCCACGACCTCATAGCCCGCAAGCACGCCGGCCTGCATCGCGCCCTGGATGCCCTGATCCACACAGGGGATAAACTCTTTCGGGATTGCACCGCCGGTGATCGCGTTGACGAACTCGTAACCCTTTCCGGGCTCGTTGGGCTCGATCGTGAGCTTGACGTGTGCAAACTGGCCTTTGCCGCCGGTCTGGCGCGCGTAGCGCGTGTCCACCGTAGCGGCCTTGGTGATGGTCTCCTTATAGGAAACCTGAGGTCTGCCGACATTCGCCTCGACGCGGAACTCGCGCAGAAGGCGATCGACGATGATCTCCAGATGGAGCTCGCCCATGCCGGCGATAATGGTCTGCCCGTCTCCTCGTCCGTGTAGGCTTTGAAGGTGGGATCCTCCTCGGCGAGCTTCGCCAGGCGATGTCCATCTTCTCCTGTCCGGCCTTGGTCACGGAAGGCTCGATAGCTACGCGGATAACCGGCTCCGGGAAGAGCGAATCTGTGCATCGGGATGCCTCACGGGTCTCCTCCTCATCGGTCTTGGGGTTTGTTCCGCTGATTGCGGGAATATCCAGCGGCGAGGGCATGTACTCAACGATAGCGTCGAGCAGCTTCTGCACGCCTTTATTTTTTATACGAAGTACCGCAGACCACGGGTACCATCTGAACGGCGCATGTGGCCTTTCTGATGGCTGCACGGATCATATCCTGCGGAACCTCTTCGCCCCTTCGAGATAAAGCATCATTATCTCGTCGTCGAAATCCGAGATAGCTTCCAGCATCTTTACACGGTATTCCTCGGCCAGATCGCGCATATCCTCGGGGGATTTCCTCGGTGCATATCGTTGCCGGATCGTCGTAATAAATGCGGGCATTCATCTCAACCAGATCGATTATGCCACGGAAATCCGCTTCGGTGCCGATCGGGGAGCTGGATGGGCACTGCATTGCACTTAAGTCTGTCATGCACCATGTCCAGCACGTGGTAGAAGTCCGCGCCGGTGATATCCATCTTGTTGACGTAGATCATACGGGGGACATGGTAGTGATCGGCCTGTCTCCAAACTGTCCCGTGACTGCGGCTCAACGCCGCCCTTTGGCACAAAAATACGGTCACGCAGCCGTCAAGAACACGCAGAGAGCGCTCGACCTCAACGGTGAAGTCAACGTGGCCCGGGTATCAATGATATTGATTCTGGTATCGCGCCAGTGGCAGGTGGTTGTAGCTGCGGAAGTGATGGTTATACCCTCTCCTGCTCCTGCTCCATCCAGTCCGCGCGCGTGCGCAGTGCCCTCGTGCGTTCGCCCAACTTGCTTTAACATACGCGCCCGTGTAGTGGTACAGAGGCACGCTCTGTGGTAGTGGTCTTTCCTCACGCACTTGCACGGAGAGCTGACTAAATTGCGTTCGTCGCGCGATCCCGAATTGATCGTGCCCATCGACGGCTGGGGAACAGCGGCTCGATGGAACCGCTCCGGACGGCTCCCCTGCTTCGCCCTCATATCGTCTTTTTTTTTTTTCGGCGGGAGGCGGTCCCGATGTTCGGAACGGGCGGCCGAGATCGCCGGGACAGCCGATCCCCATGGTCGAAGTCGGTACTTCGCTGGCGGTTCATCCCGCCGCATCGCTGGTGTTAGCGTGCGTCCGATGTGCCGATTTTTCTGGTCGATCCGAAATCCTTCGATGCGATGATCCGTAATCCGCTCACCTATTCACGCCGCCGAGGGCATGCCCGAAACTGGCGGAGAGCGGGTTGGAAGTCGGAATTTCTCGAATCGGCCAGCTTCTTTCTGTTCCTCGTCGTTTTCGCGGTCGGAAGGCAGC
>VOFJ01000236.1_pt1 | contig 38001 bp, 34 predicted proteins | sample 5384081 | NCBI WGS metagenome assembly VOFJ01 (sample SAMN12384729, study PRJNA508395) | human gut metagenome | isolation source: healthy gut I | host: Homo sapiens
AGGCTGACCGCCGCGCCGCGCTGCTGCGCACGCTGGATGCGCTCGAGACAGAGGAGCAGAGCACGGCCTACGGGCACGATCTGCTCGCACGCGCGCAGATGCTGCAGCTGCTGGTCATGCTTGGCCGCGGACTGGATGACGACGGATCGAGCTATGCCCCCTCGGAGCACTGCACCGAAAAGACCGCCGCCATCCTTGAATACCTCAACGCGCACCTGACTGAGGACATCAGCATCGATGCGCTTGCGGACACCTTTTATCTCAGTAAGTATTATATGATGCGCCTGTTTCGCGCAGAGACCGGTTTTACCATCCACGGCTACCTCACGGATAAGCGTCTGCGCGTGGCGCGTGACCTCATCGCGCAGGGGATGCGCACGACGGATGCCTGCTTTCAGTGCGGGTACCATGACTACTCCGCGTTTTCGCGGGCATATAAAAAACGCTTTCAGGTCAGCCCTCGTGCCGATCTGACGAAAGGAGCGCAGTGACCATGCAGCTGCATCCGCAATATTATTATCAACAGCTTCCGCCGCCGGAGCGCGCGGCGTATCACGGTATGCTGACCTGCCTGCGGGAGCTTGCGCCGTCGGCGCGCATTCCTCGTCTCACGATGGAGACGCTCGGCACGCTCTTTTTCCAGCTGCGGCTGGATCATCCGGAGATCTTCTACGCCGTCGGTTTTTCGTGCCGTGCTGTGCCCGAGGCGGAGTTCGTGGACTTTTGCCCCGAGTATCGCTTTGACAAAAAGCGCATCCGTGAGCACCGGCAGGCAATTGAGGCGCGCACGGCGCGGCTGCTGCGTCCGCTGCGCAGCCTGCCACCGGCGGAGCAGGAGCGCGCGATCCATGATTTCATTGTGGAAAACGTTCGCTACGATAAGCTTGAAAAACCGTATTCGCACGAGGTCATCGGCCCGCTGACCAACGGCGTCGGTGTCTGCGAGGGCATGGCCAAAACGGTCAAGCTCCTGTGCGACGGGCTTGGCCTGCCGTGCATGATCGCCGTCAGCGACCGCGACCGTGCCAACGGGGATCGCTATCTGCACGCGTGGAACATCGTGCAGCTCGGCGGAAAGTGCTATCATCTGGACGCCACATTTGACAATTCTCTCAGCAAGCACGGCGTACTGCGCTATGACTATTTCAATCTGGACGACACAAAGATTTTCCGAGACCACCGTAAGCTTCTGTATCCGGCGCCGGCCTGTACGGATGGCGGGCAGTTTTACTATAAGCTCCAGCATCTGTCGTGGACAAAGCCGGAGGAGGCTGCGCGCCGGGTCGATCAGGCGCTGCGCAAAAAGCAGCCGGGTCTTGTGTTTCACTGGCGCGGCGGCTATCTGACGCGCGAGGTGCTGACTGACCTGTGTGTACACAGATTGATGCAGCGGCGCATGCGCGCGCTCGAGCGGCTGCCATTTCGGTCAATTGGCCGCAGGCGGTGCTGCAGGTGCGCTTTGTCGAGGCGGCGCAGCCGGTGGAGACGGAGACACTCGACGATATTTGAGAGAAGATTTATCAGTTCCGGGCAAGATGACGGAGCGGACAGACGATTTTGCAGTGCGTGTGCATGGAACGGCAAAAGTGTTTTTGCCTTCTTGACATGGACTCGAGCGGCTCCTACAATGGGTGCAATTTCAGTTTTCGCAGGGAGGAATTCCAATGAAAAAAACGTTTGTTTCCGCAGCACAGCTGGAGCAAATTGCAGCGCAGTATCCCACACCGTTTCACATCTATGACGAACAGGGGATCCGGGAAAATGCCCGCCGCCTGAACGCTGCTTTCTCATGGAATCCGGGTTTTCGCGAGTATTTCGCGGTGAAAGCGACGCCTACGCCTGCAATTATGAAGGTTCTGCAGGAGGAGGGGTGCGGATGCGACTGTTCATCGCTCACGGAGCTGATGATGGCCGAACGCATCGGCTGTGTCGGTGAGCATATTGTGTTCTCTTCCAATGAGACCCCGGCCGAGGATTACCGGCTGGCTGCAAAGCTGGGTGCAGTCATCAATCTGGACGATCTCACACACGTGGACTTTCTGGAACGCGCGATCGGCTATATCCCGAAGAAGATCGGCTGCCGCTTCAACCCCGGCGGTACGTTCTCGCTCGGTGAAACACGTGAAGGCTTTCAGGTCATGGACAATCCCGGCGATGCCAAGTACGGCATGACCCGTGCACAGATCGCTGAGGCGTTCCGGCTGCTCAAGGCAAAGGGCGCGGAGGAGTTCGGTATTCATGCATTTCTGGCCTCCAATACGCTCTCAAACGAATACTATCCCGCGCTGGCGCGTATGCTTTTCCGGCTGGCGGCGGAGCTGCAGCAGGAGACCGGCTGCCATATCACGTTCATTGACCTCTCCGGCGGCGTCGGTATCCCGTACCGGCCGGATGAGCCGGCCAATGACATCGCCGTCATCGGCGAAGGCGTGCGCAGGGCGTATGAGGAGATCCTTGTGCCAGCCGGCATGGGTGATGTGGCGCTGTACACCGAACTCGGCCGCTTTATGCTCGCACCGTACGGTCATCTCGTGACGCGCGCGATCCACGCAAAGCACATCTATAAGGAGTACATCGGCACAGATGCCTGCGCATGTGACCTGATGCGTCCGGCCATGTACGGGTCGTATCACCATATCACGGTCATGGGCAAGGAGGACGCGCCCTGCGACCACAAGTACGACATTGTCGGCGGTCTGTGTGAGAACAATGACAAGTTTGCCGTCGACCGGATACTGCCGGGCATCGACATCGGCGATCTGCTTGTCATCCATGATGCCGGTGCACACGGCCTTGCCATGGGCTACAACTACAACGGCAAGCTCCGCTGCGCAGAGGTGCTGCTGCAGCCGGACGGTTCCACGCGCCTGATCCGCCGCGCTGAGACGCCGGAGGACTACTTGCGACCATGGTCTGGGACGATTGAGACACAGAAAAAAACCGAGGGAGCAGGTCCCTCGGTTTTTGTATGTTGTTTTGCCTCAGAGCACACGCACGCAGTCGCGCGTGATCTCGCCGAGCGTGTGCACGCCGCACATGGCCATCGTGTCGCGCAGCTCGCTGCCGATCTTTTCGATGTACGTCGCTACGCCCTGCGCGCCGTCGCCGTAGACCATTGGCACGAACGGACGCCCGATGAGCACGGCGTCCGCGCCGAGCGCCAGCGCCTTGAACACATCCGTGCCGGTGCGGATGCCGCCGTCCACGAAGATCTTCATGCTGCCGCCGACGGCGTCGGCGATCTCGGCGAGCACTTCCGCGCTGGCCGGGGTCTGGCCAAGTACGCGGCCGCCGTGGTTCGAGACGATGATCGCAGCAGCGCCGGCCTCGGCGGCCTTCTGCGCGCCGCGCACGGTCATGACGCCCTTGACGATGAACGGCATGGCGGCGTAGCGGATGATCTCTGTCAGCTCCTGCACGGACTTGCTGCCGGCCGGCGGCGTCAGATTTTTCAGGAAGGGGAGGCCCGCGCCGTCAATATCCATGGCGACGGCCTTGCAGCCGCTGGTTCTGGCCAGATCGAGCTTCTCAAAAACCAGCTGCTGGCTCCACGGCTTGATCGTCGGCACGCCGACACCGCCGGCTGCGCGGATGGCTTCCATCGCGCCCTGGAACACCGCGGCATCCACACCGTCACCGGTGAAAGCGGCGATGCCGCTGTCGGCGCAGGCGTTGACGAGGATGCTGTTATACTCGCGGTCGTTGTACTTGTCGCCATAGTGCATCTTCATCGCGCCGAGCGGGGCTGCAAAAAACGGGTAGCGGTACATGGTGCCGAACAGCTCCACAGCCGTGTCGACCGGCTCGTTCGGGCAGATGGTGTCCATGTTGACGCAGATCTTCTGCCACGCATCGTAGTTGCGGGTGAAGCCGTTGCCGGGGGCTTTTGCGCCGGGGCCGGGGACCTGGTTGCCGCAGGCCTTGCCGTTGCACACCGGGCAGGCCTTGCAGTACGGGCCGATACAGGTGCGTGCGCTTTCGAGAATCTCTTTGTACTCCATGAGGGTACCTCCATATATCTTTACTGTATTGATGGATTTGCTGCCGAAACGCCCGTGCCGTCAAACGCCGGGATCATGTCATCAGTCGCGGCATCGAGATCCTGATAGAAACCGTCTGTGATGGGGCTGTCCATCAGGTATTCGTACATGGCATCGTTGAGTGCGGGGGAGACGGGGTGCTGCAGCTCCGGCCACTGCGCCAGATCGCCGACGGGCGTGTACTGGCTCATGAGACTGAAGAGCACCTGCCCGGGCGCAAACGTCTGCCCGACCCAGTCGATGACGCGGCGGGTGTTTTCGCCTTGATGCGGCAAAATGAGATGCCGGATGAGTACGCCGCGCTGCAGCATCCCGTCGTCATCGAGCTGAAACGGACCGGTCTGACGGTACATTTCCAGAATGGCGGCGCGGGCGACCTGCGGGTAATCCGCGGCGGCGGAGTAGCGTGCTGCCGGTCCGGACAGGGCGTATTTCATGTCCGGCAGGTATACCTGCACGAGCCCCTCGAGCATACGCAGCGACTCCACACACTCATAGCCCGAGCTGTTCCACACGACCGGGATGCCAAGGGACAGACCCGTGAGCGCCTCGGTGATCTGCGGCGTGTAGTGGCTGGGGGTAACAAGGTTTATGTTGTGCACACCTTCGTCCCGCAGGCGCAAAAATAGCGCGGAGCTGCGCGACGGTGATCTCCTTTTCCGTGTTCGCCGCGGCTGATGTCGCGGTTCTGGCAAAATACGCACCGCAGGCTGCAGCCGGAGAAGAAGACTGCGCCGCTGCCGCGTGTGCCGGATATGCACGGTTCCTCACCGAAATGCGGCGCTGCGCGCGCCACCATGGGTGCATCCGGAACTGCGCAAAAGCCCAATTGTCCGCCTGCGCGGTCAACGCCGCAGCCGCGCGGACAGACGGAACAAAGTTGCGTCATAATACCTCCCACGCACAGAATCTTGCGTGAAATCGAATGATTCTGTGGATATTATAAAGTTTTTTCATCCATTATGCAATGGTCTTAGGCAGGTTTCACGAAAAGTTCAGAAATGCAGCGTTTTCCAGTGGCAGCTTTATTTAAAAGGGCGATTGCAAAAAAAGCGGCAAAGTTATAAAATAATAGAGAAATATTAGGCAACGGAATTGAAAAAAATAACGAAGAGGAAGCATTATGGTAGACATCGTTTTGGTGGAGCCGGAGATCCCGAATAACACCGGCGCCATTGCGCGCACCTGTGCCTGCACGGGTTCGCGGCTGCACCTGATCAAACCGCTCGGGTTTGATATTTCCGATCGCGCCGTCAAGCGCGCCGGACTCGACTACTGGCATCTGGTCGATATCTCGGTGTACGAGAACATCGATGAGTATTTCGCCAAAAACGGCGATGAAAATCTCTGGCTGCTCACGACCAAGGCAAAGGTGAGCTATGCCGACGCTGATCTCTCTGCCGCGAACGTGACGCTCATGTTCGGCAAGGAGACGAAGGGGCTGCCCGAGTGGCTGCGTGAACGCTATGCCGACCACTGTCTGCGTATCCCCATGCGCGCGGAGGCGCGCAGTCTGAATCTGTCTAATTCCGCGGCGATCTTGTGCTATGAGGCGCTGCGTCAGCAGAATCTGCTCGGACAGATCGATCTGGATCTTTGAATACCATATCACACGCCTGTGTGAAATCACAAACCAGGAGGAAGCAAGATGAACTACAACAAAATGACCGTCAGGGACGTCCAGCTTTCCGGTAAAAAAGTGCTGCTGCGCTGTGACTTCAATGTCCCGCAGGACAAGACGACCGGCGAGATCACGAGCGACAAGCGCATCGTCGCCGCGCTGCCGACGATCCGCTACCTGCTCGATAACGGCGCTGCCGTGATCGCCTGCTCGCACCTCGGCAAGCCGAAGGGCACGCGGAAAGAGAGCCTCACGCTCGCGCCGGTGGCCAAGCGCCTGACGGAGCTGCTTGGTATGGACGTGCTCTTTGCCAAGGATATCGTCGGCGAGGATGCCAAGACCAAGGCGGCCGCGCTGCAGCCGGGTCAGCTTCTGCTGCTGGAGAACCTGCGTTTTGATCCCCGTGAGGAGAAAAACGACCCCGAATTTGCAAAAGAGCTCGCAAGCATGGCCGAGCTTTATGTCTCCGATGCGTTCGGCACGGTGCACCGCGCACACGCTTCCACCGCCGGCGTCGCGGCGTATCTGCCCGCATATGCCGGCCTGCTGATCGAGAAAGAGCTGTCCGTCATGGGCAAGGCGCTGGAAGATCCGAAGCGCCCGTTCGTCGCCATCCTCGGCGGTGCGAAGGTGTCGGATAAGATCGGCGTCATCAATAACCTGCTCGAAAAGGCCGACACGATCATCATCGGCGGCGGCATGGCCTACACGTTCGTCAAGGCGCAGGGCGGTGAGATCGGCACGTCTCTGCTCGAGGCCGACAAGATGGACTATGCGCTCGAGATGATCCAGAAGGCGAAGGATCGCGGCGTGAAGCTGCTGCTGCCCGTTGATACTATGGCCGGCGATCAGTTTGCTGCCGATTGCGCGCGCAAGGTCGTGCCGACCAATGCCATTCCGGCTGACTGGATGGGGCTGGACATCGGCCCCGAGACGATCAAGCTGTTCACGGATGCCATCAAGGGTGCCGGCACGGTCGTCTGGAACGGGCCGATGGGCGTGTTTGAGTTCCCGGCCTTTGCCGCCGGCACGGAAGCCATTGCTGCAGCGCTGGCGGAGTCCGGAGCGGTCACGATCGTCGGCGGCGGCGATTCGGCGGCTGCGGTCGAGAAGCTCGGTTTCGCCGATAAGATGACGCACATCTCCACCGGCGGCGGCGCTTCACTGGAGTTCCTTGAGGGCAAGGAGCTGCCGGGCGTTGCGTGCCTGCTGGATAAGTAAGCGCTGGAAAGGAAATTAGGATATGAATATCAAAGAGAGAAAAGCAATCATCGCCGGTAACTGGAAGCTCAATAAGCGCGTGGCCGAGATCCCGGCCTTCGCGCAGGAGCTGCAGGCGAATCTTCCGGCAGAGCGCTGCTGTGACGTGGTTATCTGTGCCCCGTACCCGCTGATCGGTGCGCTGGAGGCTGCCGGTCAGTGCTGCGCTCTCGGCGTCGGCGCACAGGACGTGTCCGAGCATCAGCACGGTGCGTACACCGGCGAGGTATCCGCCGAGCAGCTCAGCGATCTCGGCGCACAGTACTGCATCGTCGGTCACAGTGAGCGCCGCAGCTATCATGGCGAGACCGATTTGCAGGTCAACGCCAAGACGAAAATTCTGCTGGAGAATCACATCATCCCGATCATCTGCGTCGGCGAGAGCCTTGCGCAGCGTGAGCATGACCTGACCGAGACCTATGTTGCCTATCAGGTCGCGGCTGCTTTCTCCGGCCTGACGGCGGAGCAGGCAGTGCGCTGCGTCATCGCCTATGAGCCCCTGTGGGCCATCGGCACCGGCAACACCGCCACGAGCGCGCAGGCGCAGGAGGTCTGCGCCTCCATCCGCGCCACGCTTGCCAAGCTCTATGACGCCAACACGGCCAAGGCGATCAGCATCCTCTACGGCGGCTCGATGAACGCGGGCAACGCAGCCGAGCTGCTGGCACAGCCGGACATCGACGGCGGCCTCATCGGCGGCGCGTCGCTCAAACCGGTCGATTTCTCGAAGATCATTGCCGCGACGGCGCAGGGGAGCCTGCGAATGAGCAACAGAAAAGTCGCACTCATCATCCTCGACGGCTACGGCATCGGCGAGCCGAATGAGCGGGAAACGCCATCTATATGGCCAAAACGCCGGTGATGGACAGCCTCCTGCAGCGCTGGCCGCACACGAAGCTCTCTGCCTCCGGGCTGGACGTCGGTCTGCCGGATGGCCAGATGGGCAACAGCGAGGTCGGCCACACACGAACATCGGCTGCGGGCCGCGTCGTGTTTCAGGATCTGCCGCGCATCACCAACGCCATTTCCGACGGCTCGTTTTTTGAAAACCCCGTCTATGGCGCGGCACTCGATAACGCCGCAAACGGCAAGGCGCTGCACATCCTTGGCCTTCTGTCCGACGGCGGCGTACACAGCCACATCCGGCACATCTTTGCCATGGTGAAGATGGCGCATGACCGCGGCATCGAGCGCGTCTATCTGCACTGCTTCCTTGACGGGCGCGACGTCGCGCCGACGAGCGGCGCGGGCTATGTCCGCCAGCTGCATGACTACTGTGCCGAGCTCGGCACGGGCAAGATCGCAACGCTGCAGGGACGCTTCTACGGCATGGATCGTGACAAGCGCTGGGATCGCATCGAGGCGAGCTACAACGCCATGGTCTGCGGCGAGGGCGTGCAGGACCCCGACCCCATCCACGCGATGGAGGCAAGCTATGCCGCCGGCGTGACGGATGAGTTCGTCAAGCCCGTCGTCTGTGTTCCTGATGGGAAGATCTGTTCCGGTGACAGTGTCATCTTCATGAATTTCCGTCCCGACCGCGCCCGGGAAATGACCTATGCGCTCACGCAGAGCGATTTTGACGGCTTCCGGCGCAAGGTCGTTGCGCAGGACCTGCACTATGTCTGCACGACACGCTACGACGAGAAGCTCACCGATCTTCCGATCGCGTTCCCGCCCGAGGAGCTGCACGACACGCTCGGCGAGATCGTCAGTGCACACGGTCTGCGCCAGCTGCGCATCGCGGAGACGGAAAAGTACGCGCACGTCACGTTCTTCTTCAACGGCGGCACGGAGACGCAGTATCCCGGCGAGGATCGTGTGCTCATCCCGTCGCCGCGCGAATTTCCGACCTACGACCTCGTTCCTGAGATGAGCGCCGTCCAGGTCAAGGACGAGCTCGTGGCGCGCATCCGTACCGGTGCGTATGACATGATCGTCTGCAATTTTGCCAACTGTGACATGGTCGGCCACACGGGTACTGCCGGCCGCCATTCAGGCGGTCGAGTGCGTGGATCGCTGCCTCGGCGAGGTCGTTGCGGCGGCGCAGGAGATGGGCTACACGCTGCTCGTCACTGCTGATCACGGCAACGCCGACCGCATGGTCGAGGCGGACGGGTCAACGAACACGGCGCACACGACGAATCTCGTGCCGCTGGTGCTCGTCGGCAGAGAGCCTGCCGCTGCGCGCGCAGGGGCCGTCTTTCCGATATCACACCGACCATGCTCGAGCTGATGCACATCGAGCCGAAAAAACCCGCAATGACAGGCGAGAGCCTTATCGAAAAAATCATAAAGGAGTATTGACATGAAGGACTATTTTGAAATTGTGGATGTAAGCGCCAGAGAGATTCTGGACTCCCGCGGCAATCCGACCGTGGAAGTCGAGGTCACGCTTGACGACGGCACCGTCGGCCGCGCTGCCGTTCCGTCCGGCGCTTCCACCGGTATCTACGAGGCTTGCGAGCTGCGCGACGGCGATAAAAGCCGTTACCTCGGCAAGGGCGTGCTCAAGGCAGTTGAGAACGTCAACGTCGAGATCGCTGAGGCGCTGCAGGGCATGAACGTCCTCGACCAGACCTCCATCGACAAGCTGCTCATCGAGCTGGACGGCACCCCGAACAAGACCCGTCTCGGCGCCAATGCTATTCTCGGCGTGTCCCTCGCGTGCGCGAAGGCCGGCGCGCTGGCGACCGGCCAGAGCCTGTATAACTACATCGGCGGCTGCAACGCCAAGACGCTGCCTGTGCCGATGATGAACGTGCTCAACGGCGGCGCACACGCCACCGGCAGCAACGTTGACATCCAGGAGTTCATGATCATGCCCGTCGGCGCCAAGAGCTTCGCCGAGGCGCTGCGTATGTGCTCGGAAGTGTTCCACGTGCTCAAGAAGGTCGTTCCGGCCTCCGGCGTGGGCGACGAGGGCGGCTACGCCCGAACCTCGACAGCGACGAGGACGCGCTTCAAGGCGCTCGTCAAGGCCATCGAGCTTGCCGGCTACAAGCCGTATGACGATTTCATGATCGCCATCGACAGCGCCTGCTCCGAGTGGTTCAACGCGGAGGACGGCTGCTACCACCTGCCGAAGCGCGGCACGGTCATGACCCGCGAGCAGATGGTCGATATGTACGCTGATTTCGTCGAGAAGTACCCGATCATCTCCCTCGAGGACGGCATGGCCGAGGATGACTGGGAAGGCTGGAAGATGCTCATGGATCGCCTCGGCAAGAAGATCCAGCTCGTCGGCGACGACCTGTTTGTCACGAACGTCCAGCGCATCAAGAAGGGCATCGAGCACGGCGCAGCCAATGCCGTGCTCATCAAGCTCAACCAGATCGGCACGCTGACCGAGACGCTCGACGCGATCCAGATGGCGCACCGCGCCGGCTGGACGGCTGTCGTGTCTCACCGCTCCGGCGAAACCGAGGACACCACAATCGCGGACATCTCCGTGGCCGTCAACGCCGGTCAGATCAAGACCGGTGCTCCGAGCCGCACCGACCGCGTTGCGAAGTACAACCAGCTGCTGCGCATCGAGGACGAGCTGTTCGACGTGGCGCAGTACCCCGGCAAGGACGCATTTTTTCAGCATCAAGTAATTTCCCAAACCGGTATAAAAGGTGTTTGCGTGGGTGACAATACCCATGCAAACACCTTTTTTCTTGGAGGGAAATACGATGGAACCGAATCAGGACAAAAACCCCGAAAAAAGATCTGTACGCTTCATCGAAGGCAAGGGCTTCTACATAGCCCTCGTCCTCTGCGCGGCGGTGATCGGCGTCTCTGCGTGGTCACTGCTGGCAGATACGAAGACTATGGATGATGAGCGTGCACACAGCGCGGTGCTGGAGGTCGTACCGACACCGGTCGTACCCGTGCCGGAGACACCGCAGCCGACGCCGGAGCTGTCGCCTGAGCCGGAAATTCCGGCGGAGGAAGCTGCAGAAACGGCGGCGCAGGATGTGTACCTCTGGCCGGTCGACGGCGCGGTGACGCGCGCCTATGCGATGACGGCGCTGGCCTATGATGAGACAATGGCTGACTGGCGCACGCATGACGGCATTGACATTGCGGCGGATTACGGCGCGGTCGTCTCGGCCATGGCGTCGGGCACGGTGACGCAGGTATATCACGATGACCGCTACGGCACGACCGTCGTCACGGAGCGCGCTGACGGTTTGCGCTGCACGTATGCGAATCTGGAGTCGATCCCCACGGTGAACGTCGGCGATTCGGTCTCGGCAGGGGATACGATCGGCTCGGTCGGCAATTCCGCCGGCTGCGAATCGGCGCAGGAGAGCCATCTGCATCTGTCGGTTTCGGTCTCCGGGCAGAGCGTTTCACCTCTTGATTATTTACCGCAAAAAAATTAAAAAAGTGACGCAAAACTTATTGACAAAGGGAGCATTGTTTGGTACAATGCTCCTTGCGTTTAGCGGTTCGCGAGACGCTCACAACATGGCGGCATAGCTCAGTTGGCCAGAGCATTCGGTTCATACCCGAAGTGTCCCCGGTTCGAATCCAGGTGCCGCTACCAAGGGGATGCTGCACTCGCAGCATCCCATCTTAGGCCCGTTGGTCAAGTGGTTAAGACACCGCCCTTTCACGGCGGTAACATGGGTTCGAGTCCCGTACGGGTCACCATTTGGAGGCTTAGCTCAGCTGGTTAGAGCGCATGCTTCACACGCATGAGGTCGATGGTTCGAGCCCATTAGTCTCCACCACAAAAACCTGTGTTCTCTGAACGCAGGTTTTTTTATTTTCGGAGGTGCGCATGAAACTGATCGCTCTGGATCTCGACGGAACGCTGCTCAACAGCGAGAAGGTCATCTCGGCAGGGAATTTCGCCGCGCTGTCGCTTGCGGCGGAGCAGGGGCATGTGATCGTCCCGGCGACGGGGCGTGCGCTGCGCGCGATTCCGGAGCAGGTGATGGCGCTGCCGTTTCTGCGGTATGCCATTACGATCAACGGCGCGAAGGTTTCCGACACGCGGACGGGGGAGACACTCCTGCGTGCTGAGCTTCCGCTGGATACCTGCCTGCGTCTGATGGACTTCGCCGGGCGCTATGACGCGATGTATGACTGCTATTGGAATGACACCGGCTGGGTAGACCGCGCATTTCTTGAGCGTGTGCGGTATTATAACGCTGATGAGGAAGTGGCCGCACTCCTGCGGCGCACACGTGCGCCGGTCGCGGATCTGAAAGCGTTTGTGCGCGCAAACGGTCAGCCGGTGCAGAAGGTGCAGCTGTGTTTTCGGGACATGGCAGAGCGTGAAACGGCGCGAGAAGAGATCGCGGCCGCATTTCCGGGCGTTCTGGTCACGTCGTCGTTTCGCAATAATCTTGAGCTCAACGCCGCCGATGCGGATAAGGGCAGGGCTCTGCTTGCACTCGCGCAGCGCTTGGGCATCCCGGCGGAGGACACCGTCGCCTTCGGGGACAGCTCCAACGATCTGCGGATGCTGCGCGCCGCCGGTACGAGCGTTGCCATGGGCAATGCTGCGCCCGAGGTGCGGGCCGTCTGCGACTATGTGACGGATACCAACGACTGCGACGGCGTGGCGGCGTTTCTTCGAGCGCATATCCTGCATGGAGTTTGATTTCGGATATAGGATAAAAAAAGACCGTGTTCCGGAGAACACGGTCTTTTTATGTGATGCGGTAATTATTTCTTGATGTTTTCCTTGATGACTTCGCCCAGAATGGTCATGCCCTGCTCGATCTTCTCTTCGGGCATGCAGGAGTAGTTCAGGCGGATGCAGTTGTTGTGGCCGGCGTCCGGGAAGAAGCCGTCACCCGGGACGTAGGCAACGTTGCGCGCCAGGCACTGCTTTGCCATCTCGTTGGTGTTGATGTAATCCGGCAGCTCGACCCAAGTGAACAGACCGCCGTTGGGGTGCGTGAACTTCGCCTCAGGCGGGAACTCGCGCTCCATGGTCTGGATCATGACGTCGCGGCGCTTGCGGTAGCACTCCTTGATGGTGGCAACGTGCTCATCAAGGTCGAACATATCGATGAACTTGGACACAACGAGCTGTGCCTCGGTGGAAGCCTGCAGGGAAGCGGCCTGCGCGAGGAAGTTGTACTTCTGGAGGATCTCACCGTCGGCGCAGACCCAGCCAAGACGGTAGCCGGGCGCGAGGATCTTGGAGAACGTGCCGAGGAAGACAACGAGGCCCTTGGTGTCCATGCTCTTGAGCGCGGGCAGGTATTCGCCCTCGAAGCGGAGCTCGCCGTAGGGGTTATCCTCAACAACGGGGATCTCGTACTTGTTGATGATCTCCATGAACTGTTTGCGGCGCTCGAGCGGCCAGGTGCGGCCGGAGGGATTCTGGAAGTCGGGGATGACGTAGATCATCTTGACATTCTCCGTCGTGGCGAGTACCTTTTCCAGCTCTTCCATGATCATGCCGTCTCCATCGGTGGGGATGGCAATAAAGTTCGGCTCGCAGGCCTTGAACGCGTTGAGCGCGCCGAGGTAGGAGGGGCTCTCAATGATGACCACATCGCCCTTATCGCAGAACACGCGCGCGGAATAGTCCAGACCCTGCTGAGAGCCGGAGGTCACGAGAATGTTGTCGGCGCTGGTCTTGATGTTGAGCTTTGCTTCCATGCGGTCAGCAATCTGCTGACGGAAGTGCTCAAAACCGTTGGTGCTGGAGTACTGGAGCGCGACTTTGCCCTGCTCCTCAAGGACAGCATCGGTCGCAGCCTTGATCTTGTCAACGGGGAAGAGCTCGGGTGCGGGCATACCGCCTGCAAACGAAAGAATCTCCGGCTTGTTGGCAAGCGCCAGCAGCTCACGGATCGCGGAACCCTTGAGAAGGTTCATTCGACTGGAAAACCGTACCATTTCTAAATTTCCTCCTTATTTTGCTGGTAATCATGTACAATAGCATCGATTACGTCTCATCATATTTAAGCACATTTTCACAGTAAAGTAAACCATTTCAATCAAATCCGACGAAAATTTTCGTTTTCATAATTTTTAATGCCGTTTTTATTCCTTGACATAGAACGGTAAATTCGTTATGATGAGGCCAAAGAGGTGTTGTGTATGATCGGAACCACGCTCAAAAATTTGCTGGATGAACGCGAGATCAAGGTCAACGAGTTCGCGCGGCAGATCAAAGTGCCGGCGCAGACGCTCTACAGCATTATCCGCCGCGACAATATGAAGATCGATTTCGAGCTGCTGCTGCGCATCTGCGATGCGCTGCACGTTCCGCTCGAGACGTTTTGCGGTACAGGCAGCACCGGTCAGCCGACGCCTGAGGAGTGGGAGATGCTCTGGAAGCTGCGCCGTCTGGATGATCACGGCCGCTTTGTGACGCTGCAGCTGCTCGATGCCGAGTGTGCGCGTCTGCAGGCTGCACAGCGTCAGCCGGAGCGCAATAAGGTCATTCCGTTGTATATGACGCCGGCAGCGGCCGGATATGCCTCGCCGGCGCTCGGTGATGATTATGAGGATTATGAGGTCGCTGCGGATTCGGAGGCGGATTTCGCGGTGCGCATCGCAGGCGACAGTATGGAGCCTTATATTCACGACGATTCCATCGTACTGGTCAAACGCGGCGCGACGATTTTTGACGGGGACGTTGGTCTGTTCTTCGTCGACGGCGATATGAAGTGCAAGCAATATTGTCAGGATTATCTCGGCAATGTGTATCTGTTCTCGCTCAACCGTGCACGCAGAGATGCGGATGTGACGATTCCGGCCTCATCCGGCATTACGATCTGCTGCTTTGGCAAGGTGCTGCTCAAGGGGAAGATTCCTCTGCCGCAGGACTAAATGAAAATGTATAGATGAAACGGTCATCCGCAGCTCGCGGATGACCGTTTCCGGCTTGCCTGAAAACCTCGTAGAGTTTCGCCGCCGGTGCGGCGAAAGAAAGTCCGATCATTTTCTCAGGCGACATGTGCGGTTGAGAAAATACTTCTCGGCCTGCAAACGTGCGCGCCGTTCGCCTTGAGCGGACGGCGCGTGCGCTGCAGTCAGGCCGCTAATCCCTTTATCAAAAAAGTAATACTTTTTTGACAGTCTCAAAATGGCCATCCGCTGATAGCGGATGGCCATTTTGCGCATTTTTATGTATCAGCGGTACATGAACGAGTAATCCACGTTCAGGTCACTGCCTGTCCAGGAACCGTCGAGCTTGCCGATCGTGCGTGCGTAGCCGTCCTCATCTTTATCATAAGGACGCGGCCGGTAGTCATTTTTGCTGTCAGTGCTCGACAGGCGGCAGGGGATCAGGTCGTAGCCGTCTACGGCCCAGCCGTCACCGTCTTTCTTGACGGTCACCTGTGCGATCGCGGTGTCTACATCGCGCGGCGCGGTGTTGCCGCCGAAGCTGAAGTTTCCGAGGCTGTAGAAAATATAGCCGCCGTTGTAGCTCTCCATCTTTTGCAGCACGTGCGGGTGCGTGCCGCAGACGATGTGCGCGCCTGCATCGATCGCTGCGTGCGCGAGCGCCTCCTGGTTGGCGTTCACCTGATAGCTGCCCTCGGTGCCCCAATGCGGAGCGAAGATCAAAATATCTGCGCCGTCATCCTTGAGCTTCTGGATGCCGGCCGTAATGTTGCTCTTGCTCAAACCCGTCCAACCGGGACAGTAAACGCCGATTTTCAGGCCATGCTCGGTCGTGAATACTTTGGATTCACTGCCGGCGGTCCAAGCAACATCCGCTGCATCCAAAGCAGCCTTCGTGTCCGCGACGCCTTTCGCGCCGAAGTCATTCGTGTGGTTGTTGCCGAGCGTGACGCACTCCACGCTGCCCTGCACGAGAATGTCAGCATACGATGACGGCCCACGGAAATAGAACAGGGAAGAGGACTTGAGCGCCTCGTCCGAGAACGAACACTCAAGATTTGCGAGCGTGAACTCGTCTTTGCTCAGATACTCCAGCACACCGGAAAACGGCCAAGACGTTCCGTTTTTGTCGATATAGCTGTCAAAGTCGCGCCCGGTCTGAATGGAGGCGAGCGTACAGTCGCCGACCATGGAGATGACAAGCGTGTCCGGCTCCTTCGGCTTTTCAATGGGCTGCACAGGCTGCGGTGTGTCACCGCCGCTGGCGCGGCTGGGCGTTGTGATCGGTTCTTTTGTCAGTACATTGCACGTCATAACCGTGACCCACGCGCTGAGACCTATGGCGATCACGAGCACAACGATCAAAAAGATACCGGATTTGGAGAGCTTCATGGCGTCACCTTTTTCAAAACAGAGATGCAAACATTATATACGACCGGTTGGAAAATGTAAATATCGCATTTTGCTCTTGCCCGCACGCTGCGTTCGGAGTACAATAAAGCGACGAAAACTGGAGTGTAACAATTATGGAACGAAATTATCCGAACATCAGTGTCACGGACAAGGCGGCACGCAGCCTGCGCAGCGGGCATCCATGGGTCTATGCCGATGAGGTGCTGCGTGCGGACGCCGCCTGCGAATGGGCAGCTCGTAGATGTGACCACACGCAGTGGTCATTGGCTCGGCGCTGGCTTTTATAACAGCGCATCCAAGATCCGCGTGCGCGTGCTCTCACGCAATGCGAACGATCGCTTTGACGAGGCATTCTGGGCGCGGCGCATTCAGTATGCGGTCGATTACCGCCGCACGGTCATGGGTGCAGATTTTGACAATTGCCGCCTGATCTTTGGCGAGGCGGACGGGTTTCCCGGCCTGACGGTAGATCGCTTCGGCCCGATCCTGGTCGCGCAGGTGCTCTCGTTGGGCATGGAGCTGCGCAAGACGCAGCTGTTTGCGCTCTTGCTGCAGACACTGCGCGCCTGCGGTGAGCAGATCGAGGCGATCTACGAGCGCAACGATGTCAAGCTGCGAGAAAAAGAGGGCATGCAGCAGGGAACCGGCTTCGTAACACTCGAAGACCTGAAGACGGACTTGGACGGCCATGTGACGATCCGCGAAAACGGTATCCTGTACGATGTTGACTATATCCATGGCCAGAAAACAGGCTTTTTCCTCGACCAGAAGTATAATCGCCGCGCAGCGGCGCAGCTCGCCACAGGAAAGCGCGTGCTCGATTGCTTCACGCATACCGGGGCATTCGGTCTCAACTGCGCGGCAGCCGGTGCTGCATCCGTCGTGTCGGTCGATGTGTCTGAGGACGCGCTCACGACTGCGCGGCACAATGCTGCACTCAATGGGCTGGATGCTCATGTGGAGTATCTCTGCGCCGATGTGTTTGACTTGCTCACAAAGCTGGCCGAGCAAAAGCGCGGTGCGTATGATTACATTATCCTCGACCCGCCGGCCTTTACCAAGAGCAGCGCGACGGTGGCAAACGCCATTCGCGGCTATAAGGAGATCAACCTTAAGGCCATGCGAATCCTGCCGCGCGGCGGGTATCTGGCCACATGCTCATGCTCGCATTTTATGACGGACGACCGGTTTCGTGCCATGCTGGCGGATGCCGCCAAGGATGCGCAGGTCTCTCTGCGCCAGATCGAGGCGCGTCAGCAGGGACCGGATCACCCGATCCTCTGGAATGTGCTGGAGACGGATTATTTGAAATTCTATCTGTTCCAGATTGTTTGATATTTCGATCAAAAAGCCCGTTGGCAGCTGCCAACGGGCTTTTCTCTTCTTGAATTTACAGCACGTTCATGAGGTTGAACGCGATGATCAAGCCGGCAAACACGATCGAGACCGTGGAGCAGAGCTTGATGAGAATGTTCAGGGACGGGCCGGAAGTATCCTTGAACGGGTCACCTACGGTATCGCCAACGACAGCAGCCTTGTGCTGTTCGCTGCCCTTGCCGCCGTGGTTGCCGCGCTCGATATACTTCTTCGCGTTGTCCCATGCGCCGCCCGCGTTGGACATGAACACGGCCATTGCAAAGCCGGTGACGGACACGCCGCCGAGCAGACCGACAACGCCCGTGGGTCCAAGAATAAGGCCGGTGACGATCGGGACGATGACGGCCAGCAGCGCCGGAGCGACCATTTCGTGCAGGGCGCCCTTGGTGCACAGGCTGACGCAGGCCGCGTAATCGGGGTCTGCCTTGTAGTCCATGATGCCGACGATCTCGCGGAACTGACGGCGCACTTCCACGACGATGGACTGTGCAGCGGTCTGCACAGCACTCATGGTCAGCGCGGAGAAGACGAAGGTGAGCATCGCGCCAATGAACAGGCCGACCAGAACAGACGGGCTCGTCAGCGTGAAGTTCAGGGTCTCAGGAGTGCGGGTCTGCACGATGTTGACATAGGACACGAGCAGTGCCAGAGCCGTCAGGGAAGCAGAGCCGATTGCAAAGCCCTTGCCGGTGGCGGCGGTGGTGTTGCCGAGGGAATCGAGGGCGTCAGTGCGGTCACGAACCTCTTCCGGAAGGCCGGACATCTCGGCGATGCCGCCGGCATTATCGGCCACAGGGCCATAAGCGTCGGTCGCAAGCGTGATGCCGAGGGTGGAGAGCATGCCGACAGCGGCAATGCCGATGCCGTACAGGCCCTGGTTGAAAGCAGCGGTGAATGCACCGTTGCTGTCGATGATCGTGGTCGTGCCGCCTGCGCAGAAATAGCTGAGCAGGATCGCAACAGAAACGATCAGGATGGAGGCCATGGTGGACTTCAGGCCAAGGGAGATACCGCCGATGATGATCGTGGCGGAGCCGGTCTCAGAGGCTGCAGCCAGCTGCTGCGTGGGCTTGTAGTTGTCGGAGGTGTAGTACTCGGTGAAGTAACCGATGGCGCAGCCGCCGACAAGGCCGCACAGGATGGCAATGTAAACACCCCAGCAGTGCTGCTCAGGTCCAAGAATGAGATAGGACAGCGGCAGGGCGAGCACAGCGGAGAGGGCAGCAGCCGTGTAGGTGCCGGTACGCAGACTCTTGAGCAGGGACATCTGGGTGGCGTCTTCCTTCGTCTTGATGAGGAAAGAGCCGATCAGCGAGCAGATGATGCCGCAAACGGCCAGTGCGACCGGCAGCAGCATGCCGCTCCAACCGTAGTTGGCGGCCGCGCTCAGCGCGAAAGTGGCAAGGATCGAGCCAACATAGGACTCGTACAGGTCAGCGCCCATACCGGCAACGTCACCGACGTTATCGCCGACGTTGTCCGCGATGGTTGCAGGGTTGCGCGGGTCATCTTCCGGGATACCGGCTTCGACTTTGCCGACGAGGTCAGCGCCGACGTCAGCGGCCTTGGTGTAGATACCGCCGCCAACACGGGCAAACAGTGCCATGAAGGAAGCGCCCATGCCGTTCATGACCATGATATTGGCGAGGACGGTGGGATCGGTGATCTTGCCGATATAGCGTAGACCGATGAACCAGAGCGTGATGTCAAGAATGCCGAGGCCGACGACCGTGAAGCCCATGACCGTGCCGGAAGAGAAGGCAACGTTCAGGCCGTGGTTCAGGCTCTCATGCGCGGCATTGGCCGTACGTGCATTGGCAGCGGTGGCGATCTTCATGCCGATCAGGCCGGCAAGCATCGACCAGATACCGCCGGTCAGGAACGCAAACGGCGTCACTCTGGAGAGCATCTGGCCTTTGGATGCGAAGGCGATGATCAGCAGGATGACAAAAACGACTGCAAATACTTTTGCAACAGTAGAATACTGCTGCTTCAGATAGGCGTTGGCACCGGCGCGGATCGAAGAAGCGATCTTGACCATCTTCTCGTCGCCCTCAGAGCACTTCATAACTTTGCACTTCTGCAGGTAGGCGAAAATCAGGGCGAGCGCGGCTCCGACGAAGCCGATCCAGAACAGGTTATCCATGGTTATTCTCACTCCTAATAAATTGGCTTTGACCGGTTGGCTCTCTTCCAATCAACCGGTCAACTGTCTTACGACGTACATATATTAAACTATATTGATCGTAAAAGCAAATACTTCTTTCAAAAACGATGAATTTTTTATAGAAGTTCTCGACATCTGCGCGCATTTTGTTACACAAAAGCAAAAAGAGGGAGAACCGGTTACAGTTCCCCCTCCGATTGGGATAGACGCGGTGGCTTACTTCTTGGCAAGACCCTTCTGACGGGCATACTCGGCAGCGCCCAGAGCGCCCATGAGCTGCGGGTCGGTCTTCAGATCGACGACTTTGAACTTCAGCACGTGCTCGATGGCCTGCTTCAGACCAGCATTCTTCGCGCAGCCGCCCGTCAGCGTGATGCTGTCGGTGGCGCCGGCCTTCTTGGCCATGACGAAGCAGCGCTTGGCAACTGCCATCTCGATGCCGGCAGCGATCTCGTCGGTCGGCTTGCCTTCGCCCACGAGGGTGATGACTTCGGACTCAGCGAAAACGGTGCACTGCGCGGTGATGGGGATGACGTTCTTTGCAGACAGGGACAGGTTCGAGAACTCGGGCAGGCTCATCTCGAAGGAGCGGGCCATGGCCTCGAAGAAACGGCCGGTACCGGCGGAGCACTTATCGTTCATCGCGAAGCTCTTGACCGTGCCGTCGGTGTCGATGCTGATGCCCTTAACGTCCTGGCCGCCGATGTCGATGATGGCGCGGACTTCGGGGTTGGTGACGTGCACGCCCATGGCGTGGCAGGAGATCTCGGAGATGTTCTCGTCAGCGAACGGGACCTTGTTGCGGCCGTAGCCAGTGCCGATCAGGTAAGCGAGATCCTTGGAGTCCTTCAGGCCGACCTTGCTGCAGACTTCTTCCATCGCCGCGATCGCGGACTGCTCAGCGTTGATCTTGCTGCGAATCGTGGTGTCGGCGCACATTTTGCCGTTCTCGTCCAGAATGACTGCCTTCGTGTAGGTGGAACCTACGTCGCATCCGCCAAAGTATTTCATGGTATTACTTTTCCTCCTGTTATCCTGTTATATCGATTCTATGTTTTTGGGGCGCGGGTTGATTAGACGTTATACTCGTAGTTCGGCTTGTTCATCTCATACGGCATCTTGGTCATGTCGCGGCGCGGCATGTTGTCGTAATGCTTTTTGAGCGTGGGCTCGACCACGTAGAACAGGAATTTGCCGTCCAGGTCAAAGAAGAAAACGGCAAACAGCGCGGCGTTGACGCCGAGCGCCATGAGAAGAGCTTTCAGAACTTTTGCTTTCATATCGTTTCCTCCTTCAATTACCAAGTCATGGAGTCGTCAAACTCAAGCAGCGTCGGGTCGAGAGGCTCCTCGTGCATAACGGTTGTCATGTAATCGTTGACGATCTGACGGATCTCCATACGCGACACCGTGCGGCTGTCGGGCAGCGCGTGCGGCATCCAGATGGCGTGGATATTTCTCTCACGGAACTCGTCCTCGAACAGGCCGTGCACACCCTGCATGCCCTTGCACTGCAGCTGATCGTACATCATGACCATGTCGCAGTTGAACTCCTCCATGTACTTCCAGCACTCAAAGATGTGGTGCATGCCGCCGACGGCCATACGGCGCATCGGAGCCCACATGTGATACTGTGCCATGTCGTCCAGGCAGTGGTCATAGCTGTCGGTGCGGATGGTCATGTTGAACATCAGAGAGTCCATGTTCATGACGGCGTTCAGACCCCAGCAGTTGTAGGCCCAGGTGCACCAGTGGGAGTAGTAGAGCGGCGCGCAGCTCCAGGCCAGCACTCGGTGGCGGGTCTCCGGGAAGCTGTTGATCTTTTTCTTCACGCACTTGGTGAGAATCTTGCGGACGTGACCGTCGACCTCATGCCAGACCGGCAGGTCACCGAGCTGGGACTGGTAGATACGGTACAGAGCCTGTGCAACGCCGTTGACCGGGTAGTAGTCGGTCTTCGCGGCGACATCCCACTTCTCCCACTCGAACTTCATCAGCTCGTTCTGGGACTCGATGCGCTTGACCAACGCATTCCAGTCGAACGGGATACCGGTCTGCTCTTCGATGAACTTCCAGCACTGCTCGATCTCGTCGCGGCAATGCTTCTTGACCAGCGGATCGTCAAACTGCATCGGCTGCGGCATGGCGAACAGCGGCTTGTCGAGGAACCAGTCCTGCAGGATGGAAGTGGAGACGGACGCGTCACAGGCCTCATTGGAGGTGACAACGATCGGCGCATAGTCGGGCATGTCGTCGAGGACGAACAGGCCGGCCTCCGCCTGACACATCGGGCACGGGTCGCCCGGCAGGCCGATGGACTGCACCGCGTCAATATAGTTGAGAACGGTATGGCTGTTGACGTGGCAGGTGACGAAGTACGGGATCATCTCCATCGGGACATTCGTCAGTTTGCCGTGCCAGGGATAGAACACGCCGCCCCAGACGGTCTCGTTGTGGGCAACGTTGTGGTGCCATCTGTAGTTTCGCTTGCCGCCGTGGAGGTTGGCGTCGGAGGAGAACATACGCTGGAACTGGAAGATGGTCGCGTTGACCATGCCGCGGTAGTGCCATGCAGAGGCTTTCAGCGCCTCGCCGCGCATACCTTCCATGCCGCGGTCGAACCAGTGGAGAACCGGCAGGTAGGTCTGGCCGACCCAGCGGTAGCGCCACACGCCCTTGGCAAAGTTGATGAGGCCGCCGTAGCGGACAACGTCCATGACCATGTGCGCGTAGTTGTACATCCAGATGTTGTAGAAATAGTACATGGTGTCTTTGAAACCACGCCACTCTCTGTGCTTGTACAGACCGGTCTTGTCAATGTAGAGGTCGCCCAGACGGCGCTCCTGATGGGGCTTGCCGTACCAGAAGTCACGGGCAAGAGTTTTCATATCGTAATTCATTATTTGCCCTCCTGAATCTTCTTGATTTCGATGCTTTCGACGAAAGCCTGGAAGCGGGTACGCAGCTGGCCGGAGGCGGAGTTGATGTACTCCTTCTCGATCGAGCAGACCGGGTAACCGAAGTCACGCGGCAGGACGATGGTGTCGATCGTGCGCTCGTAGCTCCAGTATTCGCAGAACTTGTTGGACGCAACGATGATGCCGTCGGCATGATACTCCTTGGCGAGGTCAGCCAGACGCTGCTTGCGCTCGCGCATGATATCCTGCGGCATGAAGCGCGGGCAGTTGCTGGTCTCGAGGTAGTGGCGGGCAATCGCGGTCAGCGGCTTCTCGCCGTCCTTGACCTCGATGGGCATACGCGACTCCACAGCACCGTAGCAGTAACGGTCGCAGACGACTTCGGCGCCGCAGCCTTCGATCAGCTTGGTGAACTCGGGATCATCATTCTCGGAGCCGGCCAGAACGACCTTGCAGCGGAACGGGCTCTTCTTATCGGGCTTGCGGGTCTTGAGCTCCTTAGCCGTTTCCTTCAGCATGGGGAGGATCAGATCCTTCGGGCAGACCTGAGAGCAGAGCTGGATCACATGGAACTCGTAGCCGGTGATGGTCGGGTTATCGAGCTTGCGGTAATCGCCGATCTCATTGATGACGGCGCTGACTTCGTTGTGCAGCTCGATCGCCTTCATGAGCGCCTCGTCGGAGATGTCGATGCCGTATTTCTCGTGCATCGGATCGAGAACGTGCGCCTGCAGCTGGTCCTCATAGTGAACAATGCTGTTCTGGTTCTTCTTGAACGGCACATCGGTGAACGTCACGAAGAAGTCCGGATTCTGGATGACGTCCATGTAGCCGAGGTGCTCCTGGAAACGGCAGGTGACCGTGCAGGTCTCGGTGCCGAACTGAGCGTCCAGGAAGTTGTAGCCGCCTTCGAGTGCGCGCTCGAAGAGGCTGCGGCCGTAATGGCAGGTACGGCTGGACATGTAGTATGTAGCAATGTCCGGAGAAGTGCATTTCGGCGCTCTCAGGCGGACAGCAAAGCATCCGGGCAGGTCGAGCAGGACTTCCGGCATGAAGTAGCAAGTGTAGCCAAATGCCTTCTTACCGTCTGCCTTTCCTTGCCGGACCAACTGGTTGTTGGCCTCCTGGAGCAGGTCTTCAAATGCGATCAGGTGTTTCAAGTCTCTCATGTGCAAGCCCCCTTAAATTTTTTCGCATTCAACAACAGACATTGTATGAATCGACGAATCGTGATGAGAACACTCGACAAAAATGTTTGGTCATATGCGCGTAGACCGGACATCTTTGCCGATACGGCTGTCTATTCATACAATTGGAGTATAGCGGATTTGCTGTTAATTGTCAAACAAAATATCCGCCCGAGGGGGATTTCTTTTGTTTAAATTTCGTTATTTTTGCATGGAATTTTCACAGTATTTGTGTAAAATGTTCAGTAACAGGACACGCCTCGGCTTGATGTCCAAAAAGAAAAAACGGCAAGACAAAGCGGCACAGAAATTGCTTCTGTGCCGCTTCGCTCTGTTTTGTTTTGCTGTGGATGAGGAAAAAAGAAAATCGATTGCTTGCTTCTGAATTCAAGGATATCGGGAAAATATTACGCAAACAAGAGAAAAATGATTACCGATCCATGAAGTTTTTGCTCAGTCCAGATAGAGCCCCCAGAATATATCCGCTGTATCGCGGAAAAACGGACGATACGCTGCCATCGGCTGTGCGCCGTCTTGCCTTTGCAGACACACCTGTGCCGCCTGTGCGTCAAAGGCTGCGAGCAGCGCCTGTGCCGCAGATGCGGTGTCTGCACCCAGCAGTTCCTTGATGATCAGTGTGTCACCATCTCGTTCCACGACGGCGCATCCGCAGCCGACGTGCACCAAAGCGCCGCCGCACATGGCGCACAGATCGGCTTGAAAATCCAGCAGCGCTGCTGACGGCTCTGCGTAGGTTTGCCCCTGCAGCTGCTGCGCCCGAAGTACAGCGTATTCCGGCGCGCTGATGCGGGTAACACTCGGCAAAGTGCCGGCTGTTTGCTGCCGGGCAATGCGTATCCGCTCGCCGCGGGCGGTCTGCGTTGTGCCCATGACTGCCTGATACCACTTGTATAAGGAGGCCTCCGCTGGGAGCGTGTAGAGGACACGGCCACTCACGTCCGCGTCCATCGCAAAGCGGCGCATCAGCGCCGAGGCATAGCCGTTTCCCTGATGCGCCGGGTCGGTCGAGACCGCATACACGTAGGCGCAGGGCAAGACGCCGCCGTCCGCCGTGTGCAAGCGTCCCTCCAAAAGATGCGCCGCCGTGACGATGCAGCCGCCGGCTTCGACCACCCATGCAGCCTTCGCCGGCGGGAAGCGGCGGTAAAATCGCTCGATCAGCTCCGGCGGATCGCCAAATGCCGCCTGCCAGAGCCGGGTCAGTACCGGAAGATCAGCTGGCGCTGCGCGTCGGATCCGCATGTCAGGCATCGGGATACACCTCCGGGCAGCGCGCATAGATCTCGCTCTGCAGGGTCTTGAGATCGACAAATGTTTCCGGGCGTTTGCTCGGGTCGCGCAGCAGGGCAGAGGGGTGGTAGATCGCCATATAGCGGCGGCCGTTGACATCGAACCACTGTCCGTGCTCGCGCGTGATGCGAAACGGATCTTTGATGAGCGCTGTTGCAGCGATGCGGCCGAGGCAGACAATAAGCACAGGATCGACAAGCTCGATCTGCCGCTGCAGCCATTCGCTGCAGCACTTTTGCTCCGCAAACTGCGGGTCGCGGTTATGCGGCGGACGGCATTTGACAATGTTGGCGATGTAGACCTTGGTGCGGTCCAGATAAATCATCTCGAGCATGTCGTCGAGCAGCTTTCCGGCCGGGCCGACAAACGGCACGCCCTGGCGGTCCTCCTGCTCACCCGGTCCTTCGCCAATGAGCATGATGCGTGCGTTTTCTGCACCGTCTCCGAACACGAGGCTGTGCCGCGTCTCACCGAGACCGCAGCGCCGGCACTGCGCGCACGCCTGCTTGAGCTCCTTCCAGGCATCATTCATCCATTTTTGCTCCTTTTTGTTTGAATAAAGAGGGCTTTTTGCAGCCGGTTCGTCAAAAATCTATTGTAATGTGTTAGCAAACGTATTATAATACTTCGGAATCTAAATGACAACTGTAACCTGTCTGTAACTTGTCTGCGCGGCGCGATCATATCCCGCTGTGCCGGATATCACAATATTTTATGAAATTTGGTGCTTTGAATGGATTTTAAGAATTACCTGGTTCCCGGAAAGACCGGCCTGCTGATCGGTATCGGCGGCGTGTCCATGTCGCCGCTGGCGGAGGTGCTGCATGATGCCGGGCTGGACATCCGCGGTTCGGATATGGCCGAGAGCAGCAACACGCTCACGCTGCGTGAGCGCGGCATCCCGATCCATATCGGCCACAGTGCGGACAATGTCACGGATGACATTTCCTTTGTGATCCGCACGGCTGCCGTGCACGATGATAACCCGGAGGTGCACGAGGCGCATCGCCGCGGCATTCCGGTCTTTGAGCGCACGCAGGCTTGGGGAGCGCTCATGCGCGGATATCAGAACGCGCTGTGCATTTCCGGTACGCACGGTAAGACCACAACGACGTCCATGTGTACGCACATCATGATGGCGGCGGAAAAAGACCCGACCGTTATGATCGGCGGAACGCTTCCGCTGCTGAAGGCCTGCCACCGCGTCGGCAAGGGCAACACGATTATCATGGAATCGTGCGAGTATTATAACTCATTTCTGGCGCTCAACCCGACGATCGCCGTGGTTTTGAACATCGAGGCGGATCATCTGGATTTCTTCAAGGATCTTGAGGATATCAAGCATTCCTTCCGCTGCTTTGCCGAGCGTGTTCCGGCGGAAACTGGCACCGTGATCGCAAATTATGACGATGCCAACACCATGGACGCTCTGCGCGGCATTGCGCGCAAGGTCATTACTTTCGGCCTGAATGCAAAAGCGGACGTCTATGCACAGAACATCGTGCACCGCGGCTCGGTGTCTGAGTTTGATATTTATCACCGGGGAAATTATTTTGCCCGCGTGACACTCCACGTGCCGGGTATTCACAATGTGCGCAACGCACTCGCTGCCACGGCCGCAGCCATTGTGCTCGGTGTCAGCCCGAACGCCGTCAAGTACGGTCTTGCCGGATTTGAGGGCGCAGGCCGCCGCTTTGATTTTAAGGGCAAGTTTCAGGGCGCGGATCTGTACGACGACTATGCACACCATCCGAGTGAGCTGCGCGCGCTGCTCGATGCCGTGGATACGCTCAACTATCAGCGCACGATCGTCGTGTTCCAACCGCATACCTACAGCCGCACGGCGAAGCTCTTCAACGATTTTGTCGAGCAGCTCCGCCGCCCGACGATCGTCTATCTGGCGGAGATCTACGCTGCGCGCGAGAAAAACACCATCGGCATTTCGTCTGCCGATCTGGCCGCGCAGATCCCGGGTGCGAAGTTCTACCCGACTTTTGCGGAGATCGAGCGCGAGCTGCGCAGGATCGCCCGTCCGGGTGATATCATTCTGACCGTCGGCGCCGGCGATGTGTTTCGCATCGGTGAGCATCTGCTGCAGCAGACGGATTCGGAAAACTGAGCCCGAGATAAAAATCGAATCAGATAAAAGCTGTCGGATTTGTTCCGGCAGCTTTTTTTGCGTCCAAAAATAAGGGCTTCCTGTACAAAGATATCTTTTGCGACAGCGGGGAATGACAGTTTTCATAATGATAAGAATCTATAATTTATGTAAACTTATCTGCGTCGGGAGGAAGCACTATGAATGTCAGAATCGCGGGCGGTGACCGCCCCGTGCGCGCGCACGGAACACCGCTGAGCCCGATGGGCCTGCTGCCGGCAAGTGACAACGCCAAGTGGGTCGGTATGCTCGTGAGCTTTGCGCTCGGGCTTATTTTATCGACGGCGCACATCGCAGGCTCACCGGCGCCGTTCGGCTTGGCGTTCTTGGCTGCGATGGGTTATGGATCCGGCGGCGCACTGTGCCTTGTGGGGTGTGCACTCGGTTATTTTGCCGCTTTCGGCGTCGCATCCGGCACGCAGCTTGCAGCCGGGTGCTGCCTGATTTTTTTTGACGGCGTATTTTCTGCGCAGCCGTCCGTTTGTGCAGACGCGCTGGTATCCGCCGCTCGTCTCCGCAGCGGCTTACATACCGACGCGCCTGGTGCTGTATCTGCTCACGGGCGGCGTGTCACTGCTGCTGATATCGCGCATGGCGCTGTTTCTGATCCTCTGTGCGGGAGCGGCTTACGGCTTTGACGACCTGCTGCGCGCGCAGGAGCCGCGCACGGCCAATGCCGAGATCTGCCGCAATGTATCGGCGGTGTTTTTGCTCGCGTGTCTGCTCGTGGGCGTGAATAACCTCCTGCTGTTTGACACGCTCTCGGTCGGCAGAGCCCTCTCAGTGCTCATTCTGCTCGTGCTCAGCGGAACGGGCGGTGCACTGTGCGGTGCGTCTGCGGGCGTGATCCTCGGCATCGCCATGGATGTGGCCGCCGGGGACGGCGTTTTGTTCTCGGTCGTGTATGCGGCTGCTGGGCTGTTATCCGGACAGTTTTGCAAGCATCGCCGTGGTTTTTTTCTGAGTACGTTTGCAGCGGCGTATCTTCTGGCACTGTTTTGTGTCCCGCTCCCGGCGCTGCGCATCGGGGCGAGCGCGGAGCTGCTGCTTGCCGTCGGCGCTTATCTCGCTCTCCCGAAGAAATTCGTGGTCGCGGTCGGTGCATTTTTGCAGCCGATGCGCGCCGGGAGCGGCGAATCCGGTCTGCGCCGGTATGTTGCCGGGCGCGTAGGCGGAATGGCGCACGCATATCAGCAGCTGCATGACACCGCGTCTCAAGCGGCTGCGGCGGTGGAAAACGATGCCGACGCCGCCAAGATCTTCGACCGCGCGGCCGACCGTGTCTGCTGCCGGTGCAAGCTGCAGCAGGAATGCTGGACGCGCCGGGCGCTCGATACCCTCAATATCATGAACGATGCCACGCGGCGCATCCAAACACGCGGCCGCCTGCTGCCGGAGGATTTTCCACCGTATTTCCGTGACCGTTGTGTCTATCTGCATGAATACACTGAGGTTGTCAACGGTGAGCTGCGGCTGCGCGCCTATCGGCAGCGGATGCAGGAAACCCTGCAGGAAAACCGTACCGTGCTCTGGCAGCAATATGCTGACTTTGCGCAGGTGCTCACAAACGTATCACGTGAACTGGACAGCGGCTATGGCGCAGACCCGCTCGCAGAACAGCGGCTTATCCGTTATCTGCGCACGGTCGGCGTGGAGGCCGATGCCGCAGTTTTCCGCGAGAGCACGGGGCGCCTGCGCGTGACGATCGACAGCCGGTATCTGCGTCCGCTGCTGGAGCTGCCGGATTATCTTGACAAGCTCTCGGCGGCACTCGGTGTGCGCCTGTGTATGCCGGAAGACGGCGCGCGCGGCGACAGCCTGCTTCTTCTGGAGGCGGAGCCGCTGGCGGTCTCGGTCGGCATCGCGTCCATGCGCAAGAAAGGGGAGGCGGTCTCCGGCGACCGTGGCACGTATTTCAAAACCGACGCAGGGAAGCTATGCGTGATCTTGTCCGATGGCATGGGCTGCGGTGAATCTGCGGCCGACGGCAGCATCGGAACGGTCGGCATGCTGGAAGAATTCCTGCGCTCCGGCGTCAGTCCGACGCTGGCCATGAAGCTGTTAAACTCAGCCATGCTGCTGCGCGACGGAGAAAACTGGGGCTATGCCACGGTGGATCTCATGTGCATGAATCTGTTTACCGGCGAGGCGGATTTTTATAAGTACGGCGCTGCACCGACCTATGTGAAATCCGGCGGCGCGCTCAAAAAGCTGCGCTGCACGTCGTTTGCTCCCGGTCTCGAGCAGGAGAGCGGGAAAGCCCCCGATGAGCTGCATATGCATCTCAAGCCGGGGAGTGTCGCCGTGATCGCAAGCGACGGTGTCGTTTCGGACGGGCAGGATCTCTGGCTGAGACGCCTGCTGAATGATTTTGAGGATGGAGACATGAAGACGCTCGCGGGCAGCGTCGTGCGCGCCGCGATCCGTGAATACGGGCGCGGGGACGATATGACCGCACTGGCGGTAAAGGTGGAGGTACGCAGCTGATGAAACGAAAAAACAAGTCTGTCCGAAAATCCGCGCGCTCGCAGCCGCTTCCCACGGCGGCAAACGCCGGAGAGGTCGCGTTTGCCCACGGTATTTCGCGTCGCGTTGTGGTGGTCGATGCTGCGGAAAGCCCGCTGTTCGAACAGATCATCTACATTGTGCGCGACGATGCGACCGGCGGCGGTGTTACAGCGGCGGATCTCGTGCAGCAGGCGCGCGAAGCTGTCGGCAGTGTGCCGGCGGTGCGCGCACCGCGGTCAAAGCAAAGATCCTACACCGGCTTGCTGATCGGTCTGTGCTCCGTCGCCGCTGCGCTGGCGGCGGCCATCGGATACTGCCTGTACTGCGGCTGGTGAGCGGCCGGTTTTCTCGATGCCCCGGAGGGATGCTGCCCCTCCGGGGCGTTTTCTGCGCAAATAGCGGTTGTCAACGCTTGCCGAAAGTGTTAGAATAAAGCGCCTAAATCGATTTTTAGCGGGAGGTTGCCCTATGAGCACGATCAAAGATCTGAACCTTGCGGAATCCGGAGAGCGGAAGATCCGCTGGGTAGAAGCACATATGCCTGTTTTGCGCGATATCGGCAGCGATTTTGCGCGCGAGAAGCCGTTTGCCGGTCTCAAGATCGCACTGTCTGTGCATCTGGAAGCCAAGACCGCGTATCTCTGCCGTGTGCTCGAAATGGGCGGTGCTGAGATGCACGTCACCGGCTCGAATCCGCTGTCTACGCAGGACGATGTTGCTGCGGCGCTGGCGGCAAAGGGAATGGATGTGCACGCTGTCTACGGCTGCTCGGACGAGGAGTATCAGGCGCATCTGCGCAGCGTGCTCTCCGTCGCCCCGAACATCATCATTGATGACGGCGGAGATCTGGTGCATCTGATGCACACGGAGTTCACGGACCTCATCCCGCAGGTCATCGGCGGCTGCGAGGAGACGACGACCGGTATCCACCGCCTGCGCATCATGGACCGCGCCGGGACGCTGCGCTTCCCGATGATCATGGTCAACGACGCTGACTGCAAGCACCTGTTCGATAACCGTTACGGCACGGGTCAGTCCGTGTGGGACGGCATCATGCGCACGACGAACCTCGTCATCGCGGGCAAGTATGTGGTCGTCAACGGTTATGGCTGGTGCGGCAAGGGCGTTGCGCTGCGCGCGAAGGGACTTGGCGCAAAGGTCGTCGTGACCGAGGTCGATCCCGTCCGCGCGCTTGAGGCTGTGATGGACGGTTATGAGGTCATGCCGATGATGGACGCTGCCGCGATCGGCGATATTTTCGTGTCGGTCACGGGCTGCAAGGACGTCATCACGCTCGAGCATTGCGAGCACATGAAAGACGGCGCGATCGTTTCCAATGCCGGTCACTTCAATGTGGAGATCGACATGGAGGCGCTTGACCGCTGCGCGGATGAAATCTATGAGGCGCGGCACAATATTGATGCCTACCGTCTGCCGAACGGCAAGACGATCTATGTCATCGCGCAGGGACGTCTGGTGAATCTGGCGGCCGGTGACGGACACCCTGCCGAGATCATGGATATGAGCTTTGCCGTGCAGGCTATGAGCGCGGAGTATCTGGTGCGCACGCGCGGCCAGCTGTGTCCGGGTGTCGTGTCTGTGCCTGCGGAGATCGATGACAACATCGCACGCCGCAAGCTCAAGGCCATGGGCGTCTCCATCGACAGCCTCAGCTGCAGCCAGAAGGAGTACCTCAACGGCTGATCTGTAACACCGGACGGAAAGGAGGGGCAGGGAGATGGACGATCAGAACACGGAATACGAGGAGTACGAGGACTACGAGGCGCTGCACGACGAACTCTTTGCGCTTCTGGATCAACATCGGATGAAGGCGTTGAGCCAAAAGCTCAACGAAATGAATGAGTTTGATATCTCTGAATTTCTCGGTGAGCTCTGGGAGGATAACCCCCAGCGGATGGCGATGGTGTTCCGCATCCTGTCCAAGGAGATCGCGGCGTCGGTGTTCGCAAATCTCCAGGTCGAGGAGCAGGAGACGATCATCAACTCCATTACAGACACGGAGCTTGCCGGCATCATCGAGGAACTGTATGTCGACGATGCGGTCGACATGATGGAGGAGCTTCCGGCAAACGTCGTCAAGCGTGTCATGCGCACGGCGACGCCTGCCACACGCGCGCTCATCAACCAGTATCTGAAATATCCCGAAAACTCTGCCGGCAGCATCATGACAGCCGAGTTTGTGGATCTGAAAAAATACATGAGTGTACGCGAGGCGTTTGCCCGCATCCGCAAGATCGGCGAGGACAAGGAGACGATCTATGTCTGCTATGTCACGTCGGCCAAGCGCAAGCTTGAGGGTGTTGTTACGGTCAAGGATCTGCTGCTGTCGGATGATGACGTGATTCTTGAGGACATCATGGATACCAATGTCATCTACGCGACCACCGGTGATGACCAGGAAGAGGTCTCGGAGATGATCTCCAATTATGACCTGCTGGCCATACCGGTCGTAGATAAGGAAGGATGCCTCGTCGGTATTGTCACGGTCGACGATATCATCGACGTCATGGAGCAGGAGGCTACGGAAGACATCGAAAAGATGGCCGGTATCACGCCGTCCGATAAGCCGTACTCCCGCACAAGCGTCGTGGATATCTGGAAAAACCGTATCCCGTGGCTGATGTTTCTCATGCTCTCGGCGACCTTCACCGGCATGATCGTCACGCACTTTGAGGATGCTTTGGCGACGCAGGTTGCGCTTGCATCGTTCATGCCTATGCTCATGGGTACGGGCGGCAACTCCGGCAGCCAGTCGTCCACGGCGATCATCCGCAGCCTGTCGCTTGGTGATACGTCGACGTCGGACGCGCTGCGCGTGATCTGGAAAGAACTGCGTGTCGCGTTTTTGTGCGGTGTTTCACTTGCAGCGGCAAATTTCGTGAAAATGCTGCTGGTCGACCGGCTTCTGCTTGGCAACACCGCCGTTACGATGTCGGTCGCGGCGACGGTCTGCTGCACGATCGTGTTCGTGGTCATGTTTGCCAAAGCAGTCGGCAGCCTTCTGCCGATGATCGCCGAGAAGATCGGTGTTGACCCGGCTGTCATGGCAAGCCCGCTCATTTCGACGATCACGGACGCGGTGTCACTGCTGATCTATTTTTCCATCGCAAAGGTATTCCTGCATATTTGATGTACGCTTCAAACGCCCTCCGGGATTTCCAGAGGGCGTTTTGCCATCGAAAAGCACTTGCATAATGCGCGAAAAGTTATTATAATAAAGTGTCGTATTTTGCGTATGACCACTCTCACAAAACAGCGAGGTGCGCTATGAAATCGAGTTTGAAAAAGGCAGTAACGGCATTGCTTGCCGCTGCTCTGCTGGCTGCGGCGCCCTGCACGCCGGTGTTCGGTGCGCAGACGTATTACGTCAATGACGGCAGCAGCACGCTGACGATGGCGGACGCGTATGCCGTCGGTGCGTCCGGAGACGCGGCAAAGCTGCCGGATCGCGGCGTCTATGCAGCCACGGCGAACGGCACGCAGATGCTCGGCGGCACAGAATATGACGACGTGCAGCCGAACATTCCGAATGGCCTTATCCGCGCCGGACTGGCATTCGGTTCGACGGCACTCGATGCTGTACATCTGCAGATCAAGACGGGCTCCGGCTTCGCCTTCGGATATTATGATGAGGAGGCCGGGCGCGTTTTCCGCAAGGTCGGCGCAACGGCTGAGAGCTCCGTGGCTGTTGTCGCGGACACAAACGTTACAGTCGGAAGCAGCACATTTGGTGCCTATCACATCGAGCTTGATGATACATATACAGATTTTGAGGCAGCCTGCGCGGCGGCTGCTGCCCACGGCGGGTATCCGGTGTTCTATAACGGAACATACCGCGTCCGCATCGGCAGCTTTGAGACCGCGGATGCAGCCTCTGCATCATCGGCTGCCGCGAGCGGCAGCGCCGTTTCCGGCGGCTCGCGCGGCGTGCTGGTCATGAAGGCCGGTACAGATCAGATCCTCTTCGGCTTCGACTGCGGCTCGACCAAATCGCTTACACTTGCACCGCAAAACGGCGGCAGCGCCGCGATCACGCAGGTGGCCGAGTGCAAATACCGCAGCACGGATCGCTCGTGCACGTACTATGGCGATTTCCAGTTTACCCGCTTCGATACGCAGCAGCCGCAGAAGCTCACACTGGTGAACTTCGTGGATCTGGAGTCGTACGTCAAGGGCGTTGTGCCGTACGAGATGAGCAGCGGCTGGCCGCTCGAGGCACTCAAGGCGCAGGCGGTCTGCGCGCGCACGTATGCCGCCTCGCATATGAACGGCGTACCGGCGTATGGCTTTGACATCACGGCGACGACGACCAGCCAGGTTTACTTGGGCACGATCGAAGCCAGTGCCAACAGTGACCGCGCCGTGGACGAGACGGCGGGGAAGTTTGTGCGCTATCAGGGCAAGCTCTGTGAGACGTTCTTCTTTGCTGCCGATGGCGGTGCGACCGAGAACTCCGAGAACGTCTGGGTGGCGGAAGTGCCGTATCTGCGCGGCGTGATTGACCCATATGAAAAAGATATTGATTTTTACTGTAAGAGCTGGGGAACGTCTGTTTCCCGCGATGCAGTCGGTGACATCTCCGTCACCTATACGCCAATCGGAAATATCATGACCGTGACGGTCGGCGGCAAAACTTACAGCAAGGACAATGTGCGCACGTTTTTGACAAAGATCTGCGGCCTGCGCTATAACAGCCGCCACTTCACCGTGGAGTATGATGCAGCTTCGAATGTCTACAATGTCGTTGGCGGCGGCTACGGCCACAACTGCGGCATGAGCCAGTGGGGTGCCAAAGCCATGGCGGAAGTGCACGGTAAGACCTACGAAGACATCATCAGTTTCTACTACACTGGAGCCTATGTTTCATGAAAAAATCGGATTTCTATTTTGACCTGCCGGAGGAGCTCATCGCACAGACGCCGCTTGAGCGGCGCGATGCCTCCCGGCTGCTGACCCTGGATAAAACGACCGGCGCGGTCGAGCACCACCACTTTTATGAGCTGCCGCAGTTTCTGCGTCCGAACGACTGCCTGATCCTCAATGATTCACGCGTGCTTCCGGCGCGCCTGCTCGGACACCGCAGCACCGGCGGCGCGGTCGAGGTGCTGCTGCTGCGCGACCTCGGCGACGGAAAATGGGAGTGCCTGACCCGGCCGGGACGCAAGACACAGCCCGGCACTGCGCTGTCGTTCGGTGACGGGGAACTGACTGCCACGGTCGTCGATGCGATCGCCGATGGCAACAAGATCGTGCAGTTTCACTATGAGGGCATTTTCCTCGAGGTGCTCGAGCGGCTGGGCAAAATGCCGCTGCCGCCGTATATCAAGGCGGAGCTGCAGGATCAGGAGCGCTACCAGACGGTCTATTCCCGTGAGCTCGGCAGCGCCGCCGCACCGACGGCCGGTCTGCACTTTACGAAGGAGCTCCTGCAGCAGATCGCGGACATGGGCGTAAGGCTCGGCTATGTCACGCTGCACGTCGGTCTTGGCACGTTCCGTCCTGTCAAGGAGGATGAGATCGAAGATCATCCGATGCACTCGGAGTTTTGCATCATTCCGGAGGAAACGGCGCGCATCGTCAACGAGACGAAGGCGAGCGGCGGCCGCGTCATCTGCGTCGGTACGACGTCCTGCCGCACGGTCGAGAGCTTTGCCGAGCCCGACGGAACACTGCGCGCACAGTCCGGCTGGACGGATATTTTCATCTACCCCGGTTATAAGTTCAAATGCTTGGATGCACTCGTCACGAATTTTCACCTTCCGGAGAGCACGCTCATCATGCTCGTCTCGGCGCTGGCCGGACGGGAGCATATCCTCAACGCATATAAAATTGCCGTCGAAAACCGTTATCGGTTTTTCTCATTTGGAGATGCGATGCTTATCGCGGATCTCGGACAGGCCACGCTGTGACCGCGTACACGACCGCTCTGCAGGCTTTGCAGGGCGGTCAAACTTTTAAAATCACATATTTTGTGAACAAACATTGCGTGTTTCGTGAACGTTAGCACTCTTGGCTTGACAGTGCTAAATGGCGTGCTATGATGAACACGATCGATGAGGGAGGGAACGTTAAGAGCCCTCCGGAGATCAGGCATTGTTGTACAAACGGTAACAGAGTTCGCCAACGCATGGAGTTTTTCCCCAGCGCCTACGAAAGGTATGAATGGAGGAATGACTTATGTTGCCGAGTATTTTTGGTGAAAACCTGTTTGATGATTCGCTGTCCGATTTCTTCGGTTTCGGCCGCATGATGCCGCAAATCAGCAGTGAGCTGTACGGTAAGCATGCCAAGAACCTGATGAAGACCGATGTCCGCGAACTGGACGGCTCGTATGAGCTGGACGTGGATCTGCCGGGCTTCAAGAAGGACGAAGTGACAGTGGACCTGCAGGATGGTTACCTGACGATCAGTGCTGAAAAGGCTCTTGACAAGGACGAGTCCGATCAGAAGGGCAAGTTCCTGCGTCAGGAGCGTTACGCCGGCTCGATGAGCCGTAGTTTCTATGTCGGTGACGACGTGGAAGCCGCGGACATCTCTGCGAAGTACGAGGATGGTATCCTGAAGATCAGCGTCCCGAAGGCTGCGCAGAAGGAGCTTCCGAAGCACACTACCATCGCGATCGAGTAACACAGCAATGCACCAGCGCCCCGGCTAATCGCCGGGGCGCGGCGCATTTTAAAGAGAGTCCGGATGAGCAAATCTGCCGGAAGCGCTTGACTTGATGCGGCAATCTGATAGAATAAGTGCGCAACTACAACAGAAAGGCAAGCAAGCTATGTATCAACTGATTTGCAAGGACGGTCATGCGCGCCGGGGCGAATTCACGACGCCGCACGGTACGGTTCAGACGCCGGTGTTTATGAATGTCGGCACGCAGGCGGCCATCAAGGGCGCGCTCTCGGCGGAGGATCTTGAGCGCATCGGCTGTCAGGTCGAGCTGTCCAACACGTACCATCTGCACGTGCGACCCGGAGATGAGCTGATCCGTGACCTCGGCGGTCTGCATAAATTCATGACGTGGGATAAACCGATCCTGACGGATAGCGGCGGATTTCAGATCTTTTCTCTGGCGCAGCTTCGTAAGATCACGGAGGAGGGTGTCGCCTTCAACTGCCATGTTGACGGGCGGCATATCTTCATGGGGCCGGAGGAGAGTATGCGCATTCAGGCGAACCTCGGTTCTGATATCGCGATGGCGTTTGACGAGTGCATCAAGATCCCTTCGCCCTATGACTATGTAAAAAATTCCTGCGACCGGACTTACCGCTGGCTGAAGCGGTGCAAGGCGGCGCTCGATGACTATACCGGCCGCGACGATGCGGTCAATCCCGGCCAGGTGCTCTTCGGCATCAATCAGGGTACGGTCTTTCATGATCTGCGCATTGAGCATATGAAAAAGATCGCAGAACTGGATCTGGCCGGCTATGCGATCGGCGGCCTCGCGGTGGGGGAGACGACGCAGGAGATGTACGACACCATCGCCGCCGTCGAGCCCTATATGCCGGCAGACAAACCGCGCTACCTGATGGGCGTCGGAACACCCGGCAACATCATCGAGGCTGTTGCGCGCGGCGTAGACTTCTTTGACTGTGTCATGCCGGCGCGCAACGGCCGCCACGGGCATCTGTTCACGTGGTCCGGTGTGATCAATATTAAAAATGAGAAGTATCAGCGCGACGAGCAGCCGATCGACCCGCAGTGCGACTGCCCGGTCTGCCGACGGTTCTCGCGCGCCTATCTGCGCCACCTGTTCAAGGCTGACGAGATGCTGGCCATGCGCTTCGCCGTGATGCATAATTTGTATTTTTATAACACGCTCATGGCACGTATCCGCGCAGCAATCGAGGCCGGGGAATATGAGGCGTTCCGAAAAACTTACACAACTATGCTCGATACGCGCATTTAACGCTTGCATTTGTATAGCAAAGCGGATATAATATTTTCATCATTACACGGAGGTAAAACCATGGGAAACGGCGGATATTCATCCATTATCATGATCATTCTGATGCTTGTCATCTTCTATCTGTTCCTGATTCTTCCGGAGAACAAGAAGAAGAAAAAGCTCAATGAAATGCGCTCCAGTCTGAAGGTCGGCGACGATATCGTCACGATCGGCGGTATGATGGGCAAGGTCGTCCACGTCACGGACGACAGCGTGACCTTTGAGACCAGCGAGGATCAGGTTCGCATTCAGGTTGCCAAGTGG
>VOFJ01000258.1_pt1 | contig 38000 bp, 56 predicted proteins | sample 5384081 | NCBI WGS metagenome assembly VOFJ01 (sample SAMN12384729, study PRJNA508395) | human gut metagenome | isolation source: healthy gut I | host: Homo sapiens
TGGATGACCTGGTTGAAACGGACTTCTTATCAAAATCAAAATCATCCAACATTAAAATTCACTCCTTAATATCCATTACTACCTTTAATACTACTATTATAATCTACTAAATAAATAAAGCTTACATTTTTGTTTAACTACTCACGTACCATTACAATTAATGTAAAATCAAGTTATACATAATTCTGCTCACTGTTTGACGCTTTGATGGCTAATGTGATATAATAAAACATATATATCAAACAAGCTGTTTATGAAGTTAAGAAAGATATAACTGGAGCTGAAGGAAGAAAGTATAAAGGATTTATAGTTTTATTCTTCACCACAATTATGAGTAGCCAATTATAGCACATATTATTAAAATTAATTTATGAGTATTCATGGGACATAATTTTTGTTAATAAATAATTAAAAATCTTACTAATACTTGGAGATTCAATTTTGGAATTGATACTATTAGCTTAATTTTATGTTGGATAACTAAAGGCTCTGTCAAAGAACTTTGGTGATTTAATTTTAATTTAAAAAATTTTTTAACTTTTTTTGGGTTTTTATTTTTTTTAAAATAAGATAAAAGTAAATTTAATATATTAAGTGGAGCTAATATATTAATATGAATAAAGACAATATAAAAGCTCCATGTTCTATATTGGGGATAAACAACTTAAACTTTCGATTTTTTTGAAGAATTTTCTTTATGAATCTTATGGGGGAGAAATTAAGCAAGGGATGTTTAAATTCGGATAATAATTTAATTAGGCTTACTAAACATGGTAATTTTATTTTAAATATAAATATGCATTTTTGTCTGATTGTTATTCCTCAAATGTTGTTAAAATGGTAATTATGTTCGTAAATTTGTATTTTTTAAATGTTTGAAGAACAAAAATGCATTATTCAGAAATATAAATGTAAAAAAAAAAAATGCGGTAAAAAATTTTTATACAATATTAAATCTATTGTTGATGAAAATTGCAATATTACAAAGCCTGTAATAGAATATAACTCAACGAAATATACTCTGTTTCTGGAAATAGCATTTATAAAATTCAGCATATGCTCAAAAAGATTCTTCAATGTAGATATTTCACATCAAAGTATTGAATCTTGCATAATAATCTGGATGAAAAATGATGATATAAGTGTGAACGAATCTTATTCCAGACATTATTTGTTTGATAGTCTTTTTGGACTAAAATTAACTTGGTGTTTAGAAACTACTTTTTAGTCTTATTTGATGTTAAATTGAATTCTGTTGTTTCTATGGATCTGGTGGAATCAGAGGATATTGAAACTATATATAAGTTTTTAGATGATTCCTACGTAATCAGCCTAAGATTTTTGTATTTATATCTGATTTAAAAGATGAGTATCATCCAGCAATTGAAAAAGTTGGGGTTAAACATCAATTCTGTATGTTTCACACAAAACAAAAGATAAACAAGAAACATTAGGAGAGGATAAGAAAAAAGAAATAATTATTCTAATGAAGAATTGGAATACTTAAATTATTAAACAATTAGTTTTTTGATGTTTTGAATGCTAATAATTTAGAATGCTAAAAGGTAGAGATTATCTTATTAGTATGTCACAAAACAATTTACCGAAAGTTATTTTAATTTATTGTGGTTTTTTCATCATTCCTTACTTCTTTTAAAACAATAACATTTCATCTTGAAAAAATATAATGTTCCAACTACAAGTACACAAAATTGAAAATTTCTTTCAAAAAAGTTTTCCCTAAACATATTAAAAACATTAAGAACTTTGGAAGGAGCTAGGACAAGATTTTCTCAAACCAAATACTGGTGCAGAGAAACTTCCGAGGCATTCATCACCAAAGTTATTGACAGTGCCTTATTTTCTAACCATCATTAAATTTATATATCAATAGGTGCAAATGAATTTCAATCCTTATTATAGTCTTATTTCTAAACAGAGAATGCAGGTAGTGTAGCGAGTAGCTCGTAATGAATTTCAATCCTATTATAGTCTTATTTTCTAACGTCAAATACTGTGAATGGACTGTAATCCCTTGATTTCAATCCTATTATAGTCTTATTTCTAACTGTTGATGCTGATACTCCCATTCCCCCATGAAGATTTCCAATCCTATTATAGTCTTATTTCTAACAGTGTTCGTATGTTTATTATTCTAATATACTAACTGATTTCAATCTATTATAGTCTTATTTCTAACCTCTCTACTCGCTTTCAGATTCAGTCATTAGCTTGTCAAATTTCAATCCTATTATAGTCTTATTTCACAACTGGAAAACATGATTGTTCTTCCTAACGTTGAAAGCATCTGATCCTTTGTTTTTTTTAATGTTATTTCAATCCCTATTATAGTCTTATTTCTAACCAATTAATACTATAATTGCTATAACAATTAGCATTAATTTCAATCCTATTATAGTCTTATTTCTAACTGTTCAGGAGTATTAATTCATCACTTACAGTTGATAGAAAATTTCAGCTATTATAGTCTTATTTCTAACGAAAAACATACATGGATGATTTATGGATTAACATAATTTTCAATCCTATTATAGTCTTATTTCTAACAGCAACAAAATGTGATTGCAGGGAAGTCAAGCATCATTTCAACTTATTATAGTCTTATTTCTAACAGCCAGCTGATGGATACTATTTAAGCACAGGCAGCATTGTTTTCAATCCTATTATAGTCTTATTTCTAACTTATCAAATAAGCAGGTGACATTTAGAAGAGGGGCAAATTTCAATCCTATTATAGTCTTATTTCTAACTTCATTTCTGAAGCAGTTAAATTAATCCATTTTTTATCATTTCAATCCTATTATAGTCTTATTTCTAACCCTCTCCCACACACAGTTAAAACAATATATCTGAAATTATTTCAATCCTATTATAGTCTTATTTCTAACTCCCCTTTGTTTCATAATATAAATCTGTTTTCGAATTTCAATCCTATTATAGTCTTATTTCTAACGGTGGTGTTGTTTTGGTGTAGTATAATATATTAATTTCAATCCTATTATAGTCTTATTTCTAACTCTTTTTTTGCAAGAATAATTCCTGTAATTTTTCATTTTCAATCCTATTATAGTCTTATTTCTAACTTTGAAAATACTGTGCAGAACTGGTTTGTTTTGATTTCAATCCTATTATAGTCTTATTTCTAACTCGAAAAGTCATCAATCCCAATATTTGTAGAAATCAAATTTCAATCCTATTATAGTCTTATTTCTAACGGAAGTTGTCTGTGATTAAGGTTTTTTGCTTTTGTAAATTTCAAATCCTATTATAGTCTTATTTCTAACTGAAAGGTGCAGTTTATGCTGGACAGTTGGTTGTATTTCAATCCTATTATAGTCTTATTTCTAACTGTATTGGATACTAATTCAGATATGCCTTTTAGTAATTTCAATCCTATTATAGTCTTATTTCTAACCTTTTGTTTGCCATTAATTCGTCGAATAAATTAGATTTCAATCCTATTATAGTCTTATTTCTAACTCATCATTACTTGTTAAGCTAAACAAGTTCACATTTCAATCCTATTATAGTCTTATTTCTAACATGATGTGCAGACAAAACAAACAAGATTACCGGTATTTCAATCCTATTATAGTCTTATTTCTAACGTTACCTTCTCACTCCCATATACGGTTGAATTCACAATTTCAATCCTATTATAGTCTTATTTCTAACAAAATAATGGTCATGAACAAACAACAAAATTTTAATTTCAATCCTATTATAGTCTTATTTCTAACAAGAAATTTCAGATGCATTAGATACTGCTATTGAATTTCAATCCTATTATAGTCTTATTTCTAACCCATTAATACTTGATTACTTCCAAGAAATTGTACAAGTATTTCAATCCTATTATAGTCTTATTTCTAACTCCATTACTTGTATTATTCGTACTACTGTATCCAGTATTTCAATCCTATTATAGTCTTATTTCCTAACCTGGAAGAGGAGTTCATGGACCTAACCATGTTTATTTCAATCCTATTATAATCTTATTTCTAACGACTCAATACTAACACTTATCAATGCAGATATATTTCAATCCTATTATAGTCTTATTTCTAACCCTCTTAATGTAGAAACTGATTCTATAACTATCGAAATTTCAATCCTATTATAGTCTTATTTCTAACTCGGAGCAATTATAGAGTTGTTTAAATACAAAAAGTAATTTCAATCTATTATAGTCTTATTTCTAACTTCCTATCTGTTATGTAAACATGCTGAAGAATTATTATTTCAATCCTATTATAGTCTTATTTCTAACAAAGAAGTTGATGAACGATTCGATGAAGTTAACAATATTTCAATCCTATTATAGTCTTATTTCTAACATGAGGTTATCCTTTTCAAATATTACTCTATCCTCCGTAATTTCAATCCTATTATAGTCTTATTTCTAACGATTATTGTAAATTAAGAAAAATCCAGTTTATGGAGGTATTTCAATCCTATTATAGTCTTATTTCTAACAGAACTGGTGCTGTGACTAAGACTGGATGGTCAGATATTTCAATCCTATTATAGTCTTATTTCTAACACAAACAAACATCAAAATCAGTGAACATTCTGTAATCATTTCAATCCTATTATAGTCTTATTTCTAACATTAATTATCTCTCTTGGATTCCCCAACTCCCAAACAAATTTCAATCCTATTATAGTCTTATTTCTAACTCTTTTTTATCCTGTCTGTTTTTTACAGTAGCTACAGTATTTCAATCCTATTATAGTCTTATTTCTAACTGTACGTGCTGCTATTGATTTCAGTATATGAAATAATTTCAATCCTATTATAGTCTTATTTCTAACTTTTTATTCATCTTTTTTCAATTCTTCTTCAACTTCAAATATTTCAATCCTATTATAGTCTTATTTCTAACAAACCATTATCCTTGTACTGGTTGTTTATAAAAAAGATTTCAATCCTATTATAGTCTTATTTCTAACGAAAAGAGATCATGATAGAGAATATGAAAAATGTAATTTCAATCCTATTATAGTCTTATTTCTAACCTGGAAGAGGAGTTCATGGACCTAACCATGTTTATTTCAATCCTATTATAATCTTATTTCTAACAACTTTCACTACTGAAGAAATCTTCAAAAACATATTTCAATCCTATTATAGTCTTATTTCTAACAAGGGCAAAATTATACAATTATTAGTGGGGCAGATGAATTTCAATCCTATTATAGTCTTATTTCTAACCTGTAAGCATATATCATATTTGATGCATTGCAGCATTTCAATCCTATTATAGTCTTATTTCTAACTGCATATAGTATATTTTTTTCCTGCTGCAGTGTGTGTGTATTTCAATCCTATTATAGTCTTATTTCTAACATCCTTTTTTTATGATATGTCAAATATATATTACAATTTCAATCCTATTATAGTCTTATTTCTAACAAATTATTGTAAATTAAGAAAAATCCAGTTATGGTGGTATTTCAATCCTATTATAGTCTTATTTCTAACTGATACTGATATTAAATTTATTAGATTTAATGAGGGATTTCAATCCTATTATAGTCTTATTTCTAACTCTCTTCTTTCATCGTTTATCACATCTTGTGTATTTCAATCCTATTATAGTCTTATTTCTAACACTGCTCCAGCAATCAAAATTAACACTTTATAAACCCTCATTTCAATCCTATTATAGTCTTATTTCTAACCATCATCAGTAGTACGCACATATGTTTTTTTATATCCATTTCAATCCTATTATAGTCTTATTTCTAACATACATCATTTAATTTTCTTCCTAACAGATCTGTTTATTTCAATCCTATTATAGTCTTATTTCTAACCGACTAATTGTCGCTGGTCAGTAGCAACACCAGAATTTCAATCCTATTATAGTCTTATTTCTAACTTCATGAGGATAACTTATTAAAGTAAACACGATATTTCAATCCTATTATAGTCTTATTTCTAACTTGACGTTAACAGAGTCATAAATACTTTTAATGACTCATTTCAATCCTATTATAGTCTTATTTCTAACCAGCAAAAGCAAAAAATGCAGGACATCGTATACTTAAATTTCAATCCTATTATAGTCTTATTTCTAACATGTTCTTGATAGTATTGTTTTGCGGTTTTTATTCTGATTTCAATCCTATTATAGTCTTATTTCTAACTTATTACCATTATTATAAGGCTCTGCCACATAATTATTTCAATCCTATTATAGTCTTATTTCTAACTTTGATGGTCCGATTTTTTAATGTTGTTTGTATTTCCATTTCAATCCTATTATAGTCTTATTTCTAACTCGTGTCATGATATATTATTGTGTTGTCTTGTATGAATATTTCAATCCTATTATAGTCTTATTTCTAACGAAAAAGGAGAAAGAAATACAGGAGAAATATGATACTTATTTCAATCCTATTATAGTCTTATTTCTAACTCAAAAGAGTCAAAACTCCTCAAGAACAGATGAAACGCATTTCAATCCTATTATAGTCTTATTTCTAACGAGTTGAACCTGTCAAAAAGTAAACTTATCATCAACAATTTCAATCCTATTATAGTCTTATTTCTAACTCCTATTTTCATATAGTTGCCTGTCATAGCTTCTTCATTTCAATCCTATTATAGTCTTATTTCTAACCAACAGTAAACGGAGCATTTACACGACCCCAAACATATTTCAATCCTATTATAGTCTTATTTCTAACTCCTATTTTCATATAGTTGCCTGTCATAGCTTCTTCATTTCAATCCTATTATAGTCTTATTTCTAACCAACAGTAAACGGAGCATTTACACGACCCCAAACATATTTCAATCCTATTATAGTCTTATTTCTAACTCCTATTTTCATATAGTTGCCTCGTCATAGCTTCTTCATTTCAATCCTATTATAGTCTTATTTCTAACCAACAGTAAACGGAGCATTTACACGACCCCAAAACATATTTCAATCCTATTATAGTCTTATTTCTAACTATAGATGCTAAGCAAATACAAAAAAAAATATTTGCTCATTTCAATCCTATTATAGTCTTATTTCTAACATTGTTGTTATGTCAACTGTTAATTTAATTAGTTGAGATTTCAATCCTATTATAGTCTTATTTCTAACGAATAAACCTATTAGCTTATGCTACTGGTGCAAAAAAATTTCAATCCTATTATAGTCTTATTTCTAACAAAAAGGCAATGGAGTTAAATCTAACTGGTGTATGAAATTTCAATCCTATTATAGTCTTATTTCTAACAGTAGTTGTAGATTTGTCTTGTGTTGAATTTTTTATATTTCAATCCTATTATAGTCTTATTTCTAACTGTCTTGTTTGTTTGTGAAGCTAATGCAAAAGAATTTCAATCCTATTATAGTCTTATTTCTAACGGATTATTACTTATCCTAATAATGATATTAATGATTTAAGTGTATTTCAATCCTATTATAGTCTTATTTCTAACATTGCATATTGGCGATTAGGGTCGAATTTAAGTTTATTTCAATCCTATTATAGTCTTATTTCTAACACATGAATTGCAACAAAAAAACCGAACACCTTACAAAATTTCAATCCTATTATAGTCTTATTTTAACTTGTTTGACTGATTATCACAAATTATCAGTCAAATTAATTTCAATCCTATTATAGTCTTATTTCTAACCAAAGAAAAATCCCCTTTTTACCAAAAAAAAAAAGATTTCAATCTATTATAGTCTTATTTCTAACAATATTACAAGCTGTAATTGGTAAACCAGTATTAATATTTTCAATCCTATTATAGTCTTATTTCTAACTGGAAATGATAGTTTTTCATTTGATTTAGATGTATTTCAATCCTATTATAGTCTTATTTCTAACTACTTTTGCTGTATTGGCTGATAGAGATGGGAATTAATTTCAATCCTATTATAGTCTTATTTCTAACTGGAAAAATTATAACCATTAAATATAATGATATTAAATTTCAATCCTATTATAGTCTTATTTCTAACAAGGGCGCAATTTGGAGCGAGTGGAGTATATTATTATTTCAATCCTATTATAGTCTTATTTAAACGTATTCCGACTACTGGGATAATAAAGCTTGTAGTGAAATTTCAATCCTATTATAGTCTTATTTCTAACTAGATAATTTAAAAAGTAAAAACAATAGATTATATCGAATTTCAATCCTATTATAGTCTTATTTTAACTTAAAATTAGTATTAGTATCAATCCAACCCATAATCCGATTTCAATCCTATTATAGTCTTATTTCTAACACGAAATGTTGTGTCTGCAGTTTGTATGGTAATGCATTTCAATCCTATTATAGTCTTATTTCTAACTTTGGTTTGTGTTTGCTTATTGTTCTTTGCAAGTTTCATTTCAATCCTATTATAGTCTTATTTCTAACATCATTTAACTTCATTGATTCAGGTAAACCAGTATTTCAATCCTATTATAGTCTTATTTCTAACTCACCGTATCGGTGGAGAAACCTACACTAATCTTAAAAATTTCAATCCTATTATAGTCTTATTTCTAACTATCTGTTCAAGATAATCAAACTCGACCTCATCTTCATTTCAATCCTATTATAGTCTTATTTCTAACAGGCCACATTTTTTCTCAAAAGGGCTAAAACAATTTATAATTTATTTATTCATACACTTAAATTTGTCGATAACAAAAAATGTTTTTTATTTATATGTATCAACAAACAAATCTAAATAATTTAAAATAAAAAATAAAACTTAAAAATTTATAAAATAAAATAATAACCTGTTTAAAAGAGAATTAACTTATTTAAATAAATAAAACTTAAAAAAAATAATCAAAAATAAAATTTTTAAATAGCTAAAAAATAATCAAAAAATAAAATATGTGATAAACAAAGCTTTTAAAATTTATTTTATCAAATTTAACAGTTTAAATAAAATTAAAAATATCAAAATTTATAAAATTTCATCGATAGGTGCTTTTTCAATACCTAAAACCTCACGATTCATCATCAGCCATTCTTAATTTATAAATTATAACTGAATCAACCTCTGTGTCAATTATTTTCATTAAACCATCATGAATTATCTTAAACTCGCTTTCACTAGCTTCTCCTTCAAAAACAGAATTTTGAATCCAAAAGAGATACTGCCTTAAAATGACTTTTACTTTATTGACCCGCTCAACCTTAATATCATAAACTATAATTACATACATAAAGTCACCACCAGCTTACGAATGGATCATATTTTTCAATACCTAAAATATGTTTTTTTTAAGTTTATATGCTTCTAATCGGATTAATCTTTGGTAAGAAACATTTTTCTTTAATTTTTTTTATGTTTAATCGTTTTTTCAAGTCGTTTATTGTATTCTTTTATGAATTTATTTCGTCCTTTATCATTTAAAAGACAACAGTTTAAATCTTCATTAAAATCTTTTTTTTAGACAACATTCTTTTTGTTAACCATATAAAAAATCAACCTATCAACAAAAAATCGGCTTAAAAATTTCACTAAGATCCAAAGATAGTGAAAATCTTCTTTCAGAAGGTTCATGAAGATAAGATATTGTAGGATTTAATTGTGTATTATACAATTCTGTCAAAACTGTAGAATACATCATTGAATTTCCAAAAGCTAATTAAAGAATTTATCATGTTTTTTAGGAGGTTGTCTGGATCTGCCTTCCATTTTAAAATCATCGGGAAGAATTTCATCAAATTTAGAATAATATTCCGAGCGAATCTACCTTCAATATTCATTATTTCAGTTATTTTATTTGTTGAATTTAACTCTGATAATGTTTCTTTAATATTGTTTTCAATTTTATAATAAGCCAAAACCTTTAAAATATTATTTGCTGCTCCTTCAACAAATAATTTAGCTAATTCTAACCTTTTTTGAATATTTAAATAATAATCTGCCTGTTTTACTAACAAATCACCAGACAATAATGTTTCACGAGGATAATAAGATCCGCTATAAAAACCATAATAATTGAAAAAATGAATAGGAACTCCATTTTTTTAGATAAAAGACTCATTACCTGTGAAGAAAATGTTATCTGACCATATGCATAAATTGAATATACTTTATTGATCGGGATTGGTTTTTACCTTTTTCATTGACAAAATAAATAGTATTTTCTTTCCTTTTAAGAATCCCTTCAGACAAGATATAATAATTCTTTTTGACATTTAAAAAAACACCTCTATGAAAAACAAAACTCAAAATAAGCACATTTACTGCAAATTCTTTTCTTTTTAGGTTTTGGCATCGAACTATCAATAATGTTTTTGATATTGTCAATTATTTCAAATAACTCTCGCTCTTTTTTTTTTTGTTAAAAGTAATTTTCTTCTTTTTTGCGACTATTCGGATAATTTAAAAAAACCCACAACATTTTTTTATATCCTTTTTCATGTTCTAAATAAAACATATAATATAAAAGTTGATATTCATTAGCTAAATTCATTTTTTGTGACTTTTTACTTCATGAATTTCAACAGAATCAGTTATTTTAATAAAATCCACATTGATTAAGTTATCAATAAGAAAGTCTTTTCTCTTTTAAAACTAGTTTCATGTAAAAATTTGCCTAACTTAACATTCTCATGCTCATCTTCTAATTGGATATTATGAGAAAATAACCATAATTTAGTTTTACATATGAAATAGTAATTAATTTGAGTTCCATTAATTTTAGAAATCATAAAATTCATTTATAAAATTGTGGATTCTTCATCCGAAAGTTTTAATCCCAATTCCGAATCATATTTTACATCGATAAAGTAAGTATTGCTATTTAAATCAAATTCAACATTATTATCCTTTTTTGAAGTTTAAAATTGACCTTTACTAATTGACAAACAATAACTCATAGATTTATAATATCGTTTATTATTTATTTCATCCAAATATTCTTCCCTAAATTTTTTGAGGAACAACCTCATAAGAATCAAAAAAGATTATAAAAATCATTATCTTTATTAAAATTTATAAAAGGGACAATATTGTTTAATAACCTGTTAAAAGAGGTTTTACTTCATCAAAAGTTTCTTGATTTTTTGAATCATAACCCTCACTGTATACATAATCAATAATCTCTTTGAATTTTACTTTCTTGTAAAATATCAAAATTATTTAAAACATCTAATGTTTTATTAACCAAATTTTGATTATAAATATATTTATCATTATCAGACCCTATTTTAAAAATATTAACCTGTTTAATAATATCATCTTTCCATCCTCTGCGATTAACCCTACCAAATCTTTGAATTAATGCATCCAATGGAGCTGGCTCAGAATATAAAACATCATAATCAATATCTAAAGAAACTTCAATAGCTTGAGTACCTATTAACAGATTTAAATTATCTAAAATTTTTTTCTATTCTTTTTCCCTATCTTTTAATATAAATCTACTATGTAATAATGAAGAATTATCCACATCATTTTCCTTAAACCATTCATAAATAAATTGGGCTTTATCCACAGTATTGCAGACAATCAATACTTTTTTACCAGAATTTATATCATTTAATATTTTATCACAACAATTCTCAATACAATTATTAATTATATTAACTTTATGGCGAGTAAATGAATCTAATTCTTTTTGAATCTAAGGATATGAAATTAGAAATATCCAATTCCTTAGAAAAAGATTTTTTAAAAAGATGGAAGTGTAGCAGACATGATAAAAATATCTACACCAAATTTACTTTTTTAAAATTTTAAGAGATTCTAATAACAAACAAGTGACTCTAGCATCATATGCATGAATTTCATCTAAAATTAATAAACTGTTTGTTAATTCAGATAATCCCATTTCAAAACCTTTAACTCCAAAAAAGAATTTAATAAGTTGAAAATGTGTTAAAATTTTATAAGGCCTATATATTTTCTTTGTTAAATTTTTGAATTCTTTTTAGTTTCCAAGTTAGACTCATCATAATCTCCAGACTCAACAGATTTATAAATAAAATAAGATGTTTTTACCATGAGAAATACCTACTAATTCATCAGAGCCCAAATCTTTGACTAATCTATTATACATAGCATTTATGCTTGCAGTAAACGGCAAAACATAAAAAATCCTTTTAGAAAAATTATCAGTCTGATTATTATCCGCCCATAAAAAGAAGCTTCTGTTTTACCACTGCCTGTTGGGGCTATTAAGAAACTACTTCCTTTTGTTTTAGAAGCTATCAGTTGTGTTTTTCTTAATGAATCAAAAAGTATATAAATCTCCATTTTTTACTGCTGAAAGTATTTCATATTTAGATCCTGAAGCTAAATAATCACAAGCATTCATAAAGCCTTTTAAAAAATAACCATAAATACCATGTAATTCATTATAATTACCCGTCTTAAAATCTTTTTAAAATAATTAAGCACTGTTTGATTATAAACACTTCTTAAATCCTCAAAAGAAATATTATTAGGCGTTTTTAATTTATATCCCAAATATTTTTCGCTCAATTTTGGAACTAAATTTAAATAAGATAATAACTCATCAAAATTAGGTTTTAACTCAAATAATTTTTCATCAAAAACACGTTTAGCTTCTTTATTTTTTATTTGATAATCTTTTTCTTAACTTTTTAACATCTTTTATGGTGAGTTATAATTGTTAAACCAATTGCATTTATTGTAACTTCTGGAAAAATATCATTTAAAGAAATAATAAAACATGCAGATAGTATTTCATGCCTATATCCCCAATAATTATTTGAATTTAAAGAATTTTGAAAACCTACTGCTGCTTTACCAAAATCGTGGAAAAATAAAATATAAAAAAGATGTTCCCAAAAATCAGGAACACCACATATTTTAGGAACATCAGGATAACATTCTTTAATACATTTAAAAACTTTTAAAGTATTTTCCGTATGCTCCATTAATGTTTCATTAGGTTTAGCTAAAATAACCATAATATAACCTACTTATGAATCCAAACTCCCCAATTTAACTCAGAATCAAAATAACAATCGCCAGAATAATCAAAAATTGATTTCATCAATAGATATGGTTTGGTTCCATTGCTTTTCTAGGAATTGAATTTGAAAAATGTGTAGGTAATGCTTGAATAATTCCAAATGCACCTTCAATACCAAATGGTAAAATTGTTTTACCTAACTTTTAACATTATTCTTTTTTTCCATTTCAATTTCTTTAATTTCACTAATAATAGCTAAATCTGAAGATCTTCCAAGCAAAATTGGATATGCTGGTTTTTAAAATATTTTTTAAATTCCAAATTATCAATATATAAATATAAACTAGGATTAAATAGAAACTCCCTTTTTAGCTACATTAGATTTGTTTCCTTTTAATCCTTTTAATTCATAAATTGTCTCTAAATCTACTGCTTTTGCATCATAATCAAAAACAAACCAACATTTGTTTCATCAGGAGTGACTAACTCTCCTTTAGCAGCAGACAATAATCCATAAATTGTACTTTAAAGGAGGAACTGACAATGTTGGCTGAAATCCACTTATAAATGCAGGATATCTAAATGAAGCAGTCCACCCCTCAATTAAAATCCTTAAATATTTCATTTAAATCAACTTAGGAATTTCATCAGAAAATTTATCAGTTATCTCTTTAATAGTTCCAATATGAACATTTTCTTTATTTTTAGCATATTCAATTATTTTATCTTGAGTATCTTTTTAAAAATCCTGTTCTAACACCAATGAAAATATCTGATTTAATAATATCAGAATAATCTGAAATTACTTCATCTAAAGCATTCAAATCAAATATAAGTTCTCCTTTTTCTTCACGGATAATATTCATGAAAATATGATTCCCACCATCAATAGCGGCAAGAACTATTATTTTGGAGTTACATCTGTTAAATGGGATGCAGATTTAGCACCTCCAGACAAATAAGGTAATGCATTAATAATATCTTGTGTGCGTTTAACTCTAATTTCTTTATCCATTATCCATTTATCTTCTTCGTGTTCCAATCCTTTTTTCTTCAGCTAATTTTAATAAATCAGCAGACATATTTTTTATATCCTGTTTTTTCACTTTCAGAAAATATTCCAACAGCACCTAAATCAATTGAAAAATACCTTTTTAAAATATTTGAATAAAATTCATGTTCATAAGGTACAGGATCCCCCTCATGACGAGACATGACACCAAAATCTTCAGTTGGATTCTGACCAATTACTGCAATTAGAGGTGAATTTTTTTTTTAAAGGAGAAATTCTTGTAACAGTTCCTCCTTCTTTTTTTAGACATGGCCCTCATATATCCAAAAACATCATCATCCAGGATACTCAATAGGATTAGCACTTGTGAACGCAATCTTTTTTCACGACTAATAGGAGACATTTCCCAATCAAATTTATCTTCCAAAGTTTCTCTCCACCAATATCTTAAAGCTTGACCAGAAACATAAGGATACCTAGTCATTCCTTTTCTAATAGTTTTAACTCTAACAATATTATCTGTTCTATCTCCAGCATCAGATCCTGCATTATTAAGCGCAGAATGAGGTGCATCAATTAACATTAAACCTACAACATTATTTGTCATTTTTATTCCTCCAATAATTCTTCTTCTGAAACTTCTTCAACAAAATCATTTTCAACCATCCAATCATGCAAGTTTTCATATATTCTAAAAAAGCAACAAATCTTGAGTTTCTCTCCAAGTTAAATTACCTTCAGGAAATAAATTAACTACATAATCATCAAAAAGTAAATAATAATTCATTATCATCTTTAATTTTACTTTTAAGAATTTTTCTTAAAACATTCCTAAAATTATTATATGAAGATGCATTCTCCAAACTAGATAATGTTTTTTTACCATCATTAATTTCAATATATTTTGATAATTTATCTCCAACAGTTTTTATTGCATCAATTTTTTTTCATCCATTTTTCTAACCTCTCTTATATATGCATTAACTAATTTCCATGAACAATAAGTTTTTTATATTTAAAATTGTAAAAGTACTTTAAAATAGATTTATTCAATAATAAATTGTTATAAACAACATTTGGTTTGTTTTTTGTAATAATAATTTTTTTTATCCTTGTTAAAAGTTTCTTTTTTATCCCATTTAACAAATTGATATCCTTTTTTAAGAATAAAATTCCAATTATGTTTATCTTCTAATGGAATATCTACTAAAAAATTAAACACCTCCATAGGCAATGTATAAATTTCAAGTTCTGGTCCTTGATTATAATTAGTAAAATAATAAAAATTCAAAGATGGATTTTCATCTTCCCACAAATCAGATAAAAGAAATCACTTTTTATAATAATTTCAAAATTGCATTTGACAGGTCTTGTAATTCCATCATTACAGCAACCAGTGTAATCTTTCAATGCTATTTGATTATCCACATTTTGAATCGTTTCTTTAGCCCATAAACTCATTACTAATTCTGAATCAGAATGCAATAAAATAAATTTTCCTCCACAGGTATACATTAATAATGGAGAAAATTGAGTTAAAATAGCACATAATGAACAATAATCGGCCCCATCATTAGCAAATGAAAAATAATTTTTAAAGATCCAGATCCAGTTAATGGAATTGTACTTTTTCCAAACACATTAACTGAATTTCTTCTACCACAACCTATACAAGAACCTTCATCTTGAATATCTTGAATATTTTCAATTTCACATTTTAAATCATCAAAATATTTTTCTGAACGATTTCCTTTAATGGCATTATTAACTAAAGAAGAATTTGGAAAAAAATACTATACATATTTTTATTCCAAGCATCATTAAGATAAAGTTTAGAAATGAATTTTTGCTTCATTCTCAATATCTTCAATCGTGATATTGTTGATTGATTTATCTAGCATACCTTTTAAGTGCAAAAAATACCTGCATCAATAAAAAGGATTCCCAGTTATTTTTAAATCTAAATTTTTAGACATGCTTTTTCTCCTTATTAAATTTATTTATCCTAAAATAGACTGATTTTAAGAATATGTTCATTTTTTCAATCACAAAATGTACTTATTATACAATTTAATATTTTGTAACTTCAACTATTTAAAAGTAACCTAATGAACATATTCTTAAGAAAATTATTAATGAAAGATAATAACTTGTTAATAAATAATATTATAATCAAATATTTATAAATATATCGATTTTAATCTTAAAAAAATAAAAAATAATCTCTAAAATATTATAAACAATGTTCAAAATTGATTTTAAATTCAAAAACAAAAGATACTTTAATTATCCAAAATAAATAAGAATATTAATGAGACTCGAAATTATCTTAAAAAGGAAAAAACAACTTTAAAGTTCCATTTAATTACAATCATATTTTATCAGCAATTATTTACAATAAAATAGCTGATTTAAATTTTGCCAATGAATTGCACTCTTCAAAATCATTTAAATTTTTTACATTTTCTCAAATTTATATTCCTAAAAGAAGAATCGTTAAAGATGGAATAATAGCTAAAGACGGAGTTATTAGTTTTTATATATCTTCACCTAATGATTTTTTAATTAAAAGTCTTGTTGACGGATTTCTTGAAGATTTAGAAATAAACTTTCAAAACCAAAATTAACAATTCAAAAATTGAAGCATTAAAAACCCCTGAATTTTCATCTAAAAGTGAATTTAAAACCTTGGCACCAATAATTGTCAGAACTAAAAAGAAATTGATGGTGAACTTAAAATTTGGGATCTTGCACCTTCAGATAAGTTTTTAAATCATTGGAAAATAATTTAATAAAAAATATATTAAATTTAATAATTTAACAAAACCGATAAAAAAATCAACATATATTCAGATATGAATTTTGTAAAAAGAAAACGAATTTCAATAAATAAAGGCAATGCTACAACTCATCACAGAGCTTATATGATGGATCTTATTTTTAGAAGGAGACCTTGACCTGATTGAATTTGCTTATGATGTCGGAATAGGTGAGAAAAATTCAATGGGCTTTTGGAATGGTTAAATTATTGGAATAATTTAATAAAAAAAGAGTCAAGAGAAGATTTCTCCTAACTGATTGTAATTTTATTTCCAACCTGATAACTGTTCCATGCTGAAGTAATGATATATTTTCCTTTAAGGAGATTAATATTTAAACTTGCAACACCATTATCTGCTGTTGTTTTATTGTAAAATACCCCATTTATATTGAATATCACTGTCTGATTAGCTAAGGGTTTTCCCTGACCGTCAAGAACAGTTGCATTAAATTTGCTGCCGTCCTTAAACTTCATGGACAAATCATCAGTAAGCAGAACACTTTTAACAACTACATTGTTTCCTTACATCATATCCTTCATATATCGCAGTTACAATATATTTTCCGGGATTCAAATTGATATTTAGTGTTACTGTTCCATTTTCATCAACTGTCCTTTTATAGAATACTCCGTTTATGTTAAATGTTACGGTTTTACCAACAGCTAAACTTCCGTCTTTATCATAGACTTTTGCTGTGTATTGTGTGCTGTTTTTTTATAATATTTGACTATATCATGGTTTTTCACAGATAAGTGCTTTGACAGTTATGTTGAAACCTTTTTCTCATTGTTTACTGGGTTGTATGCCGTTAAAATGTAGGTTCCTGGTCTTAAGTTAATGTTTAATTTTGCATAACCTGAATCATCAGTGTTTCTTGTGTAAAACACACCGTTGATATTGAATGTAACTGCCCTGTTAGCTAAAGGATTTCCTGAAGTATCAATGAATTTTGCATAATACTGTGTTGCATTTCTGAACATCTTTACAATATCATTACTTTCAATAGTTTTTGATACATTTATATTGACTTCTTTAGAATCACTGCCGAAACGTCCATTATAAGTTACTTTAGCCGGATATTCCCCAGACTCCAAATTAACTGCCAGTGAAGCAGCACCTTTTATCATCACTAACTTTTTTATAATCAACACCATTGATATTAATGATAACATTTTCACCAGCAATAGGATTACCATTAACATCTTTTAAGTATACATTAAGCCTTTCAGGGCCTTTATAATATTTGTTTACATCATTTACCCAAAGTACGGCACCATAATCATTTACAAATAACTTATCGCTGCCGACAAAATTATTATCCAGTGAATGGTAAAAATCAAACTGTCCTGATCTGACAGCTTTAAGAGAAAGTGTAATGTAATTATTCACATCACAGTCATTTAAATTCCAAACTACAATACGATTAGAATCCAATCTGTAATTTCCTTTTAGATACTGTTGCACTATTAAAAATCAAATCCTTCCGGAAGAGCAAACTGAACTACAGGGCTTGAATGAGCAATATAGTTAACCTGATATTTCAGCTCAATATTATCCCCAACAGGACAGGAGCTGACAGGAGTCAGTAATCTGAAAACTTCAATACCGTTGCCAAAAACATGAGTTCCCAAAAACACTTTATCCCTGGCTAAGGGAAGGGAATTTTTGAATGGAAATTACTGAAGTAATAAACATTATCTGCCATATGGGATGTTGAGCGGCCAACACCTGCACCATCATCATCATTTGATGCATAGGAATCTACTCCATAGGACAGTCCATCAGAAGAAGCAGTCAGCTTCCAGTGATAAGTCATTATATTTCTCCTGTTGACACCATAGCTGTCAGTATAAACTTTTTAATAGCTGCATCAACAGGATTCAGACTGCTGTCATAACTGCCTTTCTGAGACATGGAATAAACATTAGGACATAAAAACATACTGTCCCGGCTGCAGTTTAGAAACATGATATAAATTAGTAAAGACAACACCGTAAGTTCCGTCAGCTGCCTTAATTACAAAAATGACCTAAAGAATATCTGGACATTATCTTATAAATTCTTGAAAGATAGTCATTTGTAATCTGATTATTGACAACCATTTCAGAAGCTATGCTTTCAATCTGGCGAAATGCCGAACCGTCTGTTACACCCCCATTACCAATAAGCCAGCCGTTGGACGTAACAATTGCATGTGAAAATATCCATCACTGGTTTTATATTGCTTCAGATAACCAATATCTCCCCAGCTACCGCTTTCAATATAAATATCAGCAGCATTTGTAGCATCACGCCTGACACAGATAACTCCTTCATTATCACTTACCTGAAGAACAGCTGAACTGCATTCACTTAAATTAATCAAATCATCAGCAGTCTGACCTGTGTCCTGTCTTACGGCACCGTCTGCATAGTGTTCTGCATCAGTGTGTTAGTATCCAACACCACATTATCATTAAATGACAATTCATCTAAATCCTGACTAGCTACAGCATCATCCTGCGCACTGACTGAAGTTATAGCTATCAGAAAAAAAAAAAAACTAAAATAAAATACTTTCTATTAAACATGAATTCACCTGTAACCTATTAATTAACAGATATGTAATGATTGTATGTTAAAATATAAACATTTTTATGAAATTCAGATGTGTTTTTAGAATATAAATCAGTATAGGGATTCAACTAAAAAACAGAAAATATCCGAAAACTAAAAAAAAATTCAACCATGGTTTGTTTTATAATTCCATATGTAAAAAATAGCTTTTTAATAATCATTAAATAATAGTAAAAGTAATTATTGCGATTTATAGAGGAAACTTGGTCATCTGAGAAATTAGGTAATTTATGTAAAATAACTATGGGTCAATCTCCATCTTCAAAAAAAAATTATTCAAAAATTCTAATGATACAATACTTATTCAAGGAAATGCTGATCTTATTAGTGGAAAAATAGTGCCTAGAATTTATACTTCAGAAATTACAAAATTATCTTATCCAGGGGACATTATTTTAACTGTTAGAGCACCAGTTGGTGATTTAGCCATTAATGAATTTGATTCTTGTATTGGCAGGGGAGTATGTTCTATTAAAGGAAATAAATTCATATATTACTATCTCGAATCATTAAAAAGATAAGCATGTTTGGGAAAGATTATCCAAGGAAGCACATTTGAATCTGTTAATTCAAATGATATAAAAAATTTAAATTTGAAAATTCCTTCTAATTCAACACAAAATCATATTATAAATTTTTTTTTTACAGCTATTGATACTAAAATTGAGTTACTACAAAAAGAAACATGGCGAATATATTAGATTTTAAACAATATTTAATGCAAAATATTTTCGCAGATAAATCAGCAGAAAAATTAAGATTTGCAGATAGTGATAGCTGTTGGAAAAGAAATTTCATTAAAAGATATTGGAACCTTTTACAGAGGACACTCTTATAATTCTACTAATGTTGCAGATGAAGGATTATTAGTATTAAGGTCAAATAATATCCAGGGCAATGTTTTAGATTTTTCAGAAGATGGACTTCAATTTGTTGATAAAGATTGTAAAAAGAATTAGAATTACAGAAAAATGATATTGTAATCTGTATGAGTAATGGAACTAGAAGATTAGTTGGAAAATCAGCAGAATACACCGGCAATTATGAGAATAAAGTTACTGTTGGAGCTTTTGTAGTATTTTCAGAACTGAAAATAAATTAGCAAAATATTTATTCCAAACAGAAAGCTATAAAAAAAATTTATATTTAATTTTAGCTGGAACTAACATCAATAATCTTTAAAAATTCTGATTTAGAAAAAGTTTAAATTTAATATACCTACAAAAATGAATCAGAAATCAATAAAATACATGATTTATTTGTTTCAATTGATAATAAAATTGATTATAATAAAAAACAATTAGAAGAAATAACATTATTTAAAAAAGGACTTCTCCAGCAAATGTTTGTTGTACAATTAATTTTATCATTATTACAAAATAAGAAACATATCTAAAAATGGTGTTTTAATGAAAACTAAAATTATAACCAATATTCAGACAGACATGAAACCTTTTTAGATAAAAACCAGCTGAAAAAATTAGAAAATACATAAAAACAAAATTTAGAACATTTTGATGTAATAAAAAAAAAAGACAAAATTTTAACATCAATTGAATCTAAGAAAAATCAAGACCTTGTTTTAAATTTTCTATCAGCAAAACAAGTTGAAGGGTGTTCACAAAGAACTGTAACCTACTATAGGACAACAATAATAAAAATGCTTGATAAAATTAAAAAAAGAAAATAGAACACATTACAACAGACGATTTAAGAACATATCTTGCAAACTATAAAAAAAAAGAAACAAATTCATCCAAAATAACCATCGACAATATAAGAAGAGTTTTATCTAGCTTTTTTTTAGCTGGTTAGAAGACGAAGACTATATTGTCAAAAATCCTGCAAAAACGTATTCATAAAATAAAAACAAAAAAAAACTGTAAAAGAAGTTTTGACTGATGAAAACTTCGAAATATTAAGAGACACATGTACTAATATTAGAGATCTTGCAATGGTTGAACTTTTTAAATTCAACTGGAATACGTGTTGGAGAACTTGTAAACTTAAATATAGATGATGTATTTTTTAATGAACGTGAATGTATTGTTTTTGGGAAAAGGTGATAGTGAAAGAACTGTATATTTTGATGCTAAAACAAAAAATACATTTAATGAACTATTTAGAAAACACGTAAAGATGAAAATCCTGCATTATTTGTCTCATTTAAAAACCATACAATCGTTTGGGAATAAATGGTGTTGAGCGAAGAATACGTGAACTTGGAAAGCAAGCCAATATCAAAAGAGTCCACCCCCATAAATTCAGAAGAACTATGGCAACAAATGCAATTGACAAAGGAATGCCAATAGAACAAGTACAAAAACTATTAGGACATGTACAAATAGATACAACAATGCACTATGCTATGGTTAATCAGAACAATGTGAAAACTCACATAGAAAATATTTAAGTTAAAAAAAAAGATTTATAAAATAGAATTAAGATTTTTAAAGTCCTAATAGTTCTATTTTATAATTTAATTTTTTATCCATAAATAAAATTTAAACAAACATTTGTTGAAGTAAACCTTTTTTGAATTCCTGTGTTGCATTGATATTTTTATTTAAATTTTCCATAGTTATATCAACATCAACAAATAATTTGCCTATTTTTTCTTGTTCATCTAAACTAGAATATTTATTTTCTCAATACAATAATCTTTGAAATAAATATGAGGTATAGATGATCCATTAACATATTTCATTAAATTTATTGTTTGTAAAAGATAGTAAAGGAAATTAATATTAAAATTCTTTTTAGGTAATAAATATTGTGAAGTATTTACAATAGAGGAATTCTTTTCATGAAAACTTAAATTTCCAACTCCAGAGCCATCTTTAACAATTGAAATATAATCTACATCCATTTCACAAAAATCAATATTCTTTAAAAATCCACTGGCCCCATATAAAGGATAATCTCCTGTGTTTTCTTTCCATTGATTAATTGAGATGCTGGATGATTTCACTGTTAATACATCTTTTAATTTATACTGTTTCCAATCATCAGTAAAATTAAATCTTAATTTCTGTGTGAAAATCTGTTGCATCAAATACTTCTGAATTCTTGATAAAATTGATGCTTCCTTTCTAATAAATCAATTTTCTTGTCGATCGAAGTTAAAAAATTTGAAATTTCATTTTGTTCATCTAATGAAGGTAAAATTATAGGTAATTTTTTATATTCATTAGAATTAATACCTGGTTGACCTGAACGTACAGACATTATGCTTACCCAATTTAAATATTCCTCCTTCAGAGTGTTATAAAAAATAAACTTTGGATTAGCATTATCAATATGAAATTTAATTAAAAAACCTGCAAAAATATAAATTTCTATCATTATCATCATAAAGATAAGTTTTTCCAGTACTTGCTTAAAACCAGTCCTAGCAAAAACTATATCTCCTTTCTTTAATTTTATATTTATCTTCCAAATATCCATCAGGAGAGGTTAATGGATTTTGGAATGAATTTATTTGATGTTTCAGATATGTCTGTAATTCTAATATACTTATTAAATCCATCATAATCTTTTTTGCCGCAGAGTTCATGCCATACATTTCATTAGATGAAATATTTCCCTAAATTAGATTTTTTTCCATTCATCAGTAAATCCGCTAAATCACGCAATTTAGGAACTAATTTTTCTTCACTCATACAAAAATCAATCCCTAAAATAATGGTGCTTTAATACCCAATTCATCACAATATTTCTTAATTTCTGCATCAACTTCTTTCATTTCTTCAGAAATCTTTTCAAGTTCTTTGCATACTTCATCTAAATCTACTGGTTCTTCTTCTTCAAAAGTATCAACATAACGAGGAATATTTAAGTTAAAATCGTTTTCTTTAATCTCTTCAAGTGAAGCTCTGTGTGAGTATTTGTCTATTTCTTCACGATTGATGTATGTGTTAACTATTTTATCAATATCTGATTCCCTTAATTTATTTTGATTTTTTAACCTTTTCAAATTCTTGAGATGCATCTATAAATAATATATCATCATTTTCTTCACGACATTTTTTAAATATTAAAACACATGTTGGAATACTTGTTCCATAAAAAAGATTAGCGGGCAATCCTATTACTGCATCAAGGTAATTTCTCTCATCAACCAAAAATTTTCTAATTGTTCCTTCAGCTGCTCCCCTAAATAATACTCCATGAGGTAATACTATTGCCATTGTTCCGTTCTCATCCAAAATGATAAATCATATGTTCTACAAATGCATAATCTGCTTTTGATTTTGGAGGTAATTTTTCCTGCTGCACTGAATCTTTCATCATCTAAGAATTTTTTATCTGAACTCCATTTGCTGAAAATGGTGGATTTGCTACTATTGCTTCAAATCTCTCGTCAATAAACAATGGTTTCCTCTAAACTGTCTCCCTGGCGAATATCAAAATCATTGAAATTTACATCATGAAGAATCATGTTCATTCTAGCTAAGTTATAAGTTGTTTGGTTTAGTTCCTGACCATAAAGTCTGTTACTCTTACTTCTTTACTTACACGAAAGTAAAAGTGAACCTGAACCACATGTTGGGTCATAAACAGATTTTAATCTGTTTTTACCAACTGTAACTAATTTTGCTAAAATCTTACTTACTTCCTGAGGAGTATAAAAAATTCTCCTGCTTTTTTACCGGCATCTGATGCAAATTGACTTATCAGATATTCATATGCATCTCAAAGAATGTCATTTTCATCATTTTCAAGTTCAAAATCTATTTCAGATAAGTGTTTTTATTATTTGTCCAATTAACTTATTTTTATCGGATACTTTTCTTCCAAGTTTGGATGACTGTAAATCCACATCATCAAAAAAAAAGATTTTCAAAATCCTGAGCACTTTCTCCACCAATTGAAGAATCTCCCACTTTTTTAAATGCTCTTTCAACATTTTGAATTAAATCTTCATCACCAACACTAGCCTGTTTAACTAAATTTGAAAAAAGATCCTGAGGTTCTATGAAATATCCTAAATTTTCAATAGCTTCCTGTCTTAAATCTTCTTTGAATTTATCTATTGCATATGCCTGTTCAAAATCTAAACCGTCCTGTTTTTAATTCATTTGTTAATCTTAACTCAATTTTTTCAGATAAATATTTGTCAAAAAAAATAAATCCTAAAATATAATTTTTGAATTCATTTTGCATCCATTGTTCCGCGTAATACATCTGCTACTGCCCATAATTTTGTTTCTAAATTTTGTTGTTTGTCTGACATTTATTAATCCTCCACTAATTTATCCAATATTGCTTTTTGTGCTTTTTTATTGTTTTCTACTGATTTTTAATTTTAATTGAATTTTATTTTCTAATAATCTTAATAATTTACCATACTCTTTTTGATTATTGTAATCTGGAATTGGTAGTTTAACTTCCCTCATATGATTAATTTTAATCCATTTTCCCGCTGAACCTTCTCTTAACTTATTTAGTTCACGCGGGAATATACTACTTTTTAAAAAAGAAAAACCATAAAATCAGAATCTATATTCTCATGTAATCTTATGATTATATAATCGCTTGGAATTATGATTCCCTTTTTTGTAATTTTAGTTACTTTATCTAGATCAAAACTATGAACAATAATATCATTTTCTTTTGAAAAGTATTTTTCAAATTTTTAAGATAATTATCTGAAACTGTTTAGATTCACAGTCAAACTTTAAAAAATTATCAGAGTAGGTTTTGTGAACCACAACTTGTGATTCTCCATGCTCATCACCATATCTAGATAATCTAACTCCTGAAAAACATCAGCTATCTGTGATAATCTTTTTTTTTATTTCTATTTAAATTCCCCCAAATTTTTTTATATAGAACATTTTAATCCCATAGGTCTGAATTCACAACCAACCTTATCATGATATTCTATTTTAGCATATTTTATTAAAGATAATGAGTTTATTAATTTGTATGTTGAAGGTTTTTGATTGAATTTGTATCCGCATTTCACACGAATGTTACGATAAATATTATTATAAATTTCCCCATACTCCATTATCTTGTGTAATGGAACTTCATCTATTCCATTATATCTAACTCCATTTACAACCCTTGCATATTTATTTCTTGTCAGTAACAGTTTATCAAATTCACTTTCAAGTAAAAAACATATTGTTTATTATATAATTTTCTTGAAAAATTTCCAAAATCGTTTATTCCAAATATTTCTAATATTTTAGCCCGATAATTGTTTTCAAACTGAAATCCTATTAATGGCATGACAGAAATTTCATCATAACTATCGATGATTTTTTAGTGTTTGGTATAATCCCCATTATCATATTCATGGTTGATGAAATAGTTTAATCCAAATTTTACAGCATCACTGTTTTCTATTGATTCATCATTTGGTATTTCATTTTTAAGAATTTCATGTTCTTCCAATACCCTTTCATAGTCTGCAATTGTTAATGGTTCATATATTTCATATTTTCTGAAGAGATTAAATATGTCTTCTTCATTAAATACTGTTTTTTAATTCCATGTTGTATAATAACCTCCAATACATTATCAGAAATTAGATATTCTGATTATTGTTATGAATTACTAATTTATCATTAAATCTATCAAAAGTTATTCCGTCATCATTTAATTCTTGTACTTTTTTGTTGAGTAGTTTGTTTGTTCATTTTAAGACCTTTGTTTTCTTATTTAGAAAAAAAACTGCCTGTAAATATGAAAAACAAATTTTATATTTCTATTTGAATTCCATGATTAAACAAAGATTTAATAATGTTGAAATAAATAGATTAAAGTGCAATCAATTTACTTGTCATATTTACATGGCAAGTTTTTTTTATTCTTAAATTAATTTTGTCCTATTTTTTGTAGGACAAATTATAATTTACACTTCTTACCATATAAATGTTTCTGTCCTAATTAATTAGGACAAAAATAAAAAAAATTAAATCAATGCAAATTTATCTACCAAATCAATTATTTTACTTTTTAACAAGTTAACTTTATGTCTGCGTTCTAAAAATCCAATATCTTCATTGAATGACTGTTTAATATCATCATCACGTAATTTACCACTATATTCATACTCTTCAATGATTTTCCTAGTTTCCTCATTAGATAAGTTTTTCAGAAGTTACCATTTCATCAATTTCTTTATTTTTCTCTTTTTTTTCAAAGTATTGTGGCAATTCTTCATCAATATCTATTTGACCATTAGCTTCTACAATATTTTCATGTATAAACTTATCAATAAGCTCTGCTTTACTTTTAAGTTCATGTGAAGCTTGCATTAAATCATGAATTAATCTGACATCTTTCTTAAATGAAGAATCTTTTGGATCTAAATCTTTTTTAAAAAGATTTATTATATATGAAACATTAATGTTATCTTGCCTTGTAAGTTCTATTTCAAAATCAATGTCGTCTAAAATACTTGATTTTTTAGGACTCTCACTACGACCAAGCACTTCATATAAATCCAAATATTTACTTTTTATAGTCATTTAAAGTTTGTTCTGTTAATTTTAAATCATCATAACTAAATTCTGCAAATGTAGTCATCCTATTTAAAACCCTAAGAATATTTTTTAAAGTTTAAAACAAATTTTTCAATGTCTTTTTCATCTTCTAAACTATCAACATCCTGTACATCTCTGGCACTAACTTTTAAAAAGTCTGTTTGCACAGGAATTAAATTTTTCAACATATTCACTATAAGGTAAAGTTATTACATAACCCGTAGCATTAGTATCTGAGAAAAAGTCTAACTGCCTCATCAACTCTTTTTTTTTTAAGATTTCTAAAACAGACAATATTTCCCTGTGTTTTTTAACATTATCAATCCTATTTGTTCTTGAAAATGCTTGAATTAAACCATGATACTGCAAATTCTTATCAACATATAATGTATTCAATAAAGGATTATCAAAACCAGTTAAAAACATATTGACAACTAAAAGAATATCAATTTGCTTGTTTTTACTTCTTTTACTTTACATCAACATAATACGAACCAAAATCATCTGTTGAATAATTAGTTCCAAACATTTTATTATAATCTGCAATATGGCTTTCTAAGTTATCACGAGGATGTTTATTGCCTTCTTCCAAATCTACATTATCCCCATAAGAATAAATAGCTGCAATTTTAAATCGGGATTTTTTCTTTTTAAAAATCTTATAATATTTATTTAAAACGGGAACTGATGAAACACAAAACATGCTTGTAAATTCTTTGTGATATGTTTTATTGTTATGATATTTAATAATATAATCAACAATTTTCTCCAATCTTTTCTTCAGATTCCATAACTTCTCTTGTATCAATAGCTTCAACTTCAATATCAGTTTTAACCCTGCTCTTATATGTTCCAACATAATCCACTGCAAATCCTAAAACATTTTCATCATGAATAGCATCTTTAATTAAATAGGAATGCAAGCGTTTTCCAAATAAATCTTCAGTAGTTCTTGATTTATTTGCGTTTTCAGCAAAAATTGGAGTTCCTGTAAAACCATAATAGTTAATATTAGTAAAGAAATTTGTAATGTCTTTGTGCATATCTCCAAACTGGGATCTGTGACATTCATCAAACATTAAAATCATACGAAGATTTTTATAGTTTTCTAATTGTTTTGCCCTACCTTTTACAGCACGATGCAGCTTTTGTATTGTTGTAATAATAAGTTTATTTTTACCTTTTAATTGTTTAATAAGAGCATTTGTATTATCTGTTCCATCTACTGCTCCTGCTGAGAAACTATTAAACTCTTTAGTTGTTTGATAATCCAAATCATTTCTATCAACAATAAACATTACCTTATCTGTATCTTCTCTACTGGTTAATATTTGACAAGCCTTAAATGAAGTTAAAGTTTTACCGGAACCTGTTGTATGCCACACATATCCGTTAGATTTATTTGAAACACTCTCAAGAATAGCTTCAACAGCATAATACTGATATGCCCTTAAAAACCATCAGTGATTTTTTTGTTTCATTTAAAACAATGTATTGTGAAATCATTTTAGATAAATGGCATTTTTTTCCAGAAATGTAGTTGCAAAATCTTCTAAATTATTGATATTGTTATTATTTTTATCTTTCCAGAAAATGTAAAAAGTTATAAATTTAGTTCTGAGTTATTTGAGAAAAAATTTAGTATTTACACCATTACTTATTACAAAAATCTGTACATAATTAAAAAAAGATTATGGAATGAATGTAGCTGATATCTTTGAATTTGTTTAAAAGCCTGTTTTAGTTCAACACTCTCTTTTTTAAGTTCAATTTGAACTAAAGGCAAACCATTAATAAGAATAGTTACATCATAACGATTTTTATATGTTCCTTCCATTGTAATTTGATTTGCAACTTGAAAAAATATTTTTACACCATTCTTTTTGTTTAAAAATTTAACATAGAATGTTTCATCTTCACGAGAAAGTTCATATTGATCTCTGAGCTTTTTAGCTTTTTCAAAAATAGAACCTCCTTCAAATGAATAAGAATCTTTCTAAACTCATCATCAGTGAAAGTAGTGTTATTAAATCTTTCCAATTGCTGTTTAAAATTAGATTCTAACTCTTTTTCATCTTTAATTAAAACTTGCTCATAACCTCCATCAACTAAAAGTTTTAATTAAATTATTTTCTAAAGCTGCTTCACTTTGACTAGCCATATTATCACAACAATACTTAAATTATTTTTAATATTTGTTGTGATGATTATATACAAGTTACTGTTAATTTCTAAGAAAAAATAATAAGAGCAATCCATTAATAGCAAATGAAAAAATAGCTAATCTTAAAAAAAAAAAGCTGATTTGAGTATTTAAACCCAAATCACAAATAAATTATATTTTTTTTTTTTTCTAGATCCCGCGAATATTACACTTAAAATACATAAGAGCAATATTGCTAGTGGATTTCCTGTATTTGGTAAGCTTACAGATTCACTACCTGCATCTGAAGATGAACCATCATCAGCTGAAGATGAATCGTCTGGATGAACTGGTTTATCCGGACCGATTGAGCTGCTTTTTAAGGACTTTAACAGTTACATTGTCGTAGTTGTTTTCCAAGATTACCTCAAAGGTTTCGCTTGTTACATTAACATATACTGTTGAATTGCCTTCATTTAATGCTTTAGCTACAAAATGTTAATACGACTTTTTCACCATTTGTTAAGTTTCCTACATACCATTTGCCAAGTTATGTCAAATGTTCCTTTTGTTGCATTATATGAAATAATGCTTAAAGTATTTGGTACAAATACATTAGCAATTGTATTTATTGCATCGCTTGGTCCATTATTTATGACAGTAACTGTGCAGACAACAGAGTCTCCAATGTATATTTCAGATTTGTCAGCAACTATGTGTATTTTCCAAATCAGCAATATCCTTTGATTCAATAGTGCAGTTAGCAGTTTTGTTTCCAACATTTACAGTATTTGTAATATTTCCTGATTTAGTTACATTAGCTACAACAGTTAAATCAACAGTTGAATTAGCTGTAATGTTTACAATCCATGTAATAATTCCAGTAGCTGGATCATATACTCCGCCATTTGAAGCATTAATGAATTTTAATCCTTCAGGAAGTACATCTTTAATTACGATATTTGTTGCATTGGTTTTTCCAGGATTTGAAACAGCAATAGTGTAATTTATTTCATCTCCAATATGGATATCAGAGGAATTAACTTCTTTTACAGGGATTATTTCAGGAACTGTTACATTTTTTTGTTAAATGTTTTGTTGCCAACAATTACACTGTTAGTTATATTGCCGTATGCTGAAACTGTGGTATTTACATATAAATATTTGGTTTCACCAGCAGTTAAGTTAATAATCCAAGTGATTGTACGGGTAGTTTCATTGTATACTCCACCATCTGAAGCACTAACGAAAACTAAACCTTCACCTAATTTATCAGCTACAACAACATCAGTAGCATTGACTTTTCCGGTGTTGTTTACAATTACAGTGTATGTTACATTATCACCGAAGTTTGGAACTTCAATGTTAATTTCTTTTCCCGGGTTAATTTCAGGTACTGTAATGTTTTTGATAACTGTTTTATTTCCGACAACTACTTTGTTAGATAAATCACCATAGCTTAAAAACAGTAACATTTACATTAAATGTTTTAGTTTCGCCTTTAACCAAATCAACAATCCAAGTAATTGTACCAGTTTTTTCATCATATGTGAAATTTCCATCTGCATTTAAGAATTTTTAATCCTTTACCTAAAATATCGCAAACAACTACATTGTTAGCATCACCAATTCCATCATTAGTGACTGTTACACTATAAGTTACATTATCACCGAAATTAGGAATTTCATTGTTAACTGTTTTGTTTGAATTGATTTCAGAACTGTTACATTTTTTGTTAAATGTTTTATTGCCAACAATTACAGTATTTGTTACATTTCCATATCCGGAAACTGTAGCATTTACTTTAAATGTTTTGGATTCACCTTTAGCTAAATCAACAATCCATGTAATTGTATTAGTAGCTTCATCAAAGGTATAATTACCAGTAGCACTAATAAATTTCAATCCTTTACCAAGAGTATCTTTAACCACAACATTGTTTGCATCACCAATACCATCATTAGTAACAGTGACTGTGTAAAGTTACATTATCGCCAAAGTTAGATTTTCAATATTTGCAGTCTTGTTAGGGTTAATTTCAGGAACAGTCACATTAACACCAGCAGTCTTATTACCAACAACTAAAGAGTTAGAAACATTTCCATAAGCATCAACAGTAGCATTTACATAGAAAGTTCTACTTTCTCCTTTAGCCAAATCAACAATCCAAGTAACAGTACGTTTAACAGGATCCCAAACACCATTATCAGAAGCACTTACAAAGGTCAAACCTTCACCAAGCCTATCAACAATAACAACATTGTTTGCATCACCAATACCATCATTAGAAACAGTAACAGTATAAGTCACATTATCACCGAAATTAGGATTAGCAACATTAACTGTTTTATCAGGAATAATCTCAGGAACAGTCACATTAACACCAGCAGTCTTATTACCAACAAAAAAAGAATTAGAAACATTTCCATAACCACTAACAGTAGCATTAACAGTAAAGACTTTACTTTCACCTTTAGCCAAATCAACAATCAAGTAACAGTACGTGTGTATTTTCATCATATACTCCACCATCTGAAGCACTAACGAAAACTAAACCTTCACCTAAAACATCACGAACAACAACACCTTTAGCATCACCAATACCAACATTAGAAACGCTAACAGTATAAGTCACATCATCACCGAAATTAGATTTTCAATACTTACAGTCTTGTTAGGATTAATCTCAGGAACAGTCACATTAACACCAGCAGTCTTATTACCAACAACTAAAGAGTTAGAAACATTTCCATAACCGACAACTGTAGCATTTACATAGAAAGTTCTACTTTCTCCTTTAGCTAAATCAACAATCCAAGGAACAGTACGTTTAACACGATCCCAAACACCATTATCAGAAGCACTTACAAAGGTCAAACCTTCACCAAGCCTATCAACAATAACAACATTGTTTGCATCACCAATACCATCATTAGAAACAGTAACAGTATAAGTCACATTATCCCCGAAATTAGGATTAGCAACATTAACTGTTTTATCAGGAATAATCTCAGGAACAGTCACATTAACACCAGCAGTCTTATTACCAACAACTAAAGAATTAGAAACATTTCCATAACCGACAACTGTAGCATTTACATAGAAAGTTCTACTTTCTCCTTTAGCTAAATCAACAATCCAAGTAACAGTACGTTTAACAGGATCCCAAACACCATTATCAGAAGCACTTACAAAGGTCAAACCTTCACCAAGCCTATCAACAATAACAACATTGTTTTGCATCACCAATACCATCATTAGAAACAGTAACAGTATAAGTCACATTATCCCCGAAATTAGATTAGCAATACTTACAGTCTTATCAGGAATAATCTCAGGAACAGTCACATTAACACCAGCAGTCTTATTACCAACAACTAAAAGAATTAGAAACATTTCCATAACCGACAACTGTAGCATTTACATAGAAAGTTCTACTTTCTCCTTTAGCTAAATCAACAATCCAAGTAACAGTACGTTTAACAGGATCCCAAACACCATTATCAGAAGCACTTTACAAAGGTCAAACCTTCACCAAGCCTATCAACAATAACAACATTGTTTGCATCACCAATACCATCATTAGAAACAGTAACAGTATAAGTCACATTATCACCGAAATTAGGATTAGCAATACTTACAGTCTTATCAGGAATAATCTCAGGAACAGTCACATCAGCAGAAGCACTTTTATCCCCAACAAATACATTGTTAGATAAAACACCATAAGCTTCAGCAACAGCAATTACATGGAAAATTTTAGATTCACCTTTAGCCAAATCAACAATCCAGATAATAGTGCGACTATCTTCATCCCAAGTATACTCCCCAGTAGCTGAAACGAATTTAAGACCTTCACCTAAAACATCTTTGACAACTATATTATTAGCATCACCAATACCATCATTAGTAACTTTAATAGTGTAATCTACCTTATCGCCAAAGTTAGGATTAGTAATATTAACTGTTTTATCAGGAGTAATTTCAGGAACAGTCACATCAGCAGAAGCACTTTTATCCCCAACAGTTACATCATTAGTTAAAACACCATAAGCTTCAGCAACAGCAGTTACAGTCAAATCAATGGAACTGCCTATATCCAATGTCAACTATCCAGGTAACAGTATGAGTAGCTGCATCATAAACACCATTATCAGAAGAACTGAAATATTTCAATCCTTTATCCAAATGATCCACAACAACTACATTCTTAGCATCAACAATACCATTATTGGTAACAGTAACAGTGTAAGTTACAGTATCACCGAAATTAGGATTTTCAACATCAACAGACTTACCAGGAATAATTTCAGGCACTGCAATATTTACAGAACTTGATTTGTCTCCAACAACAACAGTATTAAGAATGTTTCCATAAGCTGAAACAGTAGCAATCAAATTAAATACTTTAAATTCACCTTTAGCCAAATCAACAGTCAAGTAACAGTACGTTTAACAGGATCCCAAACACCATTATCAGAAGCACTTACAAAGGTTAAACCTTCATTTAAAGTATCAACGACAACAACCTGTTTAGCATCACCAACACCATTATTGCTAACTGTGATAATGTGTATTCCACTTTATCGCCAAAGTTAGGATTAGTAATATTAACTGTTTTATCAGGAATAATCTCAGGAACAGTCACATCAGCAGAAGCACTTTTATCCCCAACAGTTACATCATTAGTTAAAAAACACCATAAGATTCAACAACAGCAGTTACATAGAAAGTTTGAGATTTACCATTAGCCAAATCAACAACCCATGTAACAGTGCGACTATCTCCATCCCAAGTATACTCCCCAGTAGCTGAAACAAATTTAAGACCTTCACCTAAAACATCTTTGACAACTTCATTGTTTGCATCCCAAATTCCATTATTGGTAACAGTAACAGTGTAAGTTACAGCATCACCGAAATTAGGATTAGTAATATCTACAATTTTATCAGGAGTAATTTCAGGAACAGTCACATCAGCAGAAGCAGTGTTATCCCCAACAGTTACATTATTGGTTAAAACACCATACTCATCAGCAACAGCAGTCACATAGAAAGTTTGAGATTCACCTTTAGCCAAATCAACAATCCACGTAATAGTGCGACTATCTCCATCCCAAGTGTAAGTACCTGTAGCTTTAATAAATTTCAATCCTTTATCAAGAGTATCCCTAACAACAACCTGTTTAGCATCACCAACACCATCATTGGTAACAACAACAGTATAAGTTACAGTATCACCGAAATTAGATTTTCAACATCAACAGACTTACCTGGAATAATTTCAGGCACTGCAATATTTACAGAACTTGATTTGTCTCCAACAACAACAGTATTAAGTATGTTTCCATAAGCTGAAACAGTAGCAATCACATTAAATACTTTAAATTCACCTTTAGCCAAATCAACAGTCCAAGTAACAGTACGTTTAAAAGGATTCCAAACACCATTATCAGAAGCACTTACAAAGGTTAATCCTTCATTTAAAGTATATCAACGACAACAACCTGTTTAGAATCACCAACACCATTATTGCTAACTGTGATAGTGTATTCCCACTTTATCGCCAAAGTTAGGATTAGTAATATTAACTGTTTTATCAGGAGTGATTTCAGGAACAGTCACATCAGCAGAAGCACTTTTATCTCCAACAGATACAATGTTGGTTAAAACACCATACTCATCAGCAACAGCAGTTACAGTCAAATCAATGGAACTGCCTATATCAATGTCAACTATCCAGGTAACAGTATGAGTAGCTGCATCATAAACACCATTATTAGAAGAACTGAAATATTTCAATCCTTTATCCAAATGATCCACAACAACTACATTCTTAGCATCAACAATACCATTATTGGTAACAGTAACAGTATAAGTTACAGTATCACCGAAATTAGGATTTTCAACATCAACAGACTTACCCGGAATAATTTCAGGAACAGTCACATCAGCAGAAGCGCTTTTTATCCCCAACAAATACATTGTTAGATAAAAAAAACACCATAAGCTTCAGCAACAGCAGTCACATAGAAAGTTTGAGACTCACCATTAGCCAAATCAACAATCCATGTAACAGTATTAGTAGATTCATCAAAAGTATACTTACCAGTAGCTTTAACAAATTTCAATCCTTTATCAAGAGTATCTCTAACAACAACCTGTTTAGCATCACCAACACCATTATTGGTAACAGTAACAGTATAAGTTACAGTATCACCGAAATTAGGATTTTCAACATCAACAGACTTACCCGGAATAATTTCAGGAACATTCACATCAGCAGAAGCACTTTTATCCCCAACAGATACAATGTTGGTTAAAAACACCATAAGCTTCAGCAACAGCAGTTACAGTCAAGTCAAGTGAACTGTCTGCATCAATGTCAACTATCCAGGTAACAGTATGAGTAGCTGCATCATAAACACCATTATTGGAGGAACTGACATATTTCAATCCTTTATCCAAATGATCCACAACAACTACATTCTTAGCATCAACAACAGCACTGTTGAAAACAGAAACGAAATAGGTTATTTCTTCACCGAAATTAGGATTAGTAATTTCAACTTTTTAATTGGAGTAATTTCAGGTACTGTAATATTTTTAGTAAATGACTTGTTTCCTACAACTACTGTGTTATTTATGTTTCCATATGCTTCAACAGTAGCATTTACATAAATACAACACTTTCACCAGCATCCAAATCAACAATCCATGTAATGGTTCTTGTAACTTCATCATATTTACCGTTATGGCTTTGCATTAATGAATTTTTAAACCTTTACCAAGAGTATCAACTATGACAACTTGTTTTGCAGCTGTATTTGCATTATTGTTAACAGTTACAGTGTATTCAACTGTATCTCCAAAGTTAGAGTTGTATTGTTAACATCCTTAGCAGGAATGATTTCAGGTATATTTTACAGTTACAGCAGCTGTTTTATTACCTACAGTTACTTTTATTGGTTACATCTGTGTATCCGACTATTTTAGCAACAACAGTAAATGTTTTAGTTTCTCCAGAAGCCAGGTTAACTTTCCAGGTAATTGTATTGGTTTTATTATCATAGTTACCAGTAGAACTGGATATATTCTAAACCTTGCCAAAGAGTATCAACAATAATTACATCAGTAGCATTTCCATTACCTTCATTTTTAACAGTAACTGTATAAGTTAAATTATCTCCGAAGTTAGGGTTTTCATTGTCTACTGTTTTGTCGGGTGATTTCAGGTACAATGGTTACATTTTTTATTGAATGTTTTGTTGCAAACAACTAAAGATTTGGTTACATTACTATAGTTGATAACAGTAGCTACAACAGTAAAGGTTTCTGTTTGTACCGGCATCTACATCAACAGTCCAGGTAAGTGTATTTGTAGCTTCATCAAAGGTATGGTAGCTGAAACAAATTTAAGATCTTTACCTAAAACATCACGAACAACAACTGCTTTAGCATCTGCATTTCCGCCATTAGTGACTGTTACAGTATATGTTACATTGTCACCAAAGTTAGGATTTTCAATGTCTGCAGTTTTGTCAGGAATAATTTCAGGAACATTTACATCTACAGAAGCACTTTTTATCTCCAACAGATACAATATTGGTTAAAACACCATATTCATTAGCAGCAGCAGTTACAGTCCAAAATCAAATGAACTGTCTGCAGCAATATCAATTACCCATGTAACAGTATGGGTAGCTGCATCATAAACACCATTATCAGAAGAACTTGATATATTTCAATCCTTTAGCTAAATGGTCTAACAACAACAACATTTTTAGCATCTGCTTTTTACCAATGTTATTAACAGTAATTGTGTAATCTATGCTATCACCAAAGTTAGGAGCTTTATTATTAGCATCTTTACTTGGGATAATTTCAGGAACATTAACATCTACAGCAGAGGTTTTATTACCTACAACTAAAGAGTTGGTTACATTCCCATATCCGATTACTTTAGCAACTACTTTAAATGATTTGGTTTCACCGGAATTTAGATTAACAGTCCATGTAATAGTGAAAGGAGTTTTATCATCATATACCCCACCATCTGCTGAAATAAGTTTTAAACCTTCACCTAAAAACATCATGAACAACTACATTATTAGCATTAACTTTACCTGCATTGGTAACATTAACAGTGTATGTTGTTTCATCACCAAAGTTAGGATTATCAATACTTGCAGTTTTATCAGAATAATTTCAGGAACTGTAATGTTTACGAAACTGGTTTTATTACCGGCAGCATTACATTGTTGTTTAAAACACCGTAATCTTCAACCTTAACTTTAACAGTTAAATCAACATGATTTTAGCATTAATATCTACAATCAAGTTACAGTTCTTGTAGCTTCATCATAAACACCATTATAATTAGCTTCAATAAACTTAAGACCTTCTGCAAGAACATCTTTTACAACAACATTCTTAGCATCCAGCAATACCATCATTAGAAACAACAATAGTATAAGTTACATTATCGCCAAAATTAGGGTTTTCGTTATCTACAGTTTTATCCGGAGTAATTTCGGGAACAGTAACATTTATTTTTTAAAGTTTTATTTCCGACAGTTAAAGAGTTAGTTACATTGCCGTATCCGACTACAGTAGCTACAACAGTAAATGTTTTAGTTTCACCTTTAGATAAATCAATAATCCAAGTAACAGTGTTGGTTTTTTTCATCCCAAACACCACCATCTGAAGAACTGACATATTTAAGGTCATTACCTAACTGATCAACAATGATAACATCTTTAGCATCTACATCACCATCATTAGTGACAATAACACTATAAGTTACATCATCACCATAATTAGTGTTAGTTGTATTAGCTGTTTTATCAGGAATAATTTCAGGAACTGTAATATCAACAGAACTTGTTTTATCACCAATAGTCACATTGTTGTTTAAAACACCATAAGCATCTACAGCAGCAGTTACATTTAAAGTAACTTTATCTTTTGCGTT